>OGFC01001961.1_pt1 | contig 10215 bp, 6 predicted proteins | sample 1570841 | NCBI WGS metagenome assembly OGFC01 (sample SAMEA2582137, study PRJEB24529) | metagenome | biome: Human gut stool | place: China | collected 2011 | reverse complement strand
CAGGTAGGCTGTACTTGAGGAAAAGACTTGCGCTTTTTATCTAAAAGGCTTACGGTTCATGCCCTATATCCTGCGCAGCTTTACAATATAAGGTAGCGAGTGATACCCTCTAGGCCGCAAGCCGGCACTATATAGGGAAGAAGCCGGGTCAGTAGTGCCAACTTGCCGACACTACTATCCCGGATGGCTGACACAGTAGTGCTACCCTCCTTGATTTATCCTAAGATACCATCTATAAAGAAACGAGTAGGCATCGAACGGCAAACGAGTAGGCATCGGATAACAAACGGACAGGCACCCGTTTTTAAAGGTCAGGTGTTTTGAAATGTTAAGACCTTAGTTTTGATTTCAAAAGAAGGGACTTTTGATTTTAAAAGACCGGTCTTTTTTTCGGCTTACTATATAGCATCGGTGAAAGCAATAGGTGTCATCTGTATGTATTATTTATCAATGTTTATAATGTATTTGAAAGATGAAAGCAAAAGATTGAAGATATCAAGAGGAAGGTTTGGGCTAGGTTGAATGTTTCACTTACTGACAGATTTGAATCATAAAAACGCCTTCAGACATTGAAATGTATAAAATATTACCTACATTTGTTCCGTTGCCTGTTATTAGGTAATAAACCAATAAAACCATTGACATATGGAAAAGTACGTAAACATTATGTTAGATCGGGCTTTTAAAACCGTATTCGGTAAAAAGCAAGTAGCCATCGACTTTATCAATGCCGCACTCGAAGGCGAGCGCCAGGTGAAAGACCTGACCTATCTCGATAAAGAAATCCAACCGGAAGTAATAGAACAGCGCACAGTGATCTTCGATCTTCTTTGTGAAGATGTGGACGGAACTAAATTTGTGCTTGAAATGCAGAATTGCCCCCAACGTTACTTCTTTAATCGTGGGTTTTATTATATTTGTCGGATGGTCTCCCGTCAGGGAGAGATAGGTTCTGACTGGAAGTTTAGCTTGCTTCCTGTATATGGCATCTATCTGCTGAACTTTAGTCTACCTGAATTTCAGAGCTGGCGTACGGACGTAGTGCTGGCTAATGAAGCAACAGGTAAAGCTTTCGGTGAGGTCAAACTGAAACAGATTTATCTTTCATTCGACCTGTTCAATTTAAGTGAAGAGGAATGTCAAACGCCTCTTGAAAATATGGTTTATATATTGAAGAATATGAATTTATTTGATATGTCTCCGTTTAAGGAGAAAAATGATGCCTTCAAACGCCTGCTCGATGTGGCCAATCTGGACGCAATGACTTCTCACGAACGGGCTGTCTACGATGAGAACCTGAAAATTTATCGCGACTGGCGCAATACGCTGGAATACGCAGTGGAGGAGGCTGAAGGGAAAGGTTTGAAAAAAGGGAAAGCAGAAGGAAAACTTGAAGGTAAGGTTGAAGAACAACGTCTTATTGCTGCTAAATTAAAAAAGCAGGGAGTCAATATTGAAACAATCGCTCAATGTACCGGTCTTTCTATAAAAGAAATACACGAATTGTAGGCAGTCATTGCAGGAAAGCCGTACGCACGGATTTCACGGACAGTTAAAAAGTTAAAGGCCTGACGGAACAAATCCGCCAGGCCTTTCTTATGTATCTTATTAAAAGATTATCTAACCAGTTTCAGCTCTTCGATCAGACGCGGGCATTTACCCCATTTGTCGATCATATACAGCACATAACGGATATCGACAGCAATACAACGTTGCAAATCCGGTTCGAAAGCGATGTCGCCGCTCATGGCTTCCCAGTTTCCATCGAAAGCAAGGCCGATCAAACGGGCGTTTTTATCGAAAACAGGACTACCGGAATTACCGCCTGTGATGTCGTTGTTCGACAGGAAGCAAAGCTGCAATTCACCCTTTTCGTTGGCATACTGGCCAAAGTCTTTGCTACGGATCAGATCGAGGATTTCTGGTTGTACCCAGAACTCGTCATCTTCCGGATTTTCCTTTTCAAGGATTCCTTTCTCTGTTGAATAATAGTCATACCAAGCGGCATCGTATGGACGGTAACCACCGATGGAACCGTAGCTCAGACGCATGGTAAAGTTGGCATCGGAAGAAAGAGCTTTGTCAGGATACATTTCCTTCAAGCCTGCGAAATACAAACGTTCGCCTTTTTCAATATCGTAATGGGCATCTCCCATCAATTGCTGCAATTCAAACAGAGAGATCAATGTAGACAGACTCAGTTCCGCTGCCGGATCTTTCTTCAGCTTGGCATATAGTTTCGGATTCTTCAGCATCTTCTCTATATTGTCATACGACAAAAGGGAAGTCTTTTTAAAGACATCGGCCGCATACTTGGCGTAGTTGCCTTTGTATTTCTTATCCACTTTCTTATAGATGTCCGGAAGATACTGAGCCGGGACACGTTCTTTCGCTACCTTCATCATGGCAGCCAGCACCTTCTGATCAAGCGCCGCATCATAATCTTTAAAGAACGGTTTGATCTTATCTTCCAGAATCAAGTCTATTTCTTCCGGAGTAGAACCGCTAATGTCCACACTCTGCACCATACGTGCCAGACGTACGATTTCAGTACCGCTGACAAACGCTTCCATCAGATAGGTCGAAACATTCTTATACTCGTCAGTCGAAGTATAACCTTTTTCCAGCAGGCTCAACACTTCGCCATATTTTGCTTTACGTTCCGGAGTCTGATCTACCCATTTAGCAAAAGCGGCTTCTTCCTCCTTCTTACGATCCAGTACATTCAGATTAGCCAAACCACGGTTCATACCGATAGAGTTTTTCCAGTAGTTGGAGCTACCGGCATATTTAGAGGCATATTTGATACGCACTTCATCGCTGGCCTGCATCGCTTCTTTCCAGATAGCCTGTTTAGCACCACGAACATCGATACGGGGTTTGTTACTGTCCTCAATACGTTGTTTCACACCCCATGAAGACAGATAACGGTCGGTACTTCCCGGAAAACCGATCGTCATGGCATAATCCTTATCCTGATATCCCTGAAGAGACACTTCGGCAACATACTTCGGACTGTAAGGTTTGTTATCCTTATTATATTCAGCCGGCTTGTTATTTGCATCGGCATATACACGGAAAACAGAGAAATCGCCTGTGTGACGCGGCCACATCCAGTTGTCGGTATCACCACCGAACTTACCTACGGAGCTGGGCGGAGCAAATACCATACGGACGTCGTTGAATACGTCGTAAACAACCAGGAAATACTTGTTATTATTATAGAAAGGCACTACATCGGCTGCCTGGAATTCCGTATTACCAATAGAATCACAAATAACCTGTCCGATCGAATCGGCAGCGGCCAGACGAAGATACTCTTCCTCAATATTAGCGATTTCACCGTTAATACGATCACTTACATCGACTGTTTCGCGCAGGTAACGTACGATTAATCCCGGAACAGGCAGTTCATCGCCTTTACTCTGAGAGACAAAACCATCTTTCAGATAATCATGCTCAACACTACTCAACTGCTGGATCGAACCGAAACCACAATGGTGATTGGTAAAGACCAATCCTTCTTCCGATACGGTAATACCGGTACATCCGCCACCAAAAATAACAACAGCGTTGGCCACACACGGGTCAGTTTCACTGTAAAGCTGCTTGTAGGACGGGACAAATCCCAGTTCCTGCATTCTCGCCAGATTCTGTTTGTTTAATTCCTTCAGAACCCACATGCCCTCGTCGGCATACATCTGGCCTGCAGCAATAAGAAGCAGTAAAACTGCCCACACCTTCTTCATAAAATTCATTCTTTTCTTTTATTCTATTAGTAATTTAATATTCTTCGCGTTCACACGTGCTCCGAGCCACTCCCGGATCTTTTGTTGTTCTTTTTCATTGATACGTTCTTTGCTTTTCAGGTAAACCAACATGACTGTGTCTTGCTTCATGCTATCGGTACTCACAATATAGGTATTTGAACAGGATACCTCGAGGACAGCCGGGAACAGGACTTTCATTTCAGGGATCAGCTCCGAAGTAATACGTGAAGCGGTTTTATACCGGTCTACCGTCCGCTTCAACGAATCGATCTGTATGGATTGTACGCGGAGCACTTCTTCGCTATTCTTATAAAGATCCTGCATCAACATACTTTTCAACTCATTAATATCTGTCGCTTCCTGGCCGAAACCTTGCTGTACGACTAATGAAACGTCTTTCAAACCATATTTACGCAGTCTGCTCCGGGCAATTTCAATCATCGGGTCAGGTACACTTTCGCCGATCAATACGACCTTTATCTCCTTCTTTTCACTTGTATCCGTTACTGTTTTATTGAGTATCTGTGTATTCGGAAAAGCCAGTTCCTCTGATACAAAATTGGCAACCCGGTCATTGAAATAACTGGCGCGGATCAGGTTATAACTCAGAAAAAGGCTGGGTACGATCGTAAAAAAGACGATGACACCGACATAACGTGTCACGACCTTCTCCCGCTGCTTGTCGAGGAATACCTTTTTAGGATACTTCAGCAGGCGAACAACCAGAAAGGTTGCCAGACTGATAAACACGGTATTGATAAAGTAAAGATAGAAAGCGCCGAAGAAATAATAAAGGTTCCCGCTTGCCAGCCCGAAACCGGCCGTACAAAGTGGCGGCATCAACGCCGTAGCGATAGCCACACCCGGAATCACATTCCCTTTACTTTTGGTGGAGCTGGCTACAATACCCGCCAATCCTCCGAAGAAAGCGATCAGTACATCATACACGGTCGGTTGCGTACGCGCCAACAATTCACTCTGTGCTTCGCTGATCGGAGAGATAAGAAAGAACAGGGTCGAAGTGATCACACTAAAGACCGTAGCCGTAGCAAAATTGCGGAAAGAGCGTTTGATCAGTTCAAAATCATAGATTCCCAGCCCCAGACCAAACCCCATGATAGGCCCCATCAGCGGAGAGATCAACATCGCACCGATAATTACCGCTGTAGAATTTGTATTCAGACCCAAAGAAGCAACAAAGGTCGCAAAGATTAAAACCCAAAGATTAGTACCTTTAAACTCAATACCCTTTTTTATAGATTCAACGGTTTCAAGTTCATTTTCCTTCTCCTGACGGACATCAAAATTACGAACAAAGAAGTCTCTTATTTGCTTGTGTAACACCCCTTTTTCCATCACAATAACTTGTATTGATAATTACTCCGACTAATAGCTACGCCTTAATCGTGCAAAGATAGAAATTGTATCCCGAAATAAAAAATAAGAAGAACAAACAAGAATAAGTTCCATAAGTTCAAAACAGTAGTTGATTTTCATTAACTTTGCAGACGATCGACAAATGGGTTCCCAAAAGGAGCTTACCTAAAATATTTATATAAAAATGAAACGCTGCTTAATTCTGATGTACATGCTCGTTAATATGCTCTTTGCTGTAGCTAACAACGCTACGACAAAAGATTCTTTGAGCACAAGCCTAAAGTCCGCATCCTCAACAGAAGAGAAGCTGGAAATACTAACCAACCTGATGGATATTTCCCGTCAGGAAGAACAGGTTGCATACGCAAAAGAATTATACAAAGAGGCACTCGCCAATAACGATGATTACTATAAAGAGATAGCACTTACCGAGATACTCCGTTTTTATGTTAACAACGATATTAAGGATAGTACCAATGTGTACATGGAAGAAGCCAAACAGGAGTTGAAAGGAAAAGCGCGCGACTTCCTGGTGACTTACATGCAAACGATCGTCGATGTACGTATCGTCTTTTATACGGAAGGGGAAGAGAGAAAGAAATTGATAGAACAATACCGGCTCAAACTGGAAACAGATAAGAAACTTTCTGCTCTTGAAAAAATGTCGATCAACTATCTCCTGGGGATGGCTTACAGCAACCGGGTAGAACCGGGTAGAGAGAATGAGTTACAAGAAATGGTAAGCGAACGCTTCAGGGAAGTGATCGCCCTTTCGGAAAATATGCCGTTACGATATTCATATCTGTTCCGTTTGAATTCATTCAGCATCCTGACCCTTTACCCACAAGATGATTCGGAGAAGGTAAAATATGCAATCCGTTACCTGGACATGCAAAAAGAATATGCAGAGACAAAGGAAATGAAAAAGCGCCCTTATGTCACCAAACGGCATTTGTTGAATGCTTACTCTTCACTGGCTCTTTCCGCCAAAACGCTGGGAAAAGATATAGCAACTTCCTATTATCAGCATTTCATGGCTCTGAACAGTCAATATCCTGAAGCCGCTGCCTTCTCCCCTGAATATGAACGTTATTTTACCTCGCTGAATTTCTATCGGCTGATAGACGAATATCCTAAAGCCATCAAATATTGCGACTCGGTTATCCATTATTTCCGTAATTCCGGTTTGAAGATCGACCTGTCGGAACATGTCGTATCGACGCTCAAAGATAAAATCGACATGCTGGACAGCCTTCATTTATATAAAGAAGCTTTCTATGCCCACAAAGAATATGCTGCCCTGTTAGACTCTGCACGGCTGAAGAATATCAATGACAAACTGGAAGACCTCGAAATACAAAAGCGGGTAGATGAACTGGTGATTGAGAAAAAAGCACTGGAAATCGATTTGCAGAAGAGCCGCAACCAGCTTTACATGTTCCTGTCTTTATTTATCCTGGCTATCAGTTCAGCTGTTTTCGTTGCTTTCCGTTTATGGAAAATCAATTCCTTATATAAGAAGTTGCAGGAATCGAACCGTCTGGTTATTCTCGCCAGTGAAAAAGCACAGGAAAGTGAGAAGATGAAAAATGCGTTCATTAAGAACATGTGCCATGAAGTCCGTACGCCTTTAAATGCAATCAACGGCTTTGCCGAACTTATCGCGACCGAAGATAATACCCTTGAGGAAAAACAAGAGTTCAGTAAGATCATCTTTGAAAACTGTAATCATATCACCTCCATGATGAACAGCGTACTGGAGATCGCCCAGTTGGATAGCAACAAAGACGACCTTCCGTTATCGGGAGTCAATATACACCTGCTTTGCTCCTGTGAAATGGAACAAATTAAAAGGCTTTACGGCAAACCGGACATTGAATACAGACTTGAAGGTAACCGTGAAAAGGATCTGGCCTTCACCAACCAGAGCCATTTCAGCCTGATCCTGTCGCATCTGCTGAACAATGCCAATAAATTTACCGAAAAGGGAAATATCACACTCTCCTACGAGCCGGAAGAAGAACAGAACCGGATGGTCGTAAGCATCACGGACACCGGCTGCGGCATTTCACCGGATAAACGCGAATGGATTTTCGAACGGTTCACCAAAGCAGACGATTTCGTTCCGGGTTCAGGACTGGGACTATATCTATGCCGCCAGATCGCCCATCGTTTGAAAGGTAACATTTACGTAGATCCGGATTATACAACCGGCCTGCGTATCATTCTGACGATCCCGCTCAAACCGGAATAAAACTATTTCTTTTTGGCGAAATAACGTCCTACATAAGGTAGTTCCTGCAATGGAAGATCCCGTTTGATCACAATGCCGACAAAAATGCAAAGCAACAACGTACGGTAACCCAGACGCAAAATCTCCGATTCAATCGCGGGTAGCATGCCGGCCAGATAGAATGCTGTGGCCAAAACGGAATAGATCACAGCCGATTTAATATCATATTGGATCGGGAATTTTTTCTGCCCGATAATATATGAAAGTGCCATCATAATAAGGTTGCTTGCGAAAGAAGCCCAGGCACAAGCCATATATCCGTATGTCGGAGCAAACAAGACAATTATCAGGATCGTAGCAACACATCCTATCGTAGAGAAATAGGCCCCCCACTGGGTCTGATCGATCAGTTTATACCAGAACGACAGGTTAAAATAGATCCCGAAGAACAGTTCTCCCAGCATGACAATAGGGACGACACGCAAACCCGGATAATAGGCCGCCGCTACAAAATGTTTCAGGATATCGATATAGAACATTACCCCCAGAAAAATGATCAATGCGAAGATAATGAAATATTTCATCGCTTCCGAATAAGACTTTTTACTGTCATCGTCTTTGTTCTTCGCAAAGATAAACGGCTCGTAGGCATAACGGAAAGCCTGGGTGAACATAACCAACACGACTGCTATTTTAAAGCAGGCGCCATATATTCCTAATTGTGTATTTGCCAGTTCTTTATCCTCAAACAGAAACGGAAACAATATCTTATCGGCCGTTTGATTGAAAATACCGGCGATTCCCAGGATCAATATAGGGAAAGAATACCTGATCATCTGACGGAGTAGTACGAAACTGGCTTTCTCACGCAAGCCCGGAACCATGTCCGGAATAAGCAGGATGAATGTGACCGCAGAAGTTATAACATTAGCAATAAAGATATATCCCACCTGATAATCCGGAATATAGAACCAGTCGACCAAAAGCGGAACATGCTCGGCCAGCCACGGACAGGCGATTAAAAAGAAAAGGACTAATATTATATTCAGGAATATATTGAACAACTTGATGGAAGCAAAGCGAATCGCCTTCCCCTGATATCTCAAAAAAGCAAACGGGATACAACAAAAGGCGTCTACCGCAACAATTCCGGCCATCATCCCGACAAACTCCGGATTAGAAGCATATCCCAGCGAACTGCTGATCGGGTTCAGTGCATTAAAAACAATAACTAAAAACAGGACAGAGGTTGAAGCAATGCTGAACAATGTCGTTGCATAGACCCGCATGGGAAGAGTGATCTCTTTCTTGTTCATAAAACGGAAAAAGCCCGTTTCCATCCCATAAGTAAGTATGACCATTAGTAGTGCCGTCCAGGCATATAGATTCGTTACGATCCCGAAATCACTTTCTGTTGCCAGCACCCGTGTATACATCGGCACCAGCATCCAGTTCAGGAACTTTCCGACAATACTACTAACGCCATAAATCGCAGTCTCTCCTGCGAGCCGTTTCATTCCTCCAGCCATAACTTTTTCAGTCAAATAAAAATCCTTGTTCTTCGCCCCTTTTCCGTCCGAGATGTGTATAGGCAAGGTCGGTGACCTCACGTCCCCGTGGTGTTCGTTTGATAAACCCTTCTTTGATCAGGAAAGGTTCGTATACTTCTTCCAGTGTACCGGGATCTTCGCCTAAGGCTGTCGCAATCGTTGTCAGGCCGACCGGGCCACCGTTGAATTTATCAATTATTGTTGTCAGTAATTTATTATCAATCTGATCCAGACCATAACGGTCAATATTTAATGCTTCCAAAGCATAACAAGAAATTGCCTTGTCTATTTCGCCCGAACCTTTCACCTGTGCAAAATCACGTACGCGGCGAAGTAATGCATTGGCAATACGAGGCGTTCCACGGCTGCGGGAAGCAATCTCTTTGGCTGCACTCAACTCGCATTTCACATTGAGGATATCGGCACTACGAAGCACAATCTTCGTCAACGTCTCCATCTCATAATATTCCAGGTGCATATTGATCCCGAAGCGGGCACGCAACGGGCTGGTCAGCAAACCGCTACGGGTCGTTGCACCAACCAGGGTAAAAGGAGCCAGGTCTATCTGGATGGAACGGGCACTCGGCCCTTTATCGATCATAATATCGATCCGGTAATCCTCCATTGCCGAATAAAGATATTCCTCGACAATCGGACTCAACCGATGGATTTCATCGATAAAAAGAACATCATCCTTTTCCAGCGAAGTCAACACCCCCGCCAAATCACCGGGTTTATCCAGCACCGGCCCGGAAGTAACTTTAAAGCCGACTCCCAGTTCATTAGCTATAATATTCGACAAAGTAGTTTTACCTAACCCGGGAGGGCCATGCAGCAACACATGATCCAATGCTTCTTTACGCATACGGGCCGCCATCACAAATATCTTCAGATTTTCAACCACTTTGGCCTGTCCGCTGAAATCATGAAATGAAAGCGGGCGAAGTGCATTCTCATACTCACGCTCACTTTCCGGCATACGGCTATCCCTTATATCAAAATCGTCTTCCATATTTTTGCTCATTGACTGGCAAAGATAATAAATATATTTGCTTTGTATTAAGCTTTTGTATCTAAGCTAATGTTGATGAACGATTCCCAAACCTATGCAAAAGAAGTAATCCAATAAACATGAATATCCACTTAAAAAGTATTCCTGATAATATAAAATACTATCAGGAATATCAAAATCAATATAAATAGCCCTATAAAATATTGATTATATCATCTCAAGAAAAAGTATAGCACTACTAAGACTAAACACAGGAACAAAAAAACAATAAAT
>OGFC01001957.1_pt1 | contig 10223 bp, 7 predicted proteins | sample 1570841 | NCBI WGS metagenome assembly OGFC01 (sample SAMEA2582137, study PRJEB24529) | metagenome | biome: Human gut stool | place: China | collected 2011 | reverse complement strand
ACCATCGACCAGTAAATCGGAAAAACCGACAATAGCATTCAGCGGCGTACGTATCTCATGGCTCATATTGGCTATAAAGGCACTTTTCATCCGGCTGGCTTCTTCGGCTTTGGCTTTCTCGCATTTCAAGTTGTTTTCAGACTCCAACAGGGAATGTTTCTCCTTCAGTAACTCGTTCTTTAACCGGCGGGCACGCTGATAATACAGTAACAACACATACAAAAGACACAATAAGATAATAAAGACGACGGACAAGAAAAGGATTTGCCGCTGTTTCTCAGCCATGCGTTCCTTATTTACCTGCATCTCGTGTTCTTGTTCTTCCTTGTTTTTCAGTTCGTGCAAGGCTCGGAGCAGATTTACCTGACGAATGAATGTTTTCTTGTTGCGCTGTAAGCTCATATCATTCAGTTCATCATATAAAACAAGCGCTTCCGACAACCTCCCCTGCTCTTCCAATACTTCCGCCTGAAACTGCAAGTCGATGGGAATACGTTCCGTTTTGAATATCTCCTCCATCAGTTGTGCCGCCTTGGAGAGATTACCCGTTTTTCTGTAATAATGTGCCAGGGTAGCCCGATAAGTATTTTCCACATAATCACCCTCGACCACTACATTTCCGACATATTTGTTCGCTTTAGCCAGCATTTGTCTTGCTTCTGCCAGCATATCCTCACGGATATATAAATCTGCATAAGAAGAATAAAGTAGCCAATACTCCCTTTTTATATGAGCAAATGTTTCCGTCCGCATAGTCATCACAGCCATGGAATCGACAGCAGCTTCATAACGTTTAAATATACCTAGTGCCTGTTCAAAAGGACAAACTCTAGTTGCACATTCCGCCTGATATGCTGACATCCTCATGCGGGTCTCCCTTCTCTTTACTTCAGAGCAATCCATATCATCCAGCATATCGATACCCTCCTGAAACACGACCACTGCAACACTATCACGACGCAAACGTTTATAAATCAACCCTAAACTCTCGGTACACCTAACCAAACCATACGGATGTCCGATCTCACTCGCCAAATGGTATTCGTTTAATGCTTCATTCAAGGCAGCCTCATACTCACCGCTCCAAAGCAAGTCCTGACAGGAATAGCTTTTCGCATCGAACAAAGCATTGGGGTATTCATTCCGGCTTTTGCTGATTGAATCGATCTTTCTTCCCCAATATAATATACTATCCCGTAGCCCGTATTCATTATAATAATGACGGGACAGATTAAGCAGTGCGAAATAAACAGCAGGAATCGAATCGATCCGGCAAGCTTCTTTATAACAACGTTCCAGCCATGCAACCTCGACAGGTGTTTGATTATTCAGATCTGCCAGCCTGGTCAATACCGGTATCCTGACATGAGGATCGGAAGATACGGACAAGAGAGACTCCAAGCTGTCGATTTTATGAGAGATCAACAGAGAATCCGGTTGTGCAGAAAGAGAATACTGCGACATTACATACAGGATGAATGTAACCAGGAAGCATTTGTTCGTATATATATTGCAGGCTCTCATACTTTTATCGGATTAATCTTTGCTATTTGCCAAACCGCAGGGATGAATGAATACAAAGCAGGCACCTCTCGCTTCCTTTCCGGAAGAAGTATCCAGATACAAGCTGCCTCCAAAACGGTCGGCGATATTCCGGCAAATAGTAAGCCCTAATCCCGTTCCTTGCTTAAAGTCATCCAGTTTTTCAAAACGTTCAAATATTTTTTCGGCCATTTCTTCCGGAACGCCACAACCGGTATCAGACACGATAAAGCGGACAGTATTATTCTCCCGGTCTATTTCAAAACTCAGATTCACCTCTCCTGTCGGAGTAAACTTAAGTGCATTTGAAAGCAAATGTCCCAGCAACTGCTGCAAACGGAACCGGTCGGTGTTTAAAAGAAAAGAGTCTACGGGGAATACACTGTTCAGCTTTACACCCGACCTGGCTTTATTTTCCATAAAAGCTGCCACCTCGCGGCAAAGCACAACTATATCCCATTCTTTGATCGTAAAACTATAATTACCAGACTCAAGCCGGGACAGGTCGAGAACATCATTTATCAGGTTCATCAATAACCCTGAACTGTGTTTGATCGTAGTGGCAAAAGTTTTTTTCTCCTTTTCCTGAAAAGAATTGTCGACCAGCAATTCGGAAAAACCGACAATAGCATTAAGCGGCGTACGCACTTCATGGCTGATATTCGAGATAAAAACAGTTTTCAAACGGTTTGCTTCTACAGCCTCCTCTTTGATTACTCGCAATTGTTTTTCCGACTCAACCAGTGAATCTTTCTCTTGCAGTAATTCATTCTTCAGACGCCGGGCACGGAGATACAAGCGGTATAAGAGAGATAACAGGATCAGCAGTACACCGATCGTCACCAAAATATGAATTAGTTGCCGTTGCCGGGAAGCGATCTGTTCATTCTGATAGTTCAGTTCGCGGACTCGTTTCTCGGTATCGTTCAAATCGTTCAGGACGCGAATCTGGGTCATCTGCCGGTCGAAAGCTTTATCATTAATAGCCGCATTCGTTTCCAGCATATTTTTATATACCTGAATAGCTTCTTTCAATTCCCCGTCACGACGCAGGGTCTGTATTTTCACCCTCATCATATCCACAAGCTCCTTGCCTAAAGAAACGTCTACTTTTTGTTGTCGGTTGATCGTAGTCAACTCTTTCAAAACAGTAAGTTTTTCTTCAGGCGTCTTTGCTTTTTGCAGCACATTACGCAAACTGTCTGTCCGTATTCTCCCTCTCTCGTTTTGGGAGGATGCCGATACAGCGTAAAGTAGAAGAACTACAATATATACTATTTTTACACCCCTTGTAAACAGACTTTTCGTCTTCATGCATATAATCTTACAGCGTTTGGCAAACTTACAAATAAATATTTATACCGGATAGGATATTTCAATTTATTTCTCTTCGGTCATTTTGATTTTCAAATCCTTTGTATACAGCTCATCATAACCGTCAGCAAGGGTGGGTAAAAATGAATCTGGCTCCCTGCACATAAGTAGAATCCACCCGGATAGTTCCCCCTAACGATTCGGCAATCGCCTGGCTGATAGGAAGTCCCAAACCGGTACCTTGTTTATATTCGTCTATTTTTTCAAAACGATTAAATATCAAGGCTACTTTATCAGCCGGTATTCCGCAACCGGTATCCGTCACGATCATATCGACCCTGCTTCTCTCTTGATCCAAACGGAATGAGAGATTTATTTCTCCCTTTTCCGTGAACTTTGCGGCATTGATCAGCAGATTTACCAATAACTGCTGCAAACGTAGCGGGTCAGTATTCAATTGCAGAGAAGGAACTTCCGGCGTAAAAGTCAGAGAAACCCCTTCGGCAACCCGATGGCGAATAGTTTCAATCGAATGCAGGCAGCAATCGACCAGGTTAACCGGACGGATAGAGAAGCTCAGGTTTCCGGTTTCCATTTGCGACAAACACAAGACATCATTCACCAGGTTCAATAATAATTCGGTATTATTACTGATGATAGAAGAGAATTCGTTTTTTTCTTCTTCCGTACAGGAAGGATCAGACAATAGGCTGGCAAAACCCACAATGGCATTCAACGGAGTACGCACCTCATGACTGATATTGGCTATAAACGTCGTTTTCGCCTGATTGGCTTCTTCTGCTTTATCTTTAGCGATACGCAAGTTCCTTTCAGACTCGAGCAACGCTTCTCTTTCTTTCAGTAATGCATCTTTCAACCGGCGGGTGCGGCGGAAAAACAGATACAGGATGTATAATATCAACAACAGAATAACGGATATCGACATAGACAAGATCAGCTGATGCTCTTTTATATTCACATTCATCTGACTGATTTCCAATTCCTTTTCGTGCATTTTCTTATCATTCAGATCATACAGGGTACGAAGCTGATTGATCTGCCGGGTAAAGGCTTCATTATTGATTTTTGAAGTCTCCAGTATGACCTCTTTATATGCCTGTATCGCATTTTTCGTATCGCCTTCTTCCGATAGAATATCAGCTTTCAATTGCAGGCAATCGGGAGTATTCCAGCTTTCCAGCAGTTTGTCGATATATTTATGTGCCGCAGCATAATTTCCGATCTCTTTATTATAACGGGCTTGTATATAAAGATAAGCGAATACGGCATAATCATTGCTGATAGTTTCTTTCCCTACATACGTTGCCGCACTATCGAGAGCCTGCCGTGACTTCACTAAATTCTCCCTTTTCAAATAAAGTTCCGCATAGAAAGAATGCATGATCCAGCGGTAACGCTCTACCGGATAGATAGTGCCGGTATCCTTATTTACTTTTTCCTGCCTGTCCAGCAGTTTCTTATATTTAGCCAGCAGCATTTCTGCACTATCCAGCTTATTGATACGCAAAAGCGACTCCAGTTGATAAGAAACCAGGCGGATACTGAAGGTCAGATTCTCTCCAACCTCTTCCTGCTTATCCAGGGCGGCCTGAAAGACAACAACGGCATCACTGTCACGGCGTATGGCCTGGTAAATATGCCCCAGATTCTCCCCGCAACGTATTTGCCCGTATGTATGATCTCGGTTAGATGCCAGATTATAAAGACGAACGGCTTCATTCATCGCCAGTTCATAATTCTCCATCCATAAATGATCCAGACAAACATAACTGTATGCGTCAAACAAGCCATCCGAAAGTTCCCCCTGCTTTTACCTATGGAATCGATATATTTAGCCCAATAAACAACACTGTCGGATTTATTGGCATCATAATAGTAACGGGCAAGATTTGCCGCCGCCGCATATACAGCCTGCACCGAGTCGACCCTGTTTCCAATATCCAATAACTGATGCAAATAATCCACTTCTTCCGGTTTCTGCCTGTAAAGGTCAGACAATTCTTTTAATGTTCCGATAGCAACATCCGGCGACGGATTGGCAGACAGAATGGTCTTCAGGCTATCTAAACGTGTTGTGCGGTTTGTTGCCGTACTCTTTATACATATAGATATGCAAAGTATACAAAAGAGACAGAGGAAGCTCTGTTTTAGCGGGCGGCGGATAAAAACTCTATACATGATATACCAGTGATAAGCCGCAAAGATAGCACTTTTTACCGAAACTCATTAATAATCAATACACCTTGTTCAAAAAAAGCAAAAAGGACAAAAGTTTTTTTCCGAAGCAAAACGCTTGTCTATCAGAAAAAAAGCGTTACCTTTGCCCCGATTTTTGAGAGATGACAACATAATGTCTAACTTACTAATTAAAACAAACTTAAGTATTAACAATTAGAGAATGGAAAATTTAAAGAACATTCAGCCGGTTGAAGATTTCAACTGGGACTCCTATGAAATGGGAGAATCTTACGGTGACGTAAGCAAGGACGACCTTGTAAAAACGTATGACGAAACCCTGAACACTGTAAAGGATAAGGAAGTCGTTATGGGAACCGTTACTGCAATGAACAAACGTGAAGTTGTAGTGAACATCGGTTTCAAATCAGACGGTGTTGTATCAATGGCGGAATTCCGTTACAATCCGGATCTGAAAATTGGTGACGAAGTAGAAGTTTACATCGAAAACCAGGAAGACAAAAAAGGACAGTTGATCCTTTCTCACAAGAAAGCTCGCGCTACACGCTCTTGGGATCGTGTTAACGAAGCTCTTGAAAAAGACGAAATTATCAAAGGTTACATCAAATGTCGTACTAAGGGCGGTATGATCGTTGACGTATTCGGTATCGAAGCATTCTTGCCGGGTTCTCAGATCGACGTTAAGCCTATCCGCGACTATGACGTATTCGTAGGTAAGACAATGGAATTCAAGATCGTTAAGATCAACCAGGAATTCAAGAACGTTGTTGTATCTCACAAAGCTCTTATCGAAGCAGAGCTTGAAGCACAGAAAAAAGACATTATCTCTAAACTGGAAAAAGGACAGGTTCTGGAAGGAACTGTTAAGAACATCACTTCTTACGGTGTATTCATCGACCTGGGTGGCGTAGACGGTTTGATCCACATCACAGACCTTTCTTGGGGCCGTGTTTCTCATCCGGAAGAAATCGTTCAGCTTGATCAGAAGATCAATGTTGTTATCCTTGATTTCGACGACGAAAAGAAACGTATCGCTCTTGGCTTGAAACAATTGACTCCGCATCCTTGGGATGCTTTGGATACTAACCTGAAAGTTGGTGACAAAGTAAAAGGTAAAGTGGTTGTTATGGCTGACTATGGTGCATTCATCGAAATCGCTCCGGGCGTAGAAGGTTTGATCCACGTATCAGAAATGAGCTGGACTCAGCACCTGCGTTCTGCTCAGGACTTCATGAAGGTTGGTGACGAAATCGAAGCAGTAATCCTGACTTTGGATCGTGACGAACGTAAGATGTCTCTGGGTATCAAACAGCTGAAAGCTGACCCATGGGAAGATATCGAATCTCGCTTCCCGGTTGGTTCACGCCACACAGCAAAAGTACGTAACTTCACTAACTTCGGTGTATTCGTAGAAATCGAAGAAGGTGTAGACGGACTGATCCACATCTCTGACCTTTCTTGGACTAAGAAGATCAAACACCCGAGTGAATTCACTCAGATCGGTGCGGAAATCGAAGTTCAGGTTCTGGAAATCGACAAAGAAAACCGTCGTTTGAGCTTAGGCCACAAACAGCTGGAAGAAAATCCTTGGGATGTATTTGAAACTATCTTCACAGTAGGTTCAATCCACGAAGGAACAATCATCGAAGTACTTGACAAGGGTGCTGTAGTTTCTCTGCCTTACGGTGTAGAAGGTTTCGCAACTCCGAAACACCTGGTAAAAGAAGACGGTTCTCAGGCTGTAGTTGACGAAAAACTTCAGTTCAAGGTAATCGAATTCAACAAAGAAGCAAAACGTATCATCCTTTCTCACAGCCGTATTTTCGAAGACGAACAGAAGGGTGCAAAGAAAGATGCTCCTGCAGGTGACAAAAAGCCGGCTGCAAGACGCAACAAAAACGAAGAAGCTTCTGCAATGGTAACCGGTCCGGTAGAAAAAACTACACTGGGTGACATTGAAGAACTGGCTGCTTTGAAAGAAAAACTTTCTGGAAAATAATCAGTTACACTGATATAAGACAAAAAGGAGTCGCTTATAAAAGCGGCTCCTTTTTTTATGTTCTTATCCCGTTATATCCCCCCTTCTGACACTTTCCCCTACATTTGTTGATATTCATGAAGATTTAAGCCTTATAAGCTTGCGTATCTTAAATTAAATGCTGAAATTTGTTGATGTTAATCCAATATTAAGATCATGGATGAAAATATAGCAAACAAAAGCATTACAATTCTCATCGCAGAAGATGAAGAAAGTAACTTCTTATTACTGAAAACAATCCTGAAAAGACACTGCAATATTTTGCATGCTAAAACAGGAAAGGAACTGTTGGAAATTTATAAAGAGCAACATGCCGACCTGATACTTATGGACATCAAGATGCCTGAAATGAACGGTATAGATGCCCTAAAAGAAATCCGCAAATTCGATACGGAAATCCCGGTTATCATGCAATCAGCCTATGCTTTTGAGAATGATATGGAATCGGCACGTCAGGCCGGAAGCAACGGATTCATCACGAAACCGATCAACATCAAGGAGCTAAAAGCAACATTATCCAGCTTTCTGCCCGAGTTGACCTGGTAGTTCAAATAGGATAAAGATAAAATAAAAAGGAGATGCTTTCTACAAGTATCTCCTTTCTATTTTTGTATTGCAGCCTTAGTTACTCATTGGCAGCTTCTGCTTTCGCACATTCTGCCTCTTGTTCTTTTGCACCGTAATAAGCACAATCTTCCTGAATTCCTAAAAGCTGATTCATTTGATGTCTTTTTTCTAAATCGGTAAAATAGACTTCTACCACTTTATAAATATCAAAACCTCCTGTCGAACCTGCGGCAAGATTTAGTGACTCTACCATTTTTTTTGCTGCATTATGAATTTCAGCTTTTTCGATGAGGTGTAACTCATTACTGTGAATTAATTGATTCTTTCCCATGATGTTTGACTTTAAAGTTATACTTGCTTTTTTATTAATAACCACCGAGCAGACAAGTTTGTTATGCTTGCTGATTCTTTACAGCTTTAAATATACAAACATCTTCTTATTATTGCACAATTTCATACCTTTAATTTCAAACTTTCGTCAAAATTATTCCAAACAGCATACTTCTTCTATACTTTTCCGTTTTGAATAAGGAGCAGGTTCTGCATATCCGATACGCAGTAGAATAGTCGGATACTCATTATTTACAGGCAAAAGTTCCTGTAGTTTGGTTGCTAACTCACTCACCTCACAAGGCTGGTTGACGTATGCATTGGCTACTCCCTGCTGTGTCATAACCAACAATAACCGCTGCAAAGACCGCCCAAGGTCGATCCACTCGGCTTCTGTATTATTCTGTGTCGTCAACAAGAGGAAATGAGAGGAAGAAGCGATCTTCTCCATATCAGCTTTATTCTGTGTTTTGGCATTCAGGAAAGCCCCCATGACAGGCCTGGATATGAATTTCGGCAAATCGGGTGCACCGAAAACCGCATAACTAAGTCCGTCGTTCTTTTCTTCAGCATGTTTTTTATTGTAACGCATCCATGACTTCAATTCTTCGAGAAACTTTTTATTACCCATTTGCATACAATTCCCTTCCGCGACATACGTTTTCAGTAAATTAAAAACCTCCGTCTGGTTTCGCCAGAAGTAAGCATGTACATGATCCTCCAAAGGAACCGACCGGAATTGTCGTATCGCATCTTCCGGGATAAGACGCGAATCATATTTGCCACGATTGGTCTGTCTCTTGTCTATCTGCAGGCATAATGAGTCCGGCTTTGCCACTCCGGTCTTCTTCAGATATACATTTATAGTATTATACTCATCAATTGTCACGGCAGGCTCATGTCCCATATCCTTGGCTGCAATGCACAAATTCTCTGCCGCACATCCCAGACTGATAAACAATTCCCGACAATCCTTGTCCACGACAGGCAACTCTTTAGTCAGGTCGGGTACGATCCGTATCCTGTCCTCTCCCTCCTTTATCCGGAAAAGCCAGGGTTGTGTGTTATGACCGGACGGTGCTTTTATCGCATAACCGATCATTCTTTTGAAATCAAGGATTTTATTATTCATCTGTGTTTATTTAAAGAAGTTCCCATTTTTGAAATCAACTATCATAGAGCAGCAAACATATATAAGAAAACGGTAACATTCAAAAGAAACAACAACAATTTTTAATGGGTGTACAATGAACAAAGACCCGCGAAAGAAGGTTTTTAGGGTACACTAGTGAATCGTTTGTAACAAAAAAATGTCAAGAAACGTACCATATTTCTTCATTGTCATACCATAATTCCACAACCCTGAATATCATAAAGAACGATGTCTTAATTTTATACACGAATATAATTATAGGGTGATGTCTTTAGAAGAAAACAGATTATACGTAGGAAATAATGACACCGCGAATTTTATAAATAACGAATTAATATTCTATAAGGATGTCAAAGAAATTCCTATAAGCCCGTATCCATCATATATAGAATACGGGATGGTTATGCTTTGTTCCGAAGGTAATGCCAGGATCAAAGTGCATACGTATGAACATTTATTGGTGAAAAATGAACTGATAATACTTCTTCCGGGTCAACTTATCTCTTTAAATGAGATAAGTAAGGACTTTACTATAAGTGCTTTTTCCATTTCACTATCGTTATTCAATGATGTATTAAGTGGAATTTGCAGGTTTTCCCCTCATTTCTTCTTCTACATGCGAAGTCATTTCTATTATGAACTGACAGATAGCGAATCGATGAACTTCGGTAATTATTATAACATGGTATGCACAAAGGCCCAATCGCCTTCCAACCTGTATCCAAGAGAATCCGTCATTCATATATTACGAATTCTCTACTTGGACCTTTATAACAGTTACAAAATCGACTCATTGCCATATATACCGACAATGGATTCTCATAAAAAAGAATTGACAGATAAATTCTTTTCTCTTATCATGCAACATTACAAAGAGAACAGAGAGGTTTCCTTTTATGCTAAGATGTTATGTATAACTCCCAAGTATTTAACGACAATTGTCAAAGCGGTAAGCGGCAAGTCGGCCAAAGATTGGATATTAGAGTATATTATATTAGAGATCAAAGCTTTATTGAGAGACTCTTCATTAAACATACAGGAGATCGTACTTAAAACAAATTT
>OGFC01001949.1_pt1 | contig 10252 bp, 12 predicted proteins | sample 1570841 | NCBI WGS metagenome assembly OGFC01 (sample SAMEA2582137, study PRJEB24529) | metagenome | biome: Human gut stool | place: China | collected 2011 | reverse complement strand
TAATGTACTTCACGAATCAGTTCATTTCCGCTAAAAGAAATGACCAAACCGTGGCAGAATATGACCACGATTTGGTTGGATAAGAAAAATTGTGTTTTTGTTTTTATAAGTGTCAACTTGACAGGGGATAGTACCAACGACTGGTTTTTCAGTACATTGAAACGTTTTACAACACAGTTAGAATTCACAGTCACTGTGGATTCAAATCACCAAAGCAACTTGAAGATGAGTATCAAACTCAAATTCAAAATTTAGTCGTGGCATAGGACAAAAAAGTCTCTATTTAAATTGTCTATTTTATTGACAGGGGACCAGACAGCGACTGTTAATGAAGCACTAACTAAGTTCCTAACCACTTTTAATGGTCCGGTGCACAGCTTTACTGTGGACCGTGGCACTGAGTTTAGTGGGCTAGTATCACTTGAATCACAATATGGTATTAAGACCTATTACTGCCATGCTTATACGCCAGCTGAACGTGGTAGTAATGAACGCTTTAATCGGAATTTACGTTATTTTTATCCTAAAGGGACTCGTTTTGAGCACATTAGTGCTCAAGATTTAACGACGACGTTACTCCAAATTAACCAGCGACCGCTTAAAATACTCGACTGGCAAACACCGTATCAGGTTATGCTGACAAATTTGTCCAAAAATTCGGATTAAATTTGCAATCTACCATATTCCGAAAGTTTTCTTTAATAAATTTCTGCTTTGCAATGACAATGGCTTGATCCCCAAGATTGGGGTGATTAGGTATGCCAAACAAAATAAAATTTCGCTTCGTCTTACTGAGTGTGACCTGCTTACGCTGAAAGAAATATTGATAATTCAGCCAAACACTACTCATCACAGTCCGGATAACGCTTTTAATTAATTTATACAAGGTGATATCGTCCCCTATTCACTGCCCAAACTAGTCTGAACCGTAAATAGTTCATGACAAAATAAAAATTATCTTTGGATGTTACCATGGCCTTTACAAGCTGATGAAGGCCTTTGCCAACTTTTTTCTGTCGTGTGTTTTGCATCGCCAACGTAAAATATTGTTGACCACGATTGAACTTTTGACGCATACCCTCATTATTTATTTTGGCAAATAAATCCGGGTCGTCGGATTTAAAATCATCATCTCCTGTATGCACCCGTTGCGCATATAATTTCTGAATGTATCGCGAAACAACATAGGTTTTCCAAGCATTACTCGTCATACTATTATCACGCAAGCGATACTTCAAAACTTGAACATTGATTGACCCAATCTTTAACCCGCTGGCAATCATTCGCAGCCAAAGATCATAATCTTCAGCCGTTGGTAACAATCGATACCCACCAACTTGATCAATGGCGGACTTACGCATCAACACAGTTGGGTGAATAATGGTTGACCCATATGGTAACAGTTTTGCAATTAGCCGTTCATCTTCCGGGATTGCTGATTTTTCCCCAGTCACACTGCCGCTTTCATCAATATAGACAATATTTCCGGAGACCAAATCAAGGCTCCGTCGTTTAAGTTCTCTCAACTCGAGTTCAAGACGTTTGGGCTCTGAAATATCATCCGCATCCATTCGGGCAATTAATTCACCATTAGCCAACTTGATGGCCTTATTAAGACTCGCCGCCAAGCCGATATTTTTCCGGTTGAACACTAGCTTGATGATATCGTTCTGCTGATCATAGGTCTGCAGTAGTGCTTTCAAATCGTTTTGATTAGGATTATCGAGCACGATGATGAACTCAGTCGGCAAATAAGTTTGTCCTAAGATGGCCTCAACCGATTGACGGACCTGCTCAGGTCGCTCATTGTAAACACTCATCACTACGCTGATTTCCATGTTGTCTCCTCACTATGTGGTTCAGTCGAAAATAGGTAACTAAAAAACACAATTGATGTCAAGACCATCCCGCTTCGAGCAGCCTCACCCTTATAATTAGCAATCATCAGGACAATTAAAAACGCTAGAAACAGCAAAGACCCTCGAACCGTGTTTTTCGACTTCTTATGACATGCAATTAGTTGGGCAATAATCGTGCTATAAAGAATGCCCATGTAAACTAGGCCACCCATAAACAAGTCGTTGATATAACCAATATCAGATGTGCCAAACCAAATATTACTTTTATTTCCTGCATAAACACGTACCCCATAGCCAAACAACCAATTCCAAGCTCCGGTTGGAAACATTAAAAAAGAGCCTGTCAGCTGCTCGTAATTTCCTTGCTTATCTCCTTCAAATACGAGCGCTAACGTATCTTCAAAGCCGCTAACGATCCAGGTGTATGTATCTGGTTGAATTGATTGTAAGAAAGACAATCCCAAGAAGACAAAACCAATACTAATTACGATGATCACGATTCCTTGAAGTAAGCCCTTCATACTTGTGATCATTTGTTTTGCCAACATTAAAAGAAAGCCCAGGACTAAGGTCACTAACCCAGTCCGGCCATTTAGCACGATGATGAACACGCAAAATGGTATGAACCAATAATATTTTTTACTAACATTCATTCCTAAATAAATCGCAATCAACCCAACAATACTGTGATAAATGGGAGTAAAGAAGGTGTAATCACTGCTAATCCCGTATAACCGTTCACCATAAATAAACTGATTATCAATACTACTCGTAGCTGTTCTTGCTAAAATGGCTGCTCTCAATCCTGAGCTAACTAACATTATCAACGCAAAGAAGCATTGAATCACAACCATCCATAAAATCCAGGTTAGTACCTGGTTAGTTGTCATCCGAAAATACTTTCTCAGTACTTCCAGCCACAACACCAATGCGAGAACATTTAGGATAATAGCGATATTTTGAAAAATACGAGGGTCATTGCCAGCAAGTAATGCCCTAAATGCAAAGTAAATGATGGACAACAACACACCAATTTCAAAAATTTTTAATCTATCAATCGTCAGTAAAACCTCGTACGGAGATAGTACCAAAACACAAATAATTGCGATCCCTAGCGTAATTATCATTGGCACGTAACTATTGGTCCAGAAATTAGGTTGGTAGATTAAATAAAACCCGGCAAAAAATAACAGTGGCTTAAAAAAATTACCACCTGCATGGCTACTTGCCTTAGTCATCGTTCAAAACTCCTTCATAAACTTGCCGAATCTGATTAACGAATCGCGTCTGACCATATTTAGTAAAATCTATTTTTGATATTTCAGATTTAAATTGCTTATAAATTAGCTCGTCTGAGAATATATCACGCAATGACGCTAGTAATGCATCATCACTTGCATAGACGATTCCGTTTAGCTCATCAGTTGTTTGCGCGATTCCACCTATAGCTGGCGCAATTGGAATCGCACCAAGTAGCGCTGCCTCAACCATGATCAAACCAAACGCGTCTGACTTTGAAGTCGATAATACAACCTTGGCACGTGCCATATATTGATATGGATTACTCTGAAATCCCAGTAAACTAATCTGGGGTAATTCGCGAATTAAACTTTGGAGACGCTCTTTAAGACTACCGTCACCAATAATTCCAATTTTCAGATTTGGAAACATAACTAATAATCTTTTAGAAATATCCACAAACCGTTCTGGATTTTTTACCTCTTCTAGCCGACCAACGAATAACAAATCGAAAGCTGTTGAAATACTCAAATACGCCAATTCTTTTATCCGTTCGATATCTACGCCATTTGGTATCACCGTAGTATTAGTTAATTTATCTTGAAAGATATATGATTCTTTTGCCCATTTCGATACATATATCACTCGTGCGCTTTTATCAGCAACATGTTTAAAAGCAATACTCTTTAAATTACAAGTAGTTTGCCATAAAGGCGACTGATGAATATGCGTCACAATTGGTATATGACGAAAAAGAAAATTAGCTAAGAAACTCGCCTTAAAGTCATGGGCATGTATAATATCAGGCTTAGTCGCTTCGATTTCCCGCTTCAGCTTAATAATCTGCTTAGGATCAAAGCTCTGATACTCGATTCTTTCTGCCATTACGCTATTCTGAATAGGTCCTGACGGCGAGAAGTACGTAAAATGATAACAATCGCTTAAATTACGACTTATATTAATTGCAACTTGCTCAGCGCCGCCCAACTTATAAGAAAATAAAATATGTGCAACTCTTATCATTAACATCCTCCTCGTATTTACGCTAAACAACGCGCGTAACAAGCCTGCGTTTGAGCCAGCATATCTTCAACCATAAAATACCGTTGAAATAACTTGTAAGAATTGTCCTCCATACGTTTTTTATCACGTGCTCGATACAATTGAACAATTTTATCGGCTATCTTGTGGGGATCATTCTTAACCAAAAAGCCATTACGGTCTATCAATTCATTAATTCCACCTACATTAGAGGCAACTATTGGTAAACTTTGTGCCAACGCCTCAACTAAACTGATTGGTAGTGCTTCATAATCAGAAATTAAAATGGCCGCATCTGACTGGCTATAATACTTCTGAACATTATCAACAACACCATAAAATTTAACTTTTGAACCGACGTGTAAACTTTGGGCTAAGCTTTTACATTCTTGAATAAGAGGACCATCACCAAGAAAATTGCATACAATCGGGACATCATCAGGTATATACGACAACGCTCTAATCACTACATCTTGTCTTTTTGGCATATCAAAACGTGCAGCCATCGACAAAACAAATGACTCCCGTTTTTTTACTGGAAAACTCAACTCTGAAACGCCATTATGTATGACGAATCCTGGATGCTTTGCTGTAATAACACGATTTTTCACACCCAAATCATAATCAAATTTGGAAACACAGATATAATATGTTGTCAGCGGCTGTAATATTTTTTCAATATATTTCATTAAAATCTGACGTTTGGTGCCTACACCCGGTGTGAATCCCCATCCGTGTACTGTAAAAATCACTTTCATTGACAACCCAGCGGCTGCAAGTCTTCCAACCATACCAGCCTTTGAAGAATGCAAATGCACAATGTCTGGTCGTATATTGCGCAGTAATCCTCTTAACGCATGGACGGCTTTTAAGTCATTAATTGGTGAAATACGACGTACAAGACTAGAAATTGAGATTACCTCAACAGAATGGAACTCTTTTTTTATTTGTTCACTTAACCGTCCAGTACCCCCACAAACCAGTGTGATATTGTTACCAATCGCAGCCTGATACTTTATTAAGCTATATAGATGAGCTTGCGCCCCACCCCAAGTTGCCTGCGTAATTACATAAACAATCTTCACTATCGCGCCCCATCCCCAGTAAAAATAATTTTGACAGTACCAACCAACATTTTAATATCGAACCAAACCGAAAAATGTTCAATATAGTAATTATCCAGCTTACATTTCTCGTCTGGCGTAATATCGTAGCCACCATTAATTTGTGCATACCCTGTAATACCAGGAATAATACGTAACCGTTTAGGGAAATCTGAAAATTGCCGACTAAACTCCTCTGTCAGCACTGGCCGTTCTGGTCTCGGTCCTACCAAACTCATATCACCTTTTAACACATTCCAAAATTGCGGTAGTTCGTCTACTCGAGTTTTTCGCATAAACCGACCCACTGCGGTTACGCGTTGGTCATTCTTTTGAGCCCACACAGCCCCGGTTTTAGCTTCTGCATCGTTTCGCATTGACCGTAGCTTGATAACATCAAAGGTCTTTCCCATGTAGCCAACCCGTTCTTGCTTAAAAAAGATCGGTCCCTTCGATGTTAATTTAATAATGATCCCAAAAATAAAAATGAACGGGATACTGATAATTAACCCAATTAAGCCAAAAATGATATCCCAAAATCGTTTCCACACCATTTTCTTCATTGGGATTGGTTCGCCAATGTGGTCTAAGTATTCGTAGGTGGTTCCTGCTATTTGCGCCTTACTATTTACTTTTTCCATCTGCATATTCCCAGTATTCCCTAAGTCCATTTTCTAACCCCCAATTTGCTTTAAAACCTAATTCCTTTAAACGGGTAATATCTGCCAAAGATTCCTGAATGTCCCCATTTCGTGCTTCCGCAAATTGAATCTTCAACTTTTTCCCGGCCGCTTCTTCAAATATCCTGATTACGTCTAGCAATGCGTGTTTCTTCCCGTAACCAATGTTATAAACCCCATAACTATTTGTTGCCTCACTAATGAAAATCAATGCGTTAACAATGTCTTTAACGTAGATAAAGTCCCGCGTCTGACTCCCATCCCCGTACAGAGTAAACTGCTGATCCTTTAACAGACAGTTCGTCACAATCGATAGTACACCAGAATACGGTGAATTAGGGTTTTGCCGGGGACCAAACACATTGAAGAATCGGACGGCCACGGTTGATAATCCGTATAAGTCACCATAATCAATTGTAAATCGTTCCGAAGCATACTTATCTACTGCGTATGGTGTTAATGGTTGCACTCGGCTGTCTTCTCGCTTCGGTAATTCCGGATAGTTACCGTATACCGCTGCCGAGGAGGTAAACAGGAATTTCTTTGGTTGATATCCCTTTACCCGTAGGTATTCCAACGTATCTACCACTGATTCTTGGTTCACCTGGTGCGTTTCATACGGCCGTTCCACCGAATCAGCTACACTAGCAATCGCAGCTAAATAGTAAATGTAGTCAAAGTCTTCATCAAGAATGGAGTGCATAAATTCATGGTCGCACACGTCATGTTCATGGAACTCAACTTGATCTGCAACCGTAGCTAAGTTAGCCTTCACTCCCATGGATAGGTCATCAACTACGGTCACTTGATACCCTTTTTCAACTAACGAGATTACTAGATTGGATCCAATAAATCCCGCCCCCCCAGTGACCAGTGCTTTTACCATAAGATATTGTCCTCCATGATTCCTGTTTTACTAAAATAACCAAAACCTACGTTTCTTCTTCAGTGGTTGCCACTTCATCCGAACTGGCTCACCGTTAATTAACCGCTTGGCATTGCGGCGGTAGTGTTCAGCCAAGTGCGGATCAAACTCACGGGCCATTTTTGCTAGTCCCTCATTTAACTCATAGTCGCGCCGGGCTAGGGCATGGGCGTCCGATGCGAAGATCGTCCCCTGCCCCGCTGCAATTAGCCGGGTCGTTAAATCTTCAATCTTCTTCCCAAAGGTGCCCATGTAAGAAGCCGCCGTTAGCTGGGTTAAACAGCCCTGTTCCAAAAACGCCTCCAGAATACTTGGATCATCCAAAATGGCGTCATTGCGTTCCGGGTGGACAATTACCGGCGTCACCCCGTGTTGTAAGAGTTCAAAGACCAACTGTCGGGCAAAGGTCGGCACCCCACCACTTGGCATTTCTAACAAGAGATAGCGGCCTTCTTCGTCCACGTACAACAAGTCGTCGGCTTCTAGTGCCGGCAAAACCCGATCGCTCACCCGCACCTCTTGACCCGGAAAAACGGTCAGGGGAATCTGGGCTTCTTCAAGGGCTTCTTGAAAGGCTACCGTTGCCCTAATCACGTCTTGCTTGTGGTTGACGTAGTGACCATTTAAATGGTGCGGCGTCAACAAGCAATGGCTAACCCCATCGGCCACCGCTTCTTGTGCTAACTTCAAAGACGTTTCCATGCTCGGTGACCCATCATCAAGCCCCGGCAACAGGTGGCAGTGCAAATCAATTAGCCCCATCGAAGTCCCCCTTTCCGTTTTACCTATTCTTCGTCTCCCTCGTAGCCATAGCCATAGCCATAACCGTAACCAGCGTCGTCATCGTAAACGTCGTTCATCACGTACCCTAAGACGTTGGCCTGGGAAATCTTCAACATTTCCACCGCCCGGCGAATGGCTGCCTTTTGGGTCACCCCCTGGCGAACCACTAAGATCACCCCGTCCAGGTTACTAGACAGCACTTGGGTATCGGTTACTTGCAGCATCGGCGGCACGTCTAAGACCACTATGTCGTAGACTTCCCGCACTCCGTTAATCAGCGATTGCATCCGCTGGGAACTCAACAGCTCTGACGGGTTCGGTGGCACTGGACCGGCCGTTAAGACCTCCAGGTTTTCAACCCCGCTCTTTTGCACCACGTTGCTAAGGTCGACTTCTTTACTGTCCCCAGTCAAAACGGTGGTTAACCCCTTTTGGTTGCTTAGGCCAAAGGTCGCGTGTAGAGTCGACCGGCGCAAGTCGGCGTCGATCAAGAGGACCCGCTTACCTTCTTGGGCCCAGGCGATTGCCACGTTGACCGTTACCGTGGACTTTCCTTCCGAGATTCCCGAGGAGGTAAAGGCAACCGTCTTTAGCGGCCGGTCAACGCTCATGAAGTGAATGTTGGTCCGGATCGTCCGGAACTGTTCGGACGGGCCGCTCTTCGGGTCGGCCAGCGTGATTAGCATGGCCCCGTTATTCATCGTGTCGGTGGATTTGGTATACCGGTGTTTAAATAACCCCATTTAAAAGTCCTCCCTTCTAGACCCGGCGGTGACCAGCAGCCTGGTCATCGAACGGCTTAAATTCAAAGTCGGCTGGCATGTAAATTTCACCAACTTGGCCCAAGTTAGTTAAGCCCAGTTCGTTGGTCATAAAGTCGTTGTCACGAACCGTCGTGTCGGTTAAGTCACGAAGCAGTACGTAAACGTAGCTGATCAAGAACCCGAGCACTAGCCCAGCTAAGGCAAAGAGCTTCTTGTTCGGGAAGGACTGGCTGGTTGGCGTCGTTGCCTCTGAGACGATCGTCACGTTGTTAACGTTCATCATCGAACGAATCTGCTTCTTAAAGACCTTGGCCACCGTGTTAGCGATCACCTTTGCCTCCGTCGGGTTGCCCGCCTCCGCACTTAGGGAGAAGACTTGAGAATTGGTTTGGGTGCTTACCGTCAGTGAACCCTTCAGCTTAGCCACGCTTAATGCGTAGGCCCGTTGGCTCCCGCTCGGGTTGGCCAACTGCTTTGAAGCACTCTTTAGGATCACTTGATTGGTGATGATATCCTTATAAGTATTGATCATCTGAATGTCGGCCTGCTGGTTGTTATAGGCCTGACCGCTATTGTCATTGCTATTGCGTTGGTTAACCAGGATTTGGGTGGTGGCGGTGTACTTAGCCGGGATCACAAAAGTAGCTATCCCCCAAGCGATGACGCCGAGGCCCACCGTCCAGATTAAAATCATGCGCACGTGTTGAACAAACAGCTTCCAGAGGTGCTGCAAGTCAATTGCGTTGGTATTCTTTTCGCTTTCCATTAATTACTCTCCGTCTTAACTGTTACTTGTTTGAGGCCCAGGGTGGTCCGTAGTTCGTTGCTTACCCGTTGGCGTTCGGTCGTCGAGACTACTTCAAAATCTTCCCCACTAACGGTCTGGGAAGTTCCCTGAGCGTGGTCGGAAGTGACGCTTTGGCCGGCGCTCCGGTAGTGGAGGGCGACACTCATCATATTATTCAGGGTGAAGTCGGTTTGCGTTTCGTCCGCAATGTCGTTTAAGAACGACTGGTTTAAGATTGACTTATAGGAAGCCGACTTCTTTAAGAGGGCCATAATTACGAGCCGTTGACGTTCCTGACGGCCGTAATCGCCGTTAGGATCTTCGTGGCGCATCCGCGAGAAGGCCAGTGCCTGGGCTCCCTTCATCGTGTAGGTCTTCCCCTTTTCAAAGGAATAACCTTCGTAGCTAAAGGTCAGTGGTGACTTAACGGTTACCCCACCCACTTGGTTGATCGCCTTTTCTAGCCCCCCCATATTCACGAGCACGTAACCATCAATCGGTACGTTGTAGTATTCCTTGAGGGTCTTGATCGTTTCCTTGACCCCGCCGTAAGTGTAGGCGGCGTTGATCTTGGCCGGTGACTCATCGCTGTAATCAGGCAGGGTCACTTCCATATCACGGGGAATGCTGACGATCGTCGTCTTCTTAGTTTGCGGGTTGACCGACATCATCATGATCGTGTCGGTCCGCCCCTTATAACTCCGCCCCAAGGCCCCCGTATCGGTCCCGAGTAAGAGAATGTTAATTGGTTTCTTAGCAGCTAATAACTTACTTAAGTTCCGGCTCTTAACCACCCCGCTCGGGGAATACATACTGTTGGTGGCAACGCGAACGTTTCGCCAAGCCATTCCAGCAAAGAAGAGCGCTACGACAACAACTAGCCCCACGAGGATCCATAACCACCGCAGCCAGCGACGCCGGTGATGGTGGTGATGATGGTGGTGCTGAGAAGAACGGTGTTGTAATTCTTCAGAGTCCATGCTGACCTTCCTTTTTTTGCCCCTCTATGGGCAATATTAGGTTATGTCCGTATAATTGGTGTAAATTCTAAATAGGACTTTGTGAAATCTG
>OGFC01001945.1_pt1 | contig 10290 bp, 4 predicted proteins | sample 1570841 | NCBI WGS metagenome assembly OGFC01 (sample SAMEA2582137, study PRJEB24529) | metagenome | biome: Human gut stool | place: China | collected 2011 | reverse complement strand
AGATTGTATTAAATTATCCCTGAAATTCTTATACATAAAAAGAAGTCCTGTCCAATAATTGGACAGGACTGTCTAGCTTCTTTACAAATCAATATCGTTAATCCGGAAGGATCAATTATCCTTTATATTCTCTACCGGATTAGTTGTTGCCGCCTGGTAGCTCTGTATAAATACGGTTACAAATGAAACCAGCAGACAGAACAATCCGGATACGACAAATATCCACGGAGACAACGTGATCCGGTATGAATAATCGACCAGCCAACCGTTCATGAAATGCCAGATCAGCGGTATGGCGATGATAAAGGCAATCGCCACATAGGTAAGGAATGCTTTAACCAACCGGACAAGAACTTGTATGTCTGTTGAACCGAAAACTTTACGTACGGCTATCTCGGAAGAACGTTGCTGGATAAAATAGGTCGACATGGCCAGTAGTCCCAGCAAGGAGATCAGGATGGCGATGAAGGCAAAGATCACTACGATGGTTAGTGTTCTTTCCTGTAAGGCGAATGATTCTTCTACATGCTCGTCCATAAACTTGCCGGTGAAGTCCATGCCGGTGACCTGCTTGAAGGTGTCAGCTACTTTCTGGCGGGCAACATAGGGATCTCCATTTACTTCCACGAGAATGTTCCAGGGATTTTCGCCGAGGTCTTTCGCATTGTCTTTCAGGATGATGATCATCGGGCTGTTCTTTTGCAGGATGTTGCGCAGTTGGAAGTCACGCACGATACCGGCCAGCGGATGGGTACCCCAACTGGTAAGGTCGACGGTGGTGGCATTGTCGGGCATTTCCAGGGCACGCATGGAGCTTTCGGTAAGGAAATAGCGTTCCGGGTTAGCCACGTGGTTGTCGCGCAGGAACTCGAAGCCAAGGATGTCGGCAAACGTTTTCTCGCAACGAATCATCTGGAAGCTGATCGTCTTACCATCAGGATAATGGGATGTGTAATTCATTCCCATGTTGAAAGGGGTTCCCAACCCGGCACCGACCCGATTGACGCTGGCTAGTTGTTCCAGCTCGTTCATAAGCGTGAAACAAGTTTGCTCGTCAGGCAGTTCCATGCCGTTTATGTCGATAATGTTGGTTGTATTATAGCCGAGAGGTGCCTTAATCATATATTTCACCTGCAAAAACATGGTGAGTGAGGCAGCAATCAGGCAGATGGTAATAGTATTCTGAAAGACGATGAAGAACTTGCTAAACACCATCTTCGTCTGCTTGCGGAACGTACCGCGTACTACTTCGATAGGCTTTGCGTTGGAGATCACAATAGCCGGCAGCAGTCCGGCGATAAAGCCGGTAAGGGCGATCAGGAGTATCACGATCATGCAGTTCAATGGAGTGAACATACCAAGCAGATCGATCTTCCTATCCAACAGATTACCGGTATATGGGGCGAATACGAAAGCCAGCATCAGTCCGAACAGGAAAGAAACAGCCGTCATCAGCGTCGATTCCATGATCAAACGTGAGAAAAGTTCCTTACGCGATGAGCCAAGCAGACGACGGGTAGCCATCTCTTTAGCGCGGAAGCCGGTTTGTGCCACCGTCAGGTTGACGTAGTTGATTATAGCGAAGATCAGGATGAGCAGGCCAACAGACATCAGGATCATAACGAATTGCCAGTTACCGCGCTCGATAGTGTACATGCCCCAGGGACTGGTTTGTTCCCAGAAATAGAGTTTCTTCAGGGGGACAAAGTAGACAGCCTTCGATTCATTCCGTTCATACGAGCCGAGGAAAGTTTTGAAATATTCACGGATATCAGCCGAGCGGGCAGTTATGTCGGCACCAGCCCGTTGCATCACGAAAACGTTGGTGGCTCCGTAGCTGTTATAGTTGCCGAACATACCTTCATCCCCTGCTAGAAGGTGAACATTTTCGATCCGGAAAAGGATATCCTGATAGGGGATAACGGAGTTGCTGATATCTTTCATAATCCCGTTGACGGTCAGCGATAATTTGTCGTTGATACGGATGGTTTTACCCATCGGATCTTCATCGGCAAAATAACGGTTGGCAAAAGATTGGGAAATCACGGCGGAGTTTCTGGCTGCCAATACAGTGTTCTTATCTCCTCTTACCAGCGGAAAACTGAAAAAGTCGAAAAAAGTAGTATCGGCAAGCATCAGGTTGGCCGTCAGGTTCATATCACCTTTCCGAAGCGGCGTTTTATCAAAAACGCGTGTCATAACATGACATACTTTTTCAATCTCCGGATAACGTTCTTCCAGGCGATAACCTATCTGATAGGCAGACCCCATATATTCACCATCAGTCAGCACATAGGTACGATCCACGTTTTCATGATAGCGATCGGTCGTCAGCTCGCTGGTCACATAAGTGGCGATCAGGATAACGAACATTAATGATACCGACAGACCGAACAAGTCGATGATAGTATATCCTTTATTCCGTGCCAGGAACTTAAAGAAAGATTTTAAGTTTAATAGATTACTCATAATATATTATTGTTTAATTATTCACTCTTGACACTATTCACCGGATTCTCATTAGCCGCTTTCCAGTTCTGGAACGTGACCGTCAGCATGGTAATAGCCGCCACAATCACAAAGGCCAGTACAAATACCCACCAATAGATCGGTGTCTTGTCGGAGAAGCTCTCCAACCATTTATGTACGCCATAATAAGCGAAAGGAACAGCGATAACGAAGCAGATCGCCACAATACGCAGATAAGACTTATTGAACATATTCAGGATCTCTCCTACCGTCGCCCCGAATACTTTACGTACTCCGATCTCTTTACGGCGATATTGTGTTTCAAAGACAACCAAGCCAAAGACGCCTACGATCGACAGTACAATAGCCAGCAGGCTGAACAAAGTTATCATCTTTTTCAAATACTGTTCCTTATGATAGAGGTTATCTAACATCGTATCGTAGAAGTTAATATCGAGCGGATAGGTTGGATCGATTTCTGCCAGCGATTGCCGGATATGGTCGATGGCCTCCGCCATATTCGTCCCGGCATTCAGACGTATAAAGGAGACGGACATCGTCTCTCCCGGATCGACAATGAAAGAAACGGGGGTACCCGACTGGCGGAGTGAGGTTAGTTTCAGATCGTTTACAAAGCCGGCTATGCGTGCTTCACCTTTCCAGAACTTATCGAGGGCGTGCCCGGCTTCCAGCTGGAATGTCTTTTGGGTGGTACTGTTATATATAAAGGTAAGGACAGAATCTCGGCCGTCCGACTCGGTGAAATCGCGCCCATCGATCACCGGGATATCCATTACACGCAGAAAGTTGGGGGATACGGTAATCCAAGGTGTGTTGATCTCTTTCCCATTGTAGTAGGTGGAGCTAGTGGAGTAAACATCTTGCAAGCCGAATTTCTGGTTGGAAAAAGCTACGTCGGCAATACCGGAATAGGATTTTAATTTATCGACATATACGTCTTTGGCATTTTTGTAGATATTCTGGTTCAATGTAACCACTGCGATCTGGTCTTCGTTGAACCCGCGATCGAAAGAACGCATATACTTATTCTGTATCTGGATGAATGAGGCACCGATAATCAGGCCGATCGACACGATATACTGGAAGCCAATCAGCACAGTGCGCAGTTTACGCCCGGAAGCAGACAAGCCGAAACTACCTTTCAGCACCAAGGCAGGTTGGAAAGAGGTCATATAGCAAGCCGGATAGGCACCGGCTGCCAGTCCCAACAGCAAGGCGATCACTCCCATTATTACTAATAAGTAGAAATGGTTTAACGGATTCGTATCGGCTTCTACAAATGATAATATATTCATCCTGTTTAAGAAGAAAAGCAACAGGAGGGATAGCATAAATGCCAGAATACTGATACCTACTGCTTCTGTGATCAGTCCGCGGCGCAAGCTGCCGGTGGTGCTGCCCAGTACTTTCTGTGTATTGATACTCTTGATGCGCAACGGGGCTAGTGAGGTACTGAAGTTAGTAAAGTTAATCCCAGCGATAATGATTACCAGGAATGCAATCAGGATAAGCAAGCGTACTGTTTCAGGGTTACCTTCTTTGAATATACCTTCCTGTAGGCCTTTGACATAGTAGGTGTCGGCCACGGGTAATAGCTTCAACCGGGATGTTTCGGGGAAGTCGTGTGATGCGTAATCGAAGGTTTTATTGAATGTTTCTTCCACTATTTCTTTCGAGTCAGGTGAGTCGAGCAAGACATATCCGATAAAACCCTGCGAACCCCAGTTATTCTCCAGGCTCTTATTTATCTTTACATAGATAGCGTTGTACATCTGTGAGTTGGAAGGGAAATCCCGGTAGACGCCCCCCACGGTGAAGGTTTTTATATCTTCCCGCATATAGACTTTTTCATTCATGTGGAGTTGCTGTCCAACAGCGGGTTCATTGCCAAAGAGCCGATTTGCAATGCTTTGTGGGATCAATGCTTTCTCAGGATCCTGCAAACAATTGTCATCCCCTTCCAGCAGGGTCGGATTGAAAACCTGCAGTATTTCAGGTGTACAGGCGGAGAACTGTTCGATAAAGCCGTTTTTCTTTCCATCCTTCTCGACAGTAAAATACATTTTCCCATTAAACTGCGCCGCCAATGCTGTAATCAATGTACCGGCTTTAATATGCGGTGAAGAGGTTGTTACAGCTTCCATGAAGGGGATAGGTAAAATGGCTGCATAAGGATCATCCACATCTTTATGGTGTTGAACACGGAAGATCCGGTCGTAATCAGGATAACACCGATCGAAATTATGCTCATATTCGACTTGCATCATAATCACCAGGAAAGCCGTAAAAGCAACGGTCAGCCCTACAATATTCAGAAAGGACGCCATCTTGAAACGGCGCAGTACGTTAATAAAGTTACGCAATATCGTTCTCATCAGTACAATGTTTTTTGTTATTTCATCTTCTATGCTTTCCAACGTTCAAATTGCGTGCCAAAACTACAAATAACTAATTATCAACCATATACAATCAAACATAATTCAACATCTGTCAAAATATTGGACAGTCCTGTCTAGTTTTTTTACATGTAACGGGATCTCTGAAGTAGTAAAGTACGATAATTCAACATGCCTGTATTACCCATAGTGATACTATAGTGCCAGCAGGTGCAGGACTATAATGCTAACAGGTATAGGACTATAGTGCCGGTTGATATAGAACTACAGAAAAAACACTTACGCTTTTTACCAGAAAAGTATAAGTATTTATCCAAAAAGGCAGGCAGCAATTCTCAAAAAGGTAGGCAGCGATTCCCCAATGGGTAGGCACCCATTTAAAATAGCTCCCGACCCATTTCTAACAGGTCGGGAGCTATTTTTATCCTACACCGCAGCTATCGGATATTTATTCTGAAAAATGTTTTTAGGGATTTCGGGTTCATGCCTTCATTCAGGCATTATTTTACTGATATTATGACAGTTATCATATGAACCCGGTATTCAGTTTGCCTTCATCTGAAAATTGCGGGTTCATCGGATGAAGGCAAAAAGGAAGTGCCTTCATATCTACACCTATTGCATATCAATGGATAGACAATTAAATGAAGGCATGAAGGCACTTTTTCCGAAAACAGCTATCATAAGTTATTTACCAGCTATACTATCCACCGGATTGGCATTGGCTGCATAGTAACTCTGAACGAACACGGCAACAAATGAGATCAACAGGCAGAAAGCACCGGACGCTATAAAGATAAGCGGATTCAGACTGATCCTGTATGAATAATCCGACAGCCATTGCTTCATGATATACCATATAATCGGTGTTGCGATGACAAAGGCTATTGCCACATAATTCAGAAATGTACCAACCAACCGCATCAATATCGCCTTATTATCCGATCCGAATACTTTGCGGACAGCTACCTCCTGCGAACGTTGCTGAATAAAGTAAGTAGACATAGCCAGCAATCCCAGCAGCGAGATCAGGATAGCAATACCGGCAAATATCGAAACGATCTTCACCAAACGTATCTGCGAGTCGAACGATTCCTGTATCTGGTCATCCAGGTATTTACCTTCAAACTCAACCTTAGTAACATCTTCAAATATCTTACGTACTTCATTATATGCAGTATAAGGATTGCCTTCCACTTCTATCAAAACATGCCAGGGCGAGCTGTTCGGATCATTGAAGTCTTTAAAACGCAGCATGATAGGAGAACTTTCGTCTGTGATACGGCGCAGATGGAAATCTTTCAATACACCTAAAATTGGTGAGGGTTCACTGTCTTTGAGATTAAAAACCTTGGCATCTTCCGATATTTCCATATCCCGGAATGCCCGTTCAGACAGATACCAACTCCAACTATTTGTCGAAGCCACCTGGTTATCATGCTTAATCTCCAACCCCAGCATCTTAAAGGAAGCACTGTCGAGAACCATCTGCTGGAAACTAAGTGATTTGCCTTCATAAACACCTGTCAGGTTATTTGTTCCGCTGAAAGGAGTTCCGTTACTGAACCCAATCGATTTGACACATGTCAACTGGCGCAGTTTATCTACAGCGGCTGCCCGCTCGCTATCAGAATTAAACTGGTTCTCGGCCACAAGGATATTCTTTGTATTATAACCTAATGGAGCCTTAATCATATGGGAAATCTGAAGCCCCATCACCAAAGCTGCCGCAAGTGTGGCTATCGTAATGATATTCTGAAAAGTGATAAAGCATTTACTGAACACCATCTTTGTTTGCCGGCGGAATGTACCGCGTACCACCTCTATCGGTTTCGAGGAAGAGATAAGCAGAGCCGGTAATAATCCGGAAAGAAAACCGATCAATAGGATCACTCCTGCTGCAATTCCGATCCACCCCGGAGTACAAAGATCTGTCAGGTATAAATGAGTATTCAGCAATCCATCGGCATAAGGTACTGCCGCCATAGCCAGTAACAGCCCCAGACCAAACGATATCAGGGTGAGGAACAACGATTCCAGCATCAGACGCAGGAATAATTCTCCACGTGAGGAACCCAGTAAACGGCGTGTAGCCATCTCCTTCGCCCGCTGTCCGGCCTGTGCAACCGTCAGATTGATGTAATTGAAGATAGCAAAGATCAGAATCAGAATACCGACAGACATCAGTACCAATACGAAGTTACGGTCTCCGTGTTGTAAGCTCGAGTATGGGAATGAGGCAAAATAAAGTTCATTCAACGGTGTTATCGTAATTTCTTTCCATACATCTATTTGATAAGGCCAGAAAGATTCTTTAAAGAATTCATGAATGTCGTCTATTTTCCCCCGCAGGTCGGCTCCCTCATGCAGCATCAGGAAACCGGCAGTGGCACCGGCATTATTATAAGAGGTCTTGGTCAGCCCACTATTAAACTCTCCGACACGTTCTATACGGATCAGTATATCACTGGGCGGAAGGACAGACTTACGTATGTCTTCTATCACACCTGTAACAATAACGGAAGTTGAGTCGCTGATACGGATACTCTTCCCCATCGGATCATCCTGTCCGAACATTTTGTTGGCAAAAGTTTTGGAGACAACGGCGTTGTAACTATCCTGTAATGCCTGATGGCGGTTGCCTTCCAATAGTTTAAAGGAAAAGAAATCAAAGAAAGTAGAGTCGACACAGGTCATAGAAGCCTTCAGCTTCTTATCCCCGTAAAAAACCTGCCAGTTATTGAAATAGTCGGCAATGACCGGACAAACTTTCTCTATCTCCGGATAGCGATCCTGCAAACGATAAGGTATAGGAAGAGCAGTGGCCGGGCCGCTTTCATTTCCTATCACATAAATACGATCCCTGTTCTCATGGAATTTGTCGGTTGCTAGTTCCTGCGCGGTATAAACAGTGATCAGGATAACAAACATCAGCGAAATAGATAATCCGAAAACATCGATTGCCGTATACGCCTTGTTCTTACTTAAGAACTTGAGAAACGAATTAAAATTCAGTACATTATTCATATTTATAGTGTTATTTATTTATCTAACTCTACACAACAAACTTCAAAATACGTGCCAAACAGAATAATACACTATATATCAACAAAATAAAATTTCATAGTTAAAGTCTGCCTGTCTAATTATTAGACACTATTGTCTATTTATTGGACACAGGAACGGACGATCTCTACAAACCTTTCCGGTTCTTCCAGATTGGGTGAATGTGCAGAGTTTTCCATTGTGTAAAATCCTTTTTCCGGAGCGGATATCCGCTCACTGTATTCCTTGGCCAACCGGTATGATACCTGGTAGTCGTACTTGCCCTGAATAATGTAAACCGGAATATCGAAAGACACGGAGCTTTCAAAAAGATTATCGTTGAGAACATTTCCAAACATATTCCTTGTTGAAAACATTGTTCCGCGAAGATAATTTATTTTCTCACCAAAGGTATACCCTTTAAAGTATAACAGATCCATCATGACAGCAATCATGGAGCTATTCTCATGTTTTATTCCGATTCCGTATTCATTCATCAGGAGAGAACGGGTGGTAAACAGATAATCGTTTGAAGGGAAACCGGCAGCATTCCTATCCCATTTGCTTAGTGATTTTACAGCACTCTTATCGCCTCTTTCCTGTGCCTGATCCAGCATATAGTCGTATGCTGCACGTTCCGACTGGAGCTGGTTGCTCACCTGCCCTATACCAAAATAGGCTTTATATAATTCGGGATATTTCCCTATGGTCTTTATCCCTAGATACGAACCCCACGAATGCCCCATCAGATATATTTTATCTTGTCCGAAACGTTTACACAGATATTCGGTCACCTGGCGGGTATCTTCTATGAATTGTTCGACAGTCATCATGGCCGGGTCGATATCCGAGCTAAAACTCATACCCGCTCCCCGCTGATCCCAGTAACAGACGGTAAAGTATTTTTCCAGGCGTTCGTCTTTTTCGTCTGCTATACAAAGTGGCAACTCCGGACTTCCAGGCCCTCCATGAAGAAATAGCAGGATCGGATTATCCGGGTTTTCTCCACGCAGGAAATACCCTTGCTTGACACCGCCGATATCCAACCGACCTTTTTCTGCAATAGCGTTTTCAATGACCTTACCATGACTGTCCGTTAGTTTATCCAGTTTTCCACTGCTGTAACAGAGAACGGATAACACTCCGATCAATAATAGCCCTGCGACCGACAAAAGAACGATCGATATTACTTTAATTAGTCTTTTCATATAACAAACATTTATCTACCGCACAAAGGTAAGATATTATTTATTGGCAATACTATTCACCGGATTGGCATTGGCTGCTTTATGACTCTGGAAAAAGACTGTGACAAATGAGATCAACAGGCAGAAAACACCGGCAGCGATAAAGATCAACGGGTTCAAAGAGATCCGGTAAGAGTAGTCGGACAACCACTTACTCATAAAGTACCAGATAGCCGGTGTCGCAATTACGAAAGCGATGCCGACATACATCAGGAACGAGCCGATCAGACGGAACAGAATAGCCCGGTTATCCGAACCGAACACCTTGCGGATAGCTACCTCCTGCGAACGTTGCTGGATAAAGTAAGTCGACATGGCCAACAATCCCAGCATAGAGATCAGAATGGCTATTCCGGCGAAGATGGAAACGATCTTGGTGGTACGTAGCTCCGCCTCAAACGACCTCTGCACCTGCTCATCCAGATAAGTACCGTCGAAATCCAGTCCGCCGGAAGCCGTTTTATATATATCACGTATTTTTTCGTAAGCAGTGTACGTATTTCCTTCCACTTCCACAAGGATACTCCAGGGATATACATCTTTCCGGGCATTGATACGAACCATAGCCGGACGGGACTCATCCGTAATATTGCCTTGCTGAAAATCACTTACGATGCCGGCTATCGGTGTAGCTTCTTTGTTCCATAGGAAACTGGGAGCATCCTCCGGTAGTTCCATATCCTTCATCGCCTTCTGGGTCACATACCAGCTATTTTCGGCTAACTGGTTGTCACGGACAATCTTATAGCCTAACATGTTGAATGCCGTACTGTCCATGATGAATTGCTGGAAGCCGAGGAACTTACCTTCATAATCGGCAGACTGATTATTACTTCCGCTAAGCGGCATACCGGCAACCAGACCGACCCGTTTAACGAAAGACTGGCGACCGAACTCGTCGATGGCAGCATTACGGTCGGAGTTGTTGGCAAAGTGATTTTTTATCTCCAGGATATTCTTTGTATTGTATCCGAGCGGTGCACTGATCAGGTGACGCGATTGCAGAATCATGACAATAGAAGCGGCGATCATCGCAATCGTGATCCCGTTCTGGAAAGTGATGAAGATTTTACTGAATACCATCTTCGTCTGCCGGCGGAACGTACCGCGCA
>OGFC01001929.1_pt1 | contig 10375 bp, 15 predicted proteins | sample 1570841 | NCBI WGS metagenome assembly OGFC01 (sample SAMEA2582137, study PRJEB24529) | metagenome | biome: Human gut stool | place: China | collected 2011 | reverse complement strand
TATTCTTTATGAATATCTTTATTTATAAAGATTTCTCTTTGTATTTGCGCTATAATTATTCTTATAGCTTCAAAAGTAGTGAATAAAACAACATATAATATAATGTAAGGAGGTAAAAATGGAAAAATTGACCCCACAGTATCACGAAGCAGGTGCACTATCTTTTAAAGATAGATATGAGGCGCTCGATGAAGTCCCCACTCCTAAGCAGGAGTTTGTCAGACGAATTGCAAACGCAACAGAGCGCTCAGAGCAAACAGTCTATAACTGGCTTAGAGGAGTATTCAAACCTGACAAGCTATGTAAAAAGGCGATATCACATGAACTCGGAACGCCTGTAGAAATTCTTTTTCCGGAGGGACAGCCATGCGAGCAATAGAATTCTATACCACTCCCGAAGGAGAAGTAACGATCCGTGAACAGGGAATGCCGGAACGCCAGTTGAAGGAATCTGATACAGATTTCATTCAACGGTTCCTTGAAGTTCTCGAAGAGTTCTACCCGGATGCCTATGCAGCATTAAGGGAGATATACTCTAGGTACGAAGGCAATCGCATGTACCGGGATTTCCTAGCAGTTCGAAGGTTTGTGAAATGTAATTTCGGTTTGTACGACAACGAAATTGATGTTGATGAGAACTGGAATTTTCACTTTGAATTCGTCGGATGCCCTTTAAGAGGAGAGTGTAAATACTTCAATGTTATTTGCAATCCAAAATTCAACAGTACTCTATCTGAAAGTCAATTAAGGGTGATGAAGCTCTGTTACCAAGGAAAAAGTGATGAAGAAATTGCTGATGAGCTATTCCTTTCTACCCATACAGTAAAGAACCATCGGAAGAACGTGTTCCGGAAACTCTCTATTCACTCCATGGCTGAGTTCATGAGATATGCAAACGATAAAAATCTATTCAAAAACGAATAAAAGCGAATAACTAGTATAACTAAGCAAGGCGTCCCAGGTAAAGCGTTACCGGGTGTTTACAACATAAAATCCGACTCGAAATCTCTACAACCCAAAGTATTAATCGTAAACGGCATTGCTTAAAATGGAAGATAGGACAATAGAACAAATCGTAACCGCAGGCATAAAAATTGGCACAATTGCGACGCTGAAAGGCTTAGGCCTTCTTTCCGAAGTAGTAACTGCCGCTGATGCTGAGCGGGAATATTCAAAGAAATTGATCGAAGAATGGCGGGCTAAGCGCTGGATTATCGGCTACCCGACAGGAAACTCTCAACGCGGGAAGTATTACTTCAAACGCTCCGAATTAGAAAACGCTAGTGCAATGGATATATTAGGCAACGCACTTCCGGCAAACAAAATTTTCAAAAACATATTCTGATGAAATTCAACTTTTTGGAACTCGAAGATATCTCGAGGTGGCTCTGCTTTGCCTTTTTCATAGCCTTAGCAGTATTAGGTGGCATTGGAATAATCAAAGGTTACTACCTGCAAATTATCACAGTAGCCGGATTTTTAAGCATGGCATACTGCGTTTTGAAAGAATGGGAATAAAAACAAGCAAATGGGAATTATCAATAAACTAAAATCATAATCATTATGTCAAATCAAATTCAGTTAAAGGTAGAGGAGATTAGCAAACTTCAGCCTCTACAAATCGCAGAATACAGTCCTGTAGAACAAAAGTTTATAACTATGTACAACGCCATCTGGGGTACCTCAGTTGGAGTACAGGTATATGAAAAGGAAAAATTCAACTTTAACAAGATTCTTCAAGAGAATCCTACATTGCAGCAATGTACTCCTGTATCGTTATTCGGTTGCTTCCTCGACATGGCCGTCAACGGCTTATCTCTTGATCCTACCGGTCGGCCTCACTGTTACATATTACCAAGAAAGGTAAAAACCGGCTACAAAGATGAACGCGGATATGACATCTACGAAAACCGAGCAAGCGTTAACATAACCGGTTACGGAGAGCTGACAATGCGTATGCGTGCCGGACAAATAAAATATGTAGATAACCCAGTTATCGTTTATGAAGGAGATACATTCTCTCCATGCCTCGATAACGGCGTTAAGCGGATCAAATATGCAGCGGCTTGCCCTAGAACATCAACAAAAGTAATCGCAGCGTTTATTCGTATCGTACGTAATGACGGTTCAGAGGATTATCAATGGATGATGGAAGGAGATATCGAGCGTTTGAAACACTACAGTGAAAAAGCTAATTCGCGATACGACCAACAGGCTAGAAAACGCGTACTAGGTGATGCAAATGCACTATACACATCCAACGGCGGCGGTATTGATCCTGGATTTTTAGAAAACAAAATGATCAAACATGCTTTCGATGCTTATCCCAAAGTCCGGACTGGAAAGTTTACTGTATTCGAAACACAGGAAGAACCTCAGGAAATTGATTACGGGCTGGATGTAGAAGATATCTCAGCCCAACCGCAGCCAGCAGCCATACAAGCACAAACGGCCAACCCTGTGCAAGACTACATGGATCAGCTACCTCAGGTGGAACCAGAATCAATAAAAACTCATGGTATAACAGTCGAGGTTAGCCAAGATGCTAGTTATTCCGGATTTTAAAATAGTAATCATCATTTAAATACAATCAAAATGGATACACAAAATAACAATCTGCCTTTTAAGGCTAATGAAGTAGTCAACATATTGCAAACGGCTCCCAGTATACTCACTGACAACGAAACGCGAGTTACGAGGTGCAGTAACGCGGGTAAATCTCTACTGGATACAATTAACGCAACCAATGGGATCAATTCTGACGAGGTGGACGGCCAAGTGCAAAAGTTTATTGAGGCATCAAAGCAAACGCTTGAGCGTATCAATGGTAGCAGAAAACCGATAACTCAAATGCTTACCGCTATATCCAAAAGGTTCACTTCCCTAGAGAGTGAAATTGATGTCAAGACTTCAGGGACTATCCCCTATAAACTGCAACAGGCTCGCAATAAATATGCAGCTAAAAAGCTGGAAGAACAGAAAAAACGTGAAGAGGAAGCTCGTAGAATCCAGTTAGCTGAAAATGAGAAGGCTCAATATAAAGCGGATATCACTCTATTGCTAGACACTACTTATACCAATTATGTAAGCAGGCATATCAATGCTTTAAATGGTATGTACGACCACGCAACGTTAGCAACATATAATGATGTTTGCAGACAAATCAAAGAAGCTAAAACGACCTTCAACTGGACTGATTTCGCCAATAACGTAAAAGATACTTTCCAGACCTTTTACATGGACGCGGCCACCCGAACAGGCATAAAAAACGAATTAGCATCCATTAAAAAAGTAGAATACGCAAAGCGTTATTCTTTCGAATTGGAGGATTTGAAACAGTCTCTGATCGATCGCCTGCCATCTCTCCGGAAGCAGCTGGAAGAACAGGAAGAGCTACGACGCACCAATGCTGAAGAAGCTGCTCGTCAGGAAGAGCAACGCAAAAAAGAACAGCAGGAGCAACTCCGCAAGCAGGAAGAAGAGCGCAAACGTAAGGAAGAAGAAGCTAAGGCCAAAGCAGAAGCTGATAAAGCGGCAGCCGAAGTACAGGCCGCATTTGATTTCTCAGCCGCCAGTATGCCATCTACTCCAACAAAGGCAAAGGTTAAGAAGAAAATACAGATCACCAACCCGCAAGGGTTCCTTCAGGTATATCAGATGTGGTTTACTCGCGAAGGAATCAATATGAGCATGGAGGATCTCGAAAAGGTGCATAAGAAGATGATCACCTACTGCGAGAAAGTCATGAACAAAGACGGCGAGCAAATCCAGTCCTCATTTGTGAAGTACGTTGATGACGTAACAGCTAAATAATCATGATAAAGAAAAAATTATACCTGTCATCTTGGATAAAGTTCGGTAAATATCGGAATAATCCTGCCATCCTGAAAAAAATCATTGACACGCAAGAAGGTCGCCAATGGCTTCGATGGATGATGAATAACACTTACAATTTTGAGTTTGACGACACAGTACTAAAATACTTAAAACTGCAAGAGGAAAATGCAAGATACGTATTACCAACGGTCTGAAGTCAGTAACTCAGACCTGACAGAACTAAAAAACCTCCTCTATCCCCGTACGCAATACGGGGATAAGGAAAAGGCTTTCAAATTTGGCAGTCTGGTTGATGCAATGCTGACGGAGCAGGAACGGGTACGGTATGACAAGCGGATAGTGGACGATGTATTGTATTCCGGCGAAGATTGGGAGCTGGCTCTGGCTATGATCAAATCGCTCCGGATGGAAGCACGCCGGGATCCGTTCCTGGCACAAGTACTGGCAAAGGCAGAGACACAGCGGTTCATGGTAAACAAAGCTCAAAAATTCCAGTATGGCAACTTTGAGTACACTCTTGATACCCGGTGTAAATGGGACTGGTGGTTACAGGCCTTTGGATTCGGTGGAGACTTAAAAACGACCTTCGCCCAATCCCAGAAACAGTTCGACGAAGCCGTGGATTTCTTCGACTGGGACCGTTCCCGCGCATGGTATATGGATATTGCCGGAAGCCGACAGGATTTCATATACGGGATATCTAAAAAGAACCAGAAGATATTTAAGGTCTTCATCAAGCGCGATGATCCTATCTATCTGAAAGGTAAAGAAAAATACGACGAACTGGCTTTCCGCTGGTGGATGCTAATAGAATAAGAGATATGAAGAAGTTTTTTAAACAGATCACCTCATGGTTAATCCGGATATTGTCGACTAAGTGCCCGGAATGCGGCGCACCAATGGTCGTAAAAAAATACCAGACAACAGTCAAAGGAGAATGCTTTCCTGTCCTCCATTGTACCGGTTGCAATCATGAGTATATCTTAAAATAAACAGAATGAATCTGAATATTACACCGATCGAGAGTATTGCCGAAGAATTAGTAGCAATCGACTCTTATCTGAATATCACAATGAGCGAAGATGTACAGGAAGCTGTTCTCCGCGGAAATGATCTAGCCGTTTATATTGCCCGAAGTGGGAAGCTGCTTGCCGATGCTAAGTATTACCTGAATGGAAAAAAGAAGTCCGAGGTGTTCGATACGCTCCGAGAAACAGCTAGCCGGGCAGGTGCTACATCCAAAGCCGTAAATGCGATCATTGATAGCCTATGTAAGGAGGAGCAATATCTCGTCGATTGGTGTGAGCGTTTGAACCGTACCGCGACACATCAATTGGATTGGTGTCGTACCCTTATCAGTAAAGCCAAGGCGGAAATGTCCCTGGCTCCACAAATGTACAATAGTAACAATCCTAAATTTTAAATGAACATGGAAGAATTAGTAAAAGAACAACCAGTGTACGAAATCCAAAAAGTAAAGGTGAAGAACAACCAGCTTACAGCTGAGTACACTGAAAAGTTTATAGATGCGAACTATAAAAACAACATCGTGAAGGAGTCAGAACAGTTTATTCATTCTGACCTGCGTTATGCCCTGGATCGTCTCAAACCGCACGTTGTAAAAATTTGCGAAATGCACGAAGCAACCCTAGTTAATGTTGCCGAACCGTCCGATGATGATCTAAACGAAAAGTTGAAAAGCATCATAGTTACCGGATACAGCAAAGGTGGCAACGACGAGTCTGCCGGTGCGTCAATCCAGGCACAAAAACTTTTGAAGAGTGGCCAGGTACTGAACCTGTCGGTACCGTTTACAAAATACGAGGATGAATCCGGCGATGGCTATCCATATGGCGCGGAACTGAAGGAAGCTATCGACCGATGCAGCTACGAAGTAGATGCTTATCTCTTTGAAGGCAAATGCGGAATCAAGCAAGAATCATTCGACTTCGACGCCCCGGAGGAATCCGATATCACGGGCGAAATAGAAGAAAAGCCTAAGAAGCGCGGCCGCAAGTCCAAGAAAGAGCAAATGAACGAGGCCGCAGAAGAAGTTCCGGCATTTGATCCTTACGCTTAATCATTTAACAAATATCACTATGTTAATTACACTGCAAAATACTCAATATGGGAGCTATTACGCAGTCAAGTTTGACCGGTACCGTCAGCAGGTAGTAGATAAATTTAAAGAATCTATTACCGTTGACGGCCGCCGGTGGGACAAGGCTAGCGGAGCATGGATCGTTCCAGCAACCAACAAAGGCAAAGCAGAACTAGATCAGTTCTCGTATTACATCAAGCATTTCGAACCAGTTATATGGGGAGATCAGAAAGCTGTAAAAAGCGATGAAGATGTCGCCTATACGCTTCCGGATATGCCGGAATTGGATGGCGATCATGGACTGAAAGTACAGCCTTATCCCTATCAGTTACAAGGAATCGCACGAGGGTTACAACTGAAACGGTTTATCAATGGGGACGATATGGGACTTGGTAAACAACAACCAGTCAGTAGTTACGTGGCTACTCCAAACAGCTTCAGGAGGATTGGAGAGTTACAAATTGGGGACGAGATATTCGGCAGGGACGGAAATGTATATGCCGTAAGCGGTGTGTACCCACAAAAAGAACGCCGCGTGTTCAAAGTCACGTTCTCAGACGGTGTATCCTGTGAATGCGGGCCGGAACATCTATGGTGTGTCCGGGATGTCAACCGTAGAAGAAAGGGAAAAGGATGGATCACCAAGACGACACAGGAGATCATGGACTCCGGCGTAACCTACAACCTGAAAGGTCTTGGCCATAACCATACAAGACGGAAATGGGAAATCCCAATGTGTGAACCTGTGAAGTATAAGGAGAGATTATACATCATCCATCCTTACATTATGGGGGTACTTTTAGGAGACGGCCACCTTTGTAGTGGCAACGGGCGCCTGTCTTTCTCTACACCAGACATGGATGCAGCTATTGCCGACAGGGTAAGAAAACTTTTACCCGGCGACATGCTGTTGGTACGGGACGATTACGCCACATGCCCGCGATACAACATCACAAAGAATCCGACAGTCCACGAAAATAGGTTTTACCAAGAGATCAAACGGCTCGAAGCTGATAAACCGAGTGTAGAGAAATTCATACCATACGAATATATGCACGGATCGGTGGAGCAACGCATCGACCTCTTGCACGGTTTGATGGATACGGATGGGTCAGGGAAGAAAAACAGAATCACCTACAGCACCCTTTCCTACGGCATGGCACGTGACGTTGCCCTTTTGGTACGCTCACTTGGAGGACAGGCGATCATACGCAGGTACGACAGGCGAAATGAAGGCAAAAGCGTGGAGTTTCAAGTAAACGTAAGAATCAAGGTTTGCCCGTTCTATCTCGAACGGAAAGCTGCCGAATGGGATATAAAAAAAACAAACTATTGTTCACGGTATATCTCATCCATCGAATATGTCAGGGAGGAAGATTCCGTATGTATAAGCGTGACCGCTCCGGATCATTTGTACCTGACAAACAATTATATCGTAACGCACAATACGCTAGAGGCTATCGCTACGATCAACAAAGCAAACGCTTTTCCTTGTCTGGTTATCTGTCCGAATGTGGTTAAGATAAACTGGCAAAGAGAATGGGCAAAGTTCACCGATAAAAAAGCTATGGTCTTAACAGACTCAGTGCGTACCAGCTGGCCGTTCTTCTGGCAAACCGGCATGAACCAGGTTTTCATTGTAAACTACGAAAGTCTACGAAAGTATTTCGTTCGCAGGATCACAAAGTCTGAAAAATGGACTCTTAAAGATGTAGAGTTCCATCAGACGATAAAGCTGTTCAAATCAGTAATTATAGATGAATCCCATAAAGTAAAGTCTACATCGACTCAGCAAAGTAAGTTTTGCAAGGGCATTGCCTCTGGAAAAGAGTACATCATTCTACTTACCGGTACACCGGTAGTAAACAAACCTAATGACCTTGTATGCCAGCTGGGGATAATGGACCGAATGATCGATTTCGGAGGATGGAAATATTTCATGAGTAGGTACTGTTCCGGTCCAAATGGGGCATCCAACCTGAAGGAGCTAAACTTTATGTTGTGGAAAAATTGCTTTTTCCGCCGAGAAAAGTCCAAAGTACTTACCCAGCTCCCGGATAAAGTTCGACAGGTTATGAGTTGTGATATCACTAATCGAAAAGAGTATCAAGATGCCGAACGTGACCTGATCGATTACCTGAAGCGATACAAGGAAGCTGACGACGAAAAGATTCAAAAGTCGCTAAAAGGAGAAGTGATGGTCCGTATCGGTATCTTGAAAGATATTACTGCACGTGGTAAGTTGAAAGAGGTAATCGATTTCGTTAAGGACTTTCGGGAGAACGGGAAAAAGATTATCCTATTCTGTAACCTGCATGAAATCGTAGATCGATTACTTGCCGCCTTTCCTTCCGCCGTATGTGTCACTGGACGGCAGAATATGGAAGAAAAACAGGCCTCCGTTGATGCCTTCCAAAAGAACCCGAAGACGGACATTATTATCTGCTCCATCAAAGCGGCCAGTGCCGGTATCACCCTTACGGCAGCCAGTGACGTTGCCTTTATTGAGTTACCCTGGACGTATGCAGATTGTGATCAGGCCGAGAGCCGGGCACACCGTATCGGACAGAAAGACTCGGTGAACTGCTACTATCTGCTCGGCCGCCAGACGATCGACCAGAAGCTCTACCGGATCATTGAAGAAAAGAAGCACATCAGTAATGCCATATTGGGTGCAGAAGATAATATACAAACTAACATTGTCGATATGATGGCACGCATGTTCGACGAAACAGAGGAGGACGAATGATGGAAGAGAACCTAAGTGTTGATAGAGTTAAAGAGCAGAAAGACGCTAACAAATACCCGAGGAGGGATTGTACAAAGTGTATTCGATATCCTTGTTTCAAAGGCCAGGGAACAAAGATGCATCAGGTCAATTTTGCAGCTTACGGCTGTATCAATTATAGTGATAATGAGGTACGCACTAAGAAATCAGGACAAAATAAGAAACGCATTAGGAGAAGATCTTCTCCTGCGATTATTGGAAAGCCTTAAACAAGGCTTTGAGCTATGGGGTGACAATATAGATAAGCAAATCGAATCTGTAGAAGGTCATCCCTACCCTCTTCTAACACTTGACGATGCACAACATTCTTCTAATGTTATTGCATTCTATGTGGTAAAAAAGCAATACAATGTTTACACATTGGCATTTAAGGAATTTATTGGTTAACTAATATTTAAAAAGAACTGAATATGAAATGGATCGGAATTGCATTGATATACATTGCATTCTTTGCTTTGATAGGCACTGCATGCAATTGTGTTAATAGCGCATGGCCGCTATTAGCTCTAGTATTTACACCTAAATATAAACAAATAGACGATGGTAACAACATTTGATAGTGGCTATAAGGTCAACAAACCGTTTGCTAATTTTTCAACACATAGATCAGGATTCGGGGAGTACACCAAGGGCAGGTATGTTTGTCAAACAGGATTCGTATTGATTTACAGTGACGATAAGTGTGCCACTTTTGATTACCTCCGATCCGGTAGAATATATTCTAGGACTATTCACGGAAAAATCTTTACTCAAAAGAGCCTAGCTATCACAGCGGGAAAATTTACCCGTCAGGTTGAAGCGATGTTTGAATAAAGAAAGGCAGCGCCTCACAGCGCCACCCTCTCATAAGCAAAAACAAATATATTAAATAACGATAACATGGCAAGTGAGGCATTGAATAAATATATAGAGAAACGTTACGACAGGTGGCTGGATTACGCTAAGTATCATTGTTCACTTGCCGGAATGACAAGCGAAGCGATCGACGTACTGAACGAGGTAATGTGCATGTTATTACAGAAGGATCCGGCTTACATTTTGCGGCTCATGGACTCCAAGCAAGGCAAATATACCGAGCTTGACTTCTATGTCCTTCAAATGATAAAACTGAACATAACTTCCGATACGTCTCCCTACCGGCATAAGTACAAGCCTATACCGGTAGACGACAATGTAGACTGGCGACGACTGAACATTATTGATAACCAGGAGGAAGAACCGGATAAGAATGAATATATACGTGGTCGATTGCAAGAAGTAAGAGAAATACTGGATAGTCTTGAAATATCTGAAAGTGCAATCAGGATCTTTACCTGGAAGTTCTTCGCCGGAGAATCATTTGCTGACTGGCCGGGTCCAGAAAGCAAAAAGGAACTGTATGAGATTTACAAAAGGGTATTCAAAGCAATACTCGATAAAAAAGACGGGAAATTACTATTTTGAATAAAAAAGAGCGTCCGAATATCACTACCCGGACGCCCAACCTTAACTATGAAAAATCACGTTTTTTTCGATTGTAAATGCATGAGTTGTCCAATCTGTTATTCAATAGAAAACAAGCGATCTGTCAGATTGTTAGTATTCTTTCTAAATAACTAACAACCTATGTATTTCTCATAAAAACTTTCGATGGAATTATATCTATATTA
>OGFC01001914.1_pt1 | contig 10477 bp, 8 predicted proteins | sample 1570841 | NCBI WGS metagenome assembly OGFC01 (sample SAMEA2582137, study PRJEB24529) | metagenome | biome: Human gut stool | place: China | collected 2011 | reverse complement strand
ATGGTTACCGGCACCGCCCGGGGCCTGCGGAAGGCGGGGGCCGGCCATACGCAGATCGTAGCCGCCTCAATTGATCTGACCGGCCTGCACATGGCCTCCGACACCCAGTTCAACCGGAAGTCCTGTACCACCGGCCATACCGGCTTCGGCGTCCCGTTTGCCAACTGGCCGGATCGCTCCGACGTGCCCCGTTCTGCCGCCCGTCCCCTGCGCTACATGGATCGCTATGTCACCGTGACGCAGGGCGAAGTTATGTGCATCACCGAGCTGCTGGCAAACCTGGAGGGCCTGGAGCGCGGCCCCGCCGGAAATACCTCTCTGGCCGCCGCCTTCTGCCTGGCTCAGGAGCTGCCGGAGGATCAGATCCTGGTAGTCAGCGAGACCGAGTACACCGGCGCGGGCAAGCATGTGCAGCCCCAGCTGGACTTTGCCCGGGAGAACGGCATCGAGGTGCGCTTTGGCAAGCCCGGTGAGGAGGTGCCCGGCGTCAGCGTGATCCTGCCCGCCGATCCCTATCAGTTCCAGGTCAGGGATCTGGATCTGGACAAGATGCGCCATTCCCTCATCAAAACGGCCCTAAAGACCTATACGGCCACCCCCACCGAGGCGGACTATGAGTTCCTGGCCCAGGAGACCAACAAGAGCGTGGATTGGGTCAGGGAGCAGGTGGCCGCCATCGTGCCCACACTTTGAGAGAGGAGCGTGAGATCCATGAAGCGTGCCGATGATTTTGCTGAGAGAAGAAAGCATATCGCCAATCTGACCGACCAGGAGCTGTATGACCGCTTCTGGGCGCTGACCGAGCAGGTGGTTGCCCCGCTGCTGGAGCTGGGCCGCAGGAATACCACCCCCTCGGTAGAGCGTGCCGTGCTGCTGCGGATGGGTATCTCCTCTCTGGAAACCCAGAAGATTGTGGAGGGCTGTATGGATCACAGCCTGATGAGCCACGGCGCCGGCCATGTAGTCTACAAGCTGTCCAGGGAGAAGAATCTCTCCATTCCGGAGGCCGGACACCTGCTGGCCCAGGGGAAGTACTGGGATGAAGCCGCCGCGCTGTTCAAGGAGGGGAAGTAAGTATGTCTGAGATGACCCTGAAGCCCAACGAAAAGCTGGATGTACGCAACATCCTCAAGGATCTGGACAAGTACGAGCCCAAGCGCCGGGGATGGACCTGGCGCAAGCCCGCCCCCAACCTGGAGATGGGCCCCTTTACCTACCACGATGTGTCCGAGCCGCTTCCCCCGGCCAAGTACTTCGGCGATATCGACCCCCAGCCGCTTCCGGTCATCACGACCGAGATTGCCTCCGGCCGCTTTGAGGACGATATCCGCCGCATGCGCATGGCCGCCTGGCACGGCGCCGACCACATCATGGTCATCCGGCATATGGGCCAGTCCCACATCGACGGCCTGATGGAGGGCACCCCCCAGGGAATCGGCGGCGTTCCCATCACCCGCAAGCAGGTCCGCGCACAGCGTAAGGCGCTGGATCTCATCGAGGAGGAGGTGGGCCGCCCCATCAACTATCACTCCTATGTCTCCGGTGTAGCTGGCCCCGATGTGGCCGTCATGTTTGCCGAGGAAGGCATCAATGGCGCCCACCAGGATCCCCAGTACAACGTCCTCTACCGCGACATCAACTGCGTGCGCTCCTTCGTGGACGCCTGCGAGTCCAAGTCCATTATGGCCTGGGCCGGGATGCTGCAGATTGATGGCGCCCACAACGCAAACGCCACCGCCCGGGAGGCGTGGAAGGTCATGCCTGAGCTGATCGTGCAGCATGCCATCAATTCCCTGTTCTCCGAGCGGGTGGGCATGAAGCCGGAGAACATCAGCCTGTCCACCGTGCCCCCCACGGCCACTCCAGCCCCCTGCGTCTATACCGACCTGCCCTACGCCGTGGCGCTGCGGGACATCTGCGGGCGCTACAAGATGCGGGCCCAGCAGAACACGAAGTACATCTGCTCCTCCACCCGCGAGGCGACAGTGACCCATGTGCTGAACATGCTCATTTCAAAGCTGACCAGCGCGGACATCCAGTCCACCATCACCCCTGACGAGGGCCGCAACGTCCCCTGGCACATCTACAATATCGAGGCCATCGACAACGCCAAGCAGACCCTCATCGGTCTGGACGGCCTGATGGAGATGGTGGAGCTCAAAAAGGATGGCCCTCTGCGCGAGATGGCCCGTGAGCTCAAGGAGCGCGCCTGCCTGTTCATGGAGGAGATCGTGGAGGTCGGCGGCTACTTCAACGCTGTTCAGGAGGGCTTCTTCGTGGACTCCGCCAAGTACCCCGAGCGCAACGGCGACGGCATCGCCCGCAAGATTGAGGGCGGCGTGGGCTACGGCTACATCTTTGAGCGGGCCGAGGACTACATGGCCCCCGTCACTGCCCACTACGGCTACAACAACGTGGAGCAGTACGGCGGCGATCCAGCCAACCCCTCCGCCCTGATTGGCGGCTGCACGTTTGAGGACCGCAGCAAGATCGTCTACATCGACGAGCTGGATGAGGAGGACAACGTAAACGTCCGTCTGGACAAGGTAAAGAAGTATCTGGACGGAGAGGCCATCAAGCCCGAGGTGGAGTGGTGCGCCGACGGCACCATCCTGCTGACCATGTGTATCCCCGCTGAGAAGCGTGTGGCTGAGGCGGCGGCCCTGGAGATCGGCAAGCGGCTGGGTCTGGATCACCCTGAGGTGATCAGCAAGGAGGTTCTTCAGGAGGCGGAGGGTACCCGCATCGAGATGAAGGGCAAGCTGACCTTCGACGTGGATCCCACCAAGCTGGAGGTCCCCCCCGAGCCCCACCATTTGAGTGACGCCGTGCTTTACAAAGAGTTCGAGGAGCACCCCATGGTGGTGGTCTGCGGCACGGTAGGCGAGGATGAGCACTCTGTGGGCCTGCGGGAGATTATCAATATCAAGCACGGCGGCATTGAAAAGTGGGGGGTCAAGGTTCACTACCTGGGCACCTCCGTCCCGGTGGAAAAGCTGGTGGACGCGGCGGTGGAGCTGAACGCCAACGCCATTCTGGCCTCCACCATCATCTCCCACGATAACGTCCACTACAAGAATATGAAGCGCATCAACGAGCTGGCGGTGGAAAAGGGCATCCGTGACCGGGTGATCATCGCCGCCGGCGGCACCCAGGTCATCCCGGATGAGGCCGTCAAGACCGGCATTGACCAGGGCTTCGGCCGGGATTCCCACGGGATCGACGTGGCCACCTTCCTGGCAGAGGAGGCCATGCGCCGGAGAGGTGAGCTGTAAGCTCAAAGCAATCCCCGAACGGCTGGATTGCTCCATATCTATCCATGCCCCGGCGAAGGCCTGAAGGGGAGCCGGGGCAGGATAGGTTTCAGGTTCGTCTAAAATGCGGTCAAATGAAATGAACGGACCCCAACCCCATTCCCCAGCCTGATTTTGGATTTAGGAGGAGCCTTCATGAGTCAAGAAACGACGAACAAAGCAGGCGGCGTTTCCTTTATCGGATTGCTTGGCCTGGTCATCGGCGCAACAATCGCAAGTGCGGTATTTGCATTCCCGGGCGACTTTGCTGCGGCTGGGGCCGGTTCCGGCGCTGTTCTGGTGGGCTGGCTGATAACCGGCATCGGTATGCTGGGGCTTTGCCTGGCCTTTTATTACTTAAACAAACTGAAGCCCGAGCTGAAGGGCGGCGTTTACAGCTATGCCCGCGCCGGCTTTGGTTCTTATGTGGGATTTAACTCCGCATGGGGTTATTGGTTAAGTGAGCTGCTCTCAAACATCTCGTTTTTGACACTTCTGTTCGCCTCGGTAGGACAATTTCTGCCCCTGTTCGGCGTAGGAAACAACATCCCGTCGGTCATTGGCATGTCCGTGGTATGGTGGATTGCCATTATCCTGGTGCTCCGCGGCACAAAGGAATCCACTGCGGTCAACCTGGTTTCCACCATCGCAAAAATTATTCCCATTCTGGTGCTGATCGTCGTCATTATTTTTGCCCGCGCCTTCTCCTTCGAGACCTTTATGCAGAACTTCTCGGGCAGCGAGGGCGGAATGAGCTTTGGCAAGCAGGTCATGGCGACCACCACCACCACAGTGTGGGCGTTTACCGGCATTGAAGGAGCCGTGGTAATCTCCGGCCGCGCCAAGCGTTCCAGCGACGTGGGCCGCGCCACGGTGATCGGCTTCCTTTCCGTACTGATTCTCTATATTATCATTTCCTTCCTGAGCGCCGGCGTGATGACCAATGAGGAGCTGGCCGCCCTGGGCAATCCCCCCATGGCCGGTATCCTGGAGCACGTGGTGGGCCCCTGGGGCGCTGCCCTGGTGAATATCGCCGTTATTATCTCCCTGCTGGGGGCCACGCTGGGCCACACCATCATGTGCACGGAGTGCCCATATGAGGCGGCCAAGAGCGGTGCGTTCTGCAAGGCGTTTACCCGAACCAATAAAAATGGCGCGCCTGTCTTCGCCATTGTCCTCACCAGCATCATTGCGCAGGTATTCCTGGTTCTGCTCTATTTCAATGAATCGACCTATCAGGTATTTTACTTCTTTGCCACCGGCATGATCATGGTGCCGTACTTCCTCAGCGCAATGTATTTCTGCAAGGTGGCGCTGAAGCAGGAGAACGGTCTGATCAAAGGAATTGGTATTTTCAACGCTGTTTACGCGGTCTGGATGGTCTTTGCCGCGGGCATCAGCGTCATGCTGGCAACCGTCCTGCTTTATGTGCCCGGTATCTTTGTCTATGCCAAGGGACAAAAGGAAAAGGGACTAAAAGTATTCGAGACAAAGGTTGATAAGGCCGTTTTTGTCGCCCTTCTGGCCCTTCTGGTTATTTGTATCTACTTTGTGGCCACCGGCAGGATCAATCCGCTCGGCTGATTCGGCTGAATGTCGTCCTGTCCCGCGCAACAGCGCGCCGAACGAAACGAGTCGGGCAAACAGGCAAACCGAGGGGCAGAGGCACTGCGGCCTTCTGCCCTGGTTTGCCTGTTTGCAAAGCAAATCTGTAGTATGTTTGCTGCCTTCCAATGCAGCAGAAAGGCGGTGACAGTAATGAAAGTAGATGTCCTTGTAGCGGAGATCGGCTCCACCACAACAGTGGTAAACGCTTTCCACGGCCTGGACAGCGGCCGCCCGGTCTATCTCGGCCAAGGCCAGGCCCCCACTTCTGTACTGGACGGAGATGTACGTATCGGCCTGCAGAGCGCAGTCTCCGACCTGTGCGGCAAGCTGGGAACGGAGTCCCTGGAGTACCGCGAGATGCTGGCCACATCCTCTGCCGCCGGCGGCCTCAAGATGACGGTACACGGCCTGGTATACGACATGACGGCCAAGGCCGCCAGGGAGGCGGCCCTGGGCGCGGGAGGGATTCTCCACTACGTTACGGCGGGACGGCTGCGCCGGACTGATTTGGCCAAGATCAAGGAAATACGCCCCAACCTCATTTTGATCGCAGGCGGCGTGGACTACGGCGAACGGGACACGGCGATCGCCAATGCGGAGATGATCCGCTCCATGAACCTTAAAATCCCCGTCGTCTACGCCGGAAATGTGGAGAATCAGGAGGAGATGCGCCTGATTTTTCCGGAGGAGGAGGGGGAGCAGCTCTACATTGTGGAGAATGTCTACCCCAAGATCGACGCGCTGAACGTAGAGCCCTGCCGGAAGGTCATTCAGGATGCGTTTGAACAAAACATCACCCATGCTCCAGGCATGGAGCACGTCCGGGAGATGGTGACAGGCCCCATCATCCCCACGCCGGGCGCGGTGATGGAATGTACCAAGCTGTTGTATGAATACCTGGGCGACCTCATTGTTTTGGACGTGGGCGGAGCGACAACAGATCTGCATTCCGTCACGGTGGAGTCCGACCAGGTGGCCCGCCTCATGATTTCACCCGAGCCGAAGGCCAAGCGCACAGTTGAAGGGGATCTGGGCGTGTATGTCAACCGCTGGAAGGTGGTGGAGTCCATCGGCGAGGAGAAGCTCCGGGAGCAGTGCCGGGAGCAGGGCTTTTCCATGGAGCATGCCCTGGAGACCTATCGGGCCATCCCCAAAACGGAGGAAGAAGTGAAGCTGGTGGAGCTGCTTACCCGAGAGGCCGTGGTAAAGGCGGCGGAGCGGCACGCCGGCAGGCTGCGGTATATCTACGGCCCCTCCGGACGCAGCACGGTGGCCGAGGGCAAGGATTTGACGCAGGTCAAATACATCGTGGGCACCGGAGGCGCCCTCACCCGGCTGCCCCACCGTGAGGAGATCATGCGGGAGATCACCCGCTGTAATGAGTCGGGCATGCTGCTGCTTCCCGGGGAGCACGCCCAGATCCTGGTGGATCACGACTACATTATGGCCTCGCTGGGCGTGCTGTCCAAGCGGTACCCACAGGCGGCCGCCCGGCTGCTGGAGCAGAGCCTGGGCATCACCTTTCCGGAGCGGAAAGCGGAGGAGCCGGTACCCGTCTGCAACAAGGAGCTCTCCCGGCTTGAGACCCAGCGGCAGCAGCGGGAAGAGGAGCTACAGCGGCACATTGAGGAGTGCGAGGCCATGGGCTATGATATGAGCGCCTACCGGGAGAACAGGCCGAAGGCAGGGGACTGCAGCCATGAGTGCAGCCGCTGTACCCGCCTCCACTGCCCCAACCGCACTACACAGGAAGGAGCGAGTTCGTAAGCCATGTACCCCAGAGTGCGTATTCACATGGACAGACTGCGCCGGAACCTGGACGCCTGCGCCGGCATAATCCAAAAGGTTCCCGGCTGCACCCTTATGATCGTGACCAAGGGCGTGTGCGCCTATCCCCCCATCGTCCGCATGCTCACGGAGCATCCGGGGGTTGATTTTCTGGCCGACTCCCGCATCCAGAACCTGAAATCCTATGCCGCACAGGCGCGTCAGGCCGGTAAGCAGACGGTTCTGCTCCGCCTGTCCATGCCCAGCGAGGTATCCGAAGTGGTGGAGTATGCGGATGTCAGCTTCCAGTCGGAGCTGTCCACCATCCGGCTGCTGGACGAAGCCGCCGGGCGGGCGGGCAAGCGCCATAATGTGGTGCTGATGATCGACCTGGGCGATCTCCGAGAGGGAATCTTTTACGAAAAGGAAGAGGAGATCTTTTCCACGGTGGCAGAGCTCCTTTTGCTCAAGCACATACGCCTGTATGGGCTTGGCACCAACCTCACCTGCTACGGGGCCATCATTCCGAAGAATGAGAATCTCTCCCTGCTGGTGGGGCTTGCGCGAAAGCTGGAGCAGCGCTTCCACATCCGGCTCCCCATGGTCTCCGGCGGGAATTCCAGCTCCATTTATCTGATTGAACAGGGGAATCTGCCGGAGGGCATCAATAATCTGCGCCTGGGCGAGTCCTTCCTGCTGGGCAATGACACTGCTTATGGCACAAGAATCCCGGGAACCGTGGGGGACGCACTGGAGCTGGAGGCGGAAGTCATTGAAATCAAGGAAAAGCCCTCCCTCCCGGTAGGCGAGATCGGCGTGGATGCTTTCGGACACCGGCCCACCTATGAGGATAAGGGGATCATGCGCCGGGCCATCGTGGCGGTGGGCCGGCAGGATGTGGACACAGACAGCCTGCAGCCCAGGGATCCGCAGATAGAAATTCTGGGCGGAAGCTCGGATCACCTGCTGCTGGATCTGACCCACTGCACCACTGTATACCAAGTGGGGGACCGGATACAGTTTACCCTTGGTTACGGCAGCATGCTCAAGGCATTTACCAGCCCCTATGTGGAAAAAGTCATCTGAGCCGCAGATCTCTGCGGAGAGGGAGTGGCGGATATGTTACGGAAACTCGACCTGATCGGCGTTCAGTCGGATTGGGGTGCCTCGCAGCGGGGGGCCAGCATGGGACCAGCCGCCATCCGGTTTGGAGGGCTTGTGGAGGGTCTGGAGCGGCAGGGCCACCACGTACGGGACAGGGGAGATATCCTCGCTCCCCGGACAGGGGCCAGCCGGGAAAAGCTGCTGCACTATGAACAGGTGTCAGAGGTGAACCGGCGGGTGTACCTCTCCGTTACGGAAACCCTGGAGGAGGGGCGTTTCCCCGTTATCCTGGGCGGCGACCACAGTATCGCCGCCGGCAGCATCGCGGCGGTCTCGAAGAGGCACAGCGGCAACATCGGCGTCATCTGGATCGATGCCAACGGCGACTGGAACAGCGAGGAGAGCACATGCACCGGCAATATGCACGGGATGCCCTTTTCCGCTGTCTGTGGTTACGGACCTGACTGTATGGTGGAGTTCGGCCAGGGAGCGGCGCCGGTTAACGTGGCTCACTGCGTGCAGGTCGGCGGACGGGACATTGACGATTTGGAGCGGCAGCGTATGGCGCAAGCGGGGGTCACTGTGTTTCCGATCAATATGATCGACAAGCTCGGGATGGGCGCGGTAATTGAGCGGGCCATCCAGATCGCCGGAGAGGGCACCGATGGCATCCACCTCAGCTTTGATGTGGATGCCATCACTCCGGAGGCTGTGCCGGGCACGGGAGTGATTGTTTACAACGGCCTGACCCCCCGTGAAGCCTTTCTGGCGGCAGAGGCCATTGCGGAGAGCAGGAAACTGATCTCCATGGACATCGTGTAGGTCAATCCCTTCCTGGATACCGCCAATAAGAGCGGCATTCTTGCCTCTGAGCTGATCCAGTCGGCTCTGGGAAAAAGCGTATATTGAGCACGGAGGGAGACCTGTGGAGGAACCTTTGGAACAGACCATTTCCGCACGCCAGCTTGGGGCTGCCTTTTCGGGGTGTTTTCTGGGGGCCGGCTATGTCTCCGGCAGGGAGATGTGGCAGTTTTTCGGCCGGTTTGGCCCGGTGGGCTGGCTGGGGCTGTGCCTGAGCATCGCGCTGCTGGGTGGGGCGGGGCTGCTTCTGCTTACCATGGTCCGGCGGACCGGCCGGCATGAGTTGTCCTTCCTGATGGTCCCCTGGCAATGCCCGGCGCTCAGACATCTCCTGGCTCTTTTCTCTGTCCTGCTCCTGTTCGGGGTGGTAACCATCATGACAGCGGGGACGGGGGCGGCGCTTCATCAGGCCTTTGGACTGCCCCCCTGGCTATGCGGATTGCTCTTTGCTCTGTTGATCGCAGCCCTCTCTCTGTCGGGGCTGCGGGGGATGATCTCTATCTTTTCCTTTGCGGCCCCCGCGCTGGTTCTCTGTACGGTGGGGTTAGGGGCGGGGGCCCTGCTCCTGCTGCCTGCCTGTCCGCCGCCTGCGTTCCAGGGCGGTGTTGGGTGGCTTCCCTCCGCTATGGCATTTTCGGCCTATAACATGTTCAGCGCTGTGGCAATCCTGGCCCCCCTGGGGCGGCAGGTCCCACCAAGGTGCACTCCAAGGGGAATTGGCCTGGGCTGTACCATGCTTTTCATGGTGGCCGCGCCGATTCTGCTTGTCCTGAACCACTATCCCGGGGCGGCCGAGACGGAATTTCCCATGCTGACGGTGGTCACAGCCATCTCCCCAGGACTCGGCATTCCCTATCTTTTGCTCCTGCTGATCGCCATGGTGGTCACCGCCTTTTCCTGCTTTCTGGCTGGTATGGAGCGGCTCTCCGCCGGAACAGAGCTGCACGGCCGGGAGAGGGTCCTCCGGTTTTTCGCTGTCTCCCTGGTGGCCTGGGGCGCGTCTCTGCTGGGCTTCGGTGAACTCATCAGTCTGATCTACCCGGTGTTCGGCGCAGTCAGTGCGGTTTTCCTAACAGGTATGGCTGTCCATTTTTGCAGGGTGAACTGGGGGAATCCGAATGAAAAAGCAGACGGAAAGTGACCTGGTGGCAGAGGCGGTCGCCTACATGAGGCTCCATTTCGCCAGACCACTCAAACTGACAAAGGTTGCAAGGCACGTGGGCTGCTCTCCTGCCTACTTGAGCAGGAAATTTCAGGCCGAACGCTCCTGCACGTTTACTTACTGTCTGAACCAGATCCGGGTAGAACAGAGCAAGCCGCTTCTCCTCAACCCTGCCCTCACGGTAGGGGATGTGGGCTACCTGGTGGGATTTTGTGAGCAGAGTTATTTTGTTAAGGTATTTCGCAGATATACCGGTATGACACCGAGGCAGTACCAGCAGTCGGAAAAGCGGGGTCTTTCGCCCTGAAAGGAGCGCAGTACGATGTATTTTTGCAGACCAGGGCTGGACACAGCGCTGCTTCCCGGATCATTCAAACAGACGATCAGGGGGGAAACGCCGGTTGGCGTTTCCCCCCTGTGTTGCTCTCTGCGCCTCTGCGTCATAGTCTAAGGCAGGGCCATTGCGCCCAATCCAGTATGGAGTGTACCCTTATGAACTATTATGGATGTTATTACACAGGAAGGGGCTGCCCCTGCTCCTGTGATACCTCAGATGACGAACTGTTTCAGCGCGGGCCGCAGGGCCCCCAAGGGATCCCCGGTGAGCGGGGTCCGCAGGGCCCACGTGGTCCAAAGGGCGATCCAGGCTGTCCTGGGCCTGTCGGGCCCCGCGGTATGGCCG
>OGFC01001913.1_pt1 | contig 10478 bp, 9 predicted proteins | sample 1570841 | NCBI WGS metagenome assembly OGFC01 (sample SAMEA2582137, study PRJEB24529) | metagenome | biome: Human gut stool | place: China | collected 2011 | reverse complement strand
CGAGCTGGCCGCAGGCGTCTATCTCCTAACGCTGGAAGGGGAAGGGACAAAGAAAATCTTATTGAGATAACAAGCTGTTGGAACTGTAACAAAATTAAGGAACGCAGAAGAGGCACAGAGTTTCGCTTCTTCTGCGTTCCTTAAATGAACAAATATTTTTCTATATTTGCAGTGCACACAGTATTAATCTTAAATCCCAAAAATCATGAAAAAACATAACGCTGCTTATGACTGCTTTTGTTTCGTATTCTGTCTGTTTTGCCTGTTATTATTTGTACGATGCACAACGGATGAGAATAAAAACTATTCTCAGCATATTGCTAAACCGATAACCGTAGGTGTTTTTGACGGCAACGGTGGTGCATGGAGTTGTATCAAAGAAACGGTTGCAGCTATCCGGCTCGATCCTGAGATGAACGTACGTACCATCACATCGGCGGATATAGCCAATAATGTACTCGATTCTCTCGATGCGATCATCATTCCCGGTGGTGGCGGTAAAAGACAATATCAGAATCTAGGAGCATTAAACCAGCAACGTATCAGGGATTTCATCGCGAAGGGAAAAGGTGCGGTAGGGATATGTGCAGGTGCCTATCTCTTTTCGAATACCCCCGATTACAACTGCATGAGACTAAACGGTGAGCAGGCCATCGATATAGAGCATGACAACCGTGGCCACGGACTGGCCAAATTTACATTGAACGAAGCAGGTAAACAGATTTTCCCGGAATTGGCCAACCGTGATACCTGTTATGTAATCTATTATGAAGGGCCGGTATTCGTAAAGAATGAATCCGATACAATCCAAAATGTAACACTGGCTATAATGGAAAGTGATGTGCATGAGGAAGGGAATGCTCCTGCGAATATGACAAACGGCAAACCGTTTTTTATTGCCAACAACTACGGCAAAGGAAGAGTATTTAGTTCTATTGCTCATCCCGAAGGTACTCCCGGGATGATGTGGATGATTCCCCGGATGGTGCGCTGGACATTAAATAAACCGTTTGTTTCTTATCAGCAGACTGCTGTACAACCGGCATTATTTAATCAGGAACTATTAATGACACCGGATGATTTAAAGCAGGAAAGCGAATACTTCCAAACATTATTAAGCGGTGATGCCGCTCAGAAAATAGTAGCGTTGGATTGGTTGGAAGCCCACCATTCATGGGATGCCAAACGGTGGATACAAGGAATGCTTTATGATGCCTCACCGGATGTCCGTGTTCGTGCGGCACAATATATAGCCGCTACTCATTATTTACCATTCCTTTCGAATCTACGTTCCGCTTATCGATCGGAAACGGATGAAAGTACAAAGATTAAACTCGGTGAAGAATTAAATAAATTGGAAGCATTGCTTCCCTGATTATTTTAAGGATTTTACCTAGGCTAATTTGATACATCTTCTGTAATATAGGTATAAATATCTGTAATTCATCTACAATCTCATTGCTATTATTCCTCTATTTTTGTACTATCTAATAAATAAAGAATATATGAGAAAGAATTCGGTAATTATCCTGATCTGTATGGCATTCTTTGCCGTGAATATCTGTAATAGTGAAAACAAAAGTAATAATAATCAAACAGTAGATACAATGGAAGATAAAACAAAAGAACCCGTATTGGGACTGGGCAATCCTATTACAGCAAACTTTATCGGTGATGCCTGGCTAAAAATGCTTTCCACGCAACCGGAATATGATTGTAACATTTATAATGTGACATTTGCCCCCGGAACCCGTAATAACTGGCACTCCCACGCAATAGGACAGATCCTGCTTTGCACCGAAGGTATCGGTTATTACCAGGAAAAAGGCAAGCCTGCCCAACGTCTGCAACCCGGTGATGTGGTAAATATTCCGGCCAATACCGTCCACTGGCATGGCGCAGCACCCGACAGCCGTTTTACGCATATTGGTATCACTCCGAAAGTAAGCGAAAACAGTGCAGAATGGCTGGGAGAAGTGACTGATACTGAATATGCGGAAGCTGTAAAATAATCGAAGTCTGATAGATATAACAAAAAACGATTAACTTTGTACTGAAACATCTAAAAAGGAAGACGATGGCTAAGATAGAAAAAATGGATCATATCTACCAGTATAATGACCGGATGGGGCAGGAAACGCTGCATCCGCTGGTCAGCGTGATTGACTTTTCGAAAGTACCCGGTATAAGACGTGCCCGGATGATTTACGGCTTTTATGCAGTCTTTCTGAAAGAGGTGAAGTGCGGCGATTTGCAATACGGCCGCAATTATTATGACTACCAGGAAGGCACAATGGTTTTTACCGGCCCCGGCCAGGTAGTGGGTGTGGAAGATAACGGAGAGATTCTGGTACCGAAAGGATGGGCGTTGTTGTTTCATCCCGACCTGATACGGGGAACTACGCTCGGACGCAATATAAAGAATTACAATTTCTTCTCTTATGAAGTCTATGAGGCGCTTCATTTATCGGAACAGGAACGGCAGATCGTGATCGATTGCCTGAAGAATATTGAATTGGAACTTCATCGGGGAATTGATAAACACAGTAAGATGCTGATCGTTTCCAATATTGAGCTGTTGCTTAATTATTGCCTGCGTTTCTATGACCGCCAGTTCATAACCCGTGAGAATGTGAACAAAGATACCTTATCGAAGTTCGAAAAGATATTAAATGATTATTTTCTGTCGGACAAGCCGCAGGAGATCGGGTTACCGTCCGTCCAGTATTGTGCGAAGCAGTTGCATCTTTCGGCAAACTATCTGGGTGACCTGATCAAGAAAGAAACAGGTAAATCAGCACAGGAGCACATACAACTGATGCTGATCGATATGGCTAAAGAGAAAGTTATGGATACCAGCAAATCGATCAGTGAGATCGCTTACGAGCTGGGCTTCAAATACCCGCAACATTTTACCCGCTTATTTAAGAAGTGTGTGGGTACTTCTCCAAATGAATATAGATTTCAAAATTGAAAGTATGTCCTCTTCCAGAGATATTCTTGGTGAATTATGGGCCCGGCAGCAACTGTCGGGTCAGGATGTTGATTATGATCTATGGGCGAAGCGGAGGGAAGCCCTGCGGGAAATGGCTGAAATAAGTCATAGTTGCCTGTTTACGGTAGATGTCTATAAGGAAAGGTATGATTTTGCTTCGGATGGCTTTGCCGATATTTTTGGTTATAACCGGTCGCATATAAGAACGATAGAGAAGCAGGGCGATCTTTTGGAAGACAGGATACATCCGGACGACCGCGACAGGATGCTTGATTTGCAGATCAGGCATAGCCGGTTCATTTACTCTCTGCCTGAAGAGAGAAGGAATGATTTCCGGAATATCTATCAGTTTCGTATGCTCAATGCGAGAGGACAATATATAAATGTCGTCAGCCGTAATCAGGTTACCCAGCAAGACCGGAACGGTAAAGCCTGGATCGTTATGGGGGTAATGGATATTGCTCCCGACCAGACGCCGCAGGATACGGTTAAATATTCCGTCCTTGATATGAAAAGCGGAGAACTGGTTTCTATCTTCAATAATGACAACCAATCACTTACAAAAAGAGAAATAGAGATACTGCAACTGATCCGCCAGGGTTTATTAAGCAAGGAAATAGCAGATCGATTAAATATAAGTATCTATACGGTAAACAACCACCGGAAGAATATCCTGACGAAGCTCAATGCAAACAATGCTATTGAAGCTATCAATCTGGTAAATAAGGAAGGTGTTATAAAAGCAAAGTAACTAATATGCTTTTATAATACCTTTGTATACTTTATAGCCTCACTGTTTTTTACTTGTCGCAAAAGTTATTTTTTCCGGATTCATCCGTGTATCTTCAAAAGCCAGGATGACAATGTCGTTTCCTTCAATCATATAATAAAGGATATTTAATGGAGTAACAACACACTGTCTGATACCTGGGTAACGTGTACTTTCCTGAAATGCCAATGGATGAGATTGGATTATTTTAAAACAATGATCTAATTCATTAATCAGGTTGTTATAACATCTAGTTCCCCATGCATTCAAAACCTTGTTTGATATATCCTCAATAGCTTGTTGGGCTTTGGGGGTAATTATGAAATTATAATTCATCCTTGTATTTCTTCATAAAGTCTGACACTGGAATTGCCAATCCTTTTTTGTACTCTTCCTGACTAATTCGTATATCTTTTAGAATATACTCAGGAATTTTTCTTGATGAAATATCTCGCTGATATGACACAGCAGGTTCGTGTAGAGAAGATGGTTCACTTTCCGGATATTGATATTCTTCTTTCTTTTTCTTCATAGTCGTATATTATTTATTAGAGTCTGACAACAAAAGTATGAACTATTATTGAAAAAAGCGAGTCGATAAGTCAAAAATAACAAATTATTCCTCTCTTGCTTCCCGATAACGTGCAGGCGACATGCCTGTATGGGTTTTTACAAACTTACCGAAGAAAGATTGGTTGGGGAAGTTGAATTCTTCGGCGATCTCTTTGATGGACTTATCCGAACGTTTCAGACGGTGTTTGATATGTTCGATAGCATTTTCGTTGATAAGCTCCAGCGGTGTCCTGCCACATGTTTTCTTGACGACTTTCGACAGATATTTGGGACTGTAGAAAAGAGCATCGGCAAAATAAGCAACCGAGCGATGCATACCATTGTCTGCCGACACCTTTTCGATGAACTTCCTGAAAATATAATCAGCCTGTTTTATTCCTTCTGTAGACTGTATAGTCTCACCCTGATTAGCTGCTTCCTTGCCGAGAGCTCCCAGCATTTCACAGAACAGGGCGGAGAAAAGATATTGCATCACCTCCCTGTGATAATGATGAGGATCGTCATTTATTTTCGCCACAATTAAGTCTCTGTAATAGTTAAATACCCCATTGTTATTATCACCGACATGTTTGATCGGATTGTTATAAATGTAGACAGCCGTATTCCAGGTTACTTTCTCCATTTTAAGGACACGTTGCAGGAAACGGGTGGAGAAGCCGGCAAACCTGATTTTGTTCCTGGGACTTAAAAGGACGTGGCTGATGATAGTATTAGGAAGACCGAGCAGCAAATCACCTTCTTCCAACAGATAAGTCTTACGGTTTATATCCAGTTGAATACACCCTTCCATGCAGATGGCAAGGAGAAAACATCCCAATCGTACCGTGTCATTGCCCGTTGGAGCCTCCTCCAGATTGTTCACAATTGCAAAATCGTCGTCCACATAATCGATGATGCTTTTGTTCGCCTTAAAGTCCTCAATAAGGATAGTTTTGATTTCTTTCTCTTCCATATGCTCTTTTTTGTTTCTGCAAATTTGGCGAATAACAGGACAAGTAAGATGTTCTATTTCACTACTTTGCTGTTCTGTATTTCACCTGTGGTAATAAAAGTGATGATAAAAAGTGATAAAGGGGGAAAATGAAACATCCTTGGAGAGAAATAGGGCACTATGCCTATGTTCCTTTCGTCTACATTTGTCCCAGTTTTTAATAGCAATAGTATGAATAAAGCAAGTAAAAAATGGATACGGCTGATAGGGATTGTCGGTTGTACGATGTGGATGGCATCCTGTAAACAAGCTCCGGATGCACAGTTAAAACCCTCTTATGCAATTTTGAAGGTGGCTCCTGCGGACAAAGAGCTATCTTCCTCTTATTCGGCGACGATACGCGGACGGCAGGATATCGACATTTATCCTCAGGTATCAGGTACTATCGAGAAACTTTACGTAACTGAAGGACAAAAAGTACGTCAGGGACAACCTCTCTTTATTATAGACCAGGTGCCTTACAAGGCAGCCCTCAAAACGGCTACCGCCAACGTGGAAGCTGCACGCGCTGCACTGGCAACTGCTGAACTGACCTACAAAAGTAACAAGGAACTGAATGCTCAGAAAGTAGTTTCGGATTTCAGCCTGCAAACGGCGGAAAACACTTTCCTCTCTGCCAAAGCACAACTGGCACAAGCCGAAGCGCAGGAACTGAATGCACGTAATAACCTCTCCTATACGGAAGTGAAAAGCCCCTGCAACGGTGTTGTCGGTGCATTGCCTTACCGTGCAGGTGCATTGGTCGGCCCCAGCTTGCCCCAACCGTTGACGACTGTCAGCGACAATTCAGACATGTATGTTTATTTCTCCATGACCGAGAACCAGCTACTGGCTCTTACCCGTGAGCACGGCAGCATGGACGATGCATTAAAGAACATGCCGGAAGTGGAGTTGAAGCTGAACGATAATTCGGTGTATGACAAAAAAGGTATTATAGAATCTATCAGCGGAGTGATCGACCGTCAGACAGGTACGGTGGTGGCACGTGTGGTATTCCCCAACGAATCGCGACTGCTTCACAGCGGAGCATCAGGCACGGTAGTGATACCGAGCACATATAAAAATTGTATTGTCGTTCCCCAGGGAGCCACTGTCCGGATGCAGGACAAGACCGTTGTATATAAGGTAGTAGACGGTAAGGCAGTCTCCACCCTGATAACGGTAGCCGGTATCAACGACGGACGCGAATATGTGGTGCTGGACGGACTGAAAGCCGGTGATGAAATCGTATCGGAAGGTGCCGGGCTGGTGCGCGAAGGTACTGTCGTAAAATAAAACAAAGAGAAAAAGGATATGAAAGGAAACATATTTATAAAACGGCCGGTGATGGCTATTTGCATCTCCGTGCTGATTTTGGTCATAGGGCTTATTTCGCTCTTTACGCTGCCGGTGGAACAGTATCCTGACATTGCCCCTCCAACAGTATATGTAACAGCTAATTATACAGGTGCTGATGCCGACGCGGTGATGAACAGTGTTGTCATGCCACTCGAAGAAAGTATTAACGGGGTGGAGAATATGATGTATATCAGTTCCACTGCCACGAATGCAGGTTCGGCAGTCATACAAGTATATTTTAAGCAGGGGACAGATCCGGATATGGCTGCCGTCAACGTGCAGAACCGTGTATCCAAGGCACAGGGACTTTTGCCGGCCGAAGTAACAAGGATCGGTGTGACTACGCAGAAACGCCAGACCAGCTTCCTGCAGATCGGGGCAATGGTTTGTACCGACGGACGCTACGATCAGACGTTCCTCGCCAATTACCTGGATATAAATGTTATTCCCCAGATTAAACGTATTGAGGGGGTAGGTGATGTAATGGAATTAGGTGATACGTATAGTATGCGTATCTGGCTGCGCCCGGAACGGATGGCACAATACGGCCTTGTCCCTTCGGACGTGACGGCTGTGCTGGGTGAGCAGAATATCGAAGCGCCTACCGGTTCATTGGGTGAGAACTCGGAGAATGTATTCCAGTTCACCATGAAATACCGTGGACGATTAAAGAGTGTGGAAGAATTCCAGAATACGGTTGTCCGTTCGCAGAGCGATGGTTCCGTACTTCGCCTGAAAGATGTGGCCGATGTGGAGCTGGGAACGTTGACGTACAGCTTCCGTAGTGAGATGGACGGTAAACCTGCCGTACTTTTTATGATGTTCCAGACCGCAGGTTCCAACGCAACCGCTGTTAATAAAGAAATAACTGCCCGCATGGAGCAGATGAAACAGAATTTGCCGGAAGGAACAGAGTTTGTAACGATGATGAGCTCGAACGACTTCCTGTTCGCTTCTATCCATAATGTGGTGGAGACGCTTGTGATCGCTATCATCCTGGTTATCCTGGTGGTGTACTTCTTCCTGCAGGACTTGAAGAGTACGCTTATCCCGTCTATTTCCATTATCGTGTCGCTGGTCGGAACCTTTGCCTGCCTGGTGGCTGCCGGGTTCAGTCTCAATATCCTGACGCTGTTTGCCTTGGTACTTGCCATCGGAACGGTGGTGGATGATGCCATTGTGGTGGTCGAGGCGGTGCAATCGAAGTTCGACGCCGGATATAAGTCGCCTTATCTCGCTACGAAAGATGCGATGGGTGACGTAACGATGGCTATCGTTTCCTGTACCTGCGTATTTATGGCGGTGTTTATCCCTGTAACGTTTATGGGCGGAACATCAGGTGTGTTCTACACGCAGTTCGGTATCACGATGGCTACGGCCGTAGGTATCTCGATGATCTCGGCGTTGACCCTTTGTCCGGCCTTGTGCGCCATTATGATGCGCCCGTCGGATGGAACAAAGAGTGAGAAAAGTATCAATGGACGGGTACGTGCAGCTTATAATGCATCGTTCAATGCCGTGTTGGGTAAATATAAGAAAGGTGTGATGTTCTTTATCCACCATCGCTGGATGGTATGGACATCCTTGGCCGCAACGATCGTTCTGTTGGTTTATCTGATGAGTACCACCAAGACGGGACTCGTACCGCAGGAAGACCAGGGCGTTATCATGGTGAACGTAAGTACTTCGCCGGGAAGCACGTTGGAAGAAACGAACAAGGTAATGGACAAGCTGGAAGATATCTTGAATAATACTGAAGAGATAGAACATTATTCCCGCGTTGCCGGCTACGGGCTGATGTCCGGACAGGGTACTTCCTACGGTACGATCATCATCCGCCTGAAGGACTGGAGCGAACGAAAAGGGAAGGAGCATAACTCCGACGCCGTGGCTGCCCGCCTCAATGCACAGTTCTACGGTATAAAGGAAGCACAGATATTCAGTTTCCAACCGGCTATGATTCCGGGTTACGGTATGGGTAACTCCCTCGAACTGAACCTTCAGGATATGACAGGCGGTGATATGGCGACATTCTATAACTCGTCGATGCAGTTCCTCGGAGCACTTAACCAGCGTCCGGAAATAGCAATGGCCTATACGTCTTATGCGATGAACTTCCCGCAGATATCGGTGGATGTCGATGCCGCAAAATGTAAACGGGCAGGTATTTCACCAAGCACCGTGCTCGATGCATTGGGTAGTTATTGCGGGGGGGCTTATATCTCCAACTTCAACCAGTTCGGTAAAGTATATCGCGTAATGATGCAGGCTTCGCCCGAATACCGTTTGGATCAACAGTCTTTGGATAATATGTTCGTGCGCAACGGTACGGAAATGGCTCCGATCAGCCAGTTCGTGACACTGACAGAGGTGCTCGGCCCGGAAACAACCAACCGCTTCAACCTGTACAGCACCATCACGGCTAATGTGAACCCGGCTGAAGGATATTCTTCCGGTGAAGTACAGAAGGTGATCGAAGAAGTGGCTTCACAGACATTGCCGTCCGGATACGGATATGAATACGGCGGTATGGCACGTGAAGAAGCCAGCAGCAGCGGTGCACAGACTGTCTTTATTTATGCTATTTGTATATTCCTTATCTATCTGATCCTGGCCTGTCTCTACGAGAGCTTCCTGGTTCCGTTTGCCGTGATCTTCTCCGTACCGTTCGGGCTGATGGGTAGCTTCCTGTTCGCCAAGATATTCGGATTGGAGAACAACATTTACTTGCAGACAGGGGTGATCATGTTGATCGGTTTGCTGGCAAAGACGGCTATCCTGATTACGGAGTACGCCATCGAACGCCGCCGCAAGGGAATGGGTATCGTCGAGTCGGCTTACTCGGCCGCGCAGGTTCGTCTGCGTCCTATCCTGATGACGGTGCTGACGATGATCTTCGGTATGCTCCCGTTGATGTTCTCCAGCGGTGCAGGTGCCAACGGTAACAGTTCGTTGGGTACAGGCGTTGTCGGCGGTATGGCCGTCGGAACACTGGCATTGCTCTTCGTGGTTCCTGTGTTCTATATCATCTTTGAATATCTGCAGGAAAAGATACGCAAACCGATGGAAGAAGAAGCCGACGTGCAGGTTATGCTGGAACAGGAGAGAAGTGCAGCCGAACGCGGTGACGTTGAATAATCAATAAATACGAAGGAATATGAAAAAGATAATTCTGTTAACGACTGTATCTGTCTTACTAAGCAGTTGCGGCATATACAGCAAATATAAACCCGCAACCACCGTCCCCGACCATCTCTATGGCGAGGAGGTGGTACCGGAAGATACCACCAGCTTCGGTAATATGGACTGGCGCGTACTCTTTACCGACCCCTATCTGCAACAGCTTATCGAACAAGGGTTGCAGAGCAACACAGACTACCAGTCGGCCCAGCTCCGGGTGGAGCAGGCCGAAGCGACTTTGATGTCGGCCCGACTGGCATTTCTCCCTTCTTTCGCCTTTACTCCGCAGGGATCAGTGAGCAGCTTCGACGGTCATAAGGCAACGCAGACGTACTCGTTGCCTATCACCGCCAGTTGGGAACTCGATATCTTCGGACGCATGCGAAATGCGAAAGAACAAGCTAAAGCACTATTTGCCCAAAGCCGCGACTATCAGCAGGCCGTCCGCACCCAGCTGATAGCCGGTATAGCCAACACCTACTATACTTTGCTGATGTTGGACGAGCAGCTTTACATCACGCAGCAAACGGAAGAAGCATGGCGGGAAACCGTCGCTTCTACCCGTGCCCTGATGAAAGCCGGCTTGTCCAACGAATCAGCCGTATCGCAGATGGAGGCAACCTATTACCAGG
>OGFC01001900.1_pt1 | contig 10551 bp, 9 predicted proteins | sample 1570841 | NCBI WGS metagenome assembly OGFC01 (sample SAMEA2582137, study PRJEB24529) | metagenome | biome: Human gut stool | place: China | collected 2011 | reverse complement strand
ATAAACAAGGGATAGACATAGTTCTTCATGGACTAATCAATAATAGAATAATATGCGAAACATAATACTGGTAACATCTGCTATTGCAGGCATCGTTATAACAGAAAGGCTGAAACATATAATGCAGAAGCAACAAACGACATCAAGGCAGATTCATTATCGAATATCTCTCCCCCTACCGTCACGGCGGTGTACCATATTGAATCCAAGAAAAAAACAGCCAATTAGCTACTCTTTTTCTACTAAATGAACAACAGGATTATCTCCGTCTAACCAGCGGACTAAACTTTTAAATATAATATCATGGCAGAAAAAACTATTCTAACCGTCGACCTGTACGATAACGTACTGACAGAAAAAGCCGGCGATTACTCCGGCAAGGTATCCATCACCGGAACTGTTCGTAACGCCGATATTGCCAGACGCATCATTAAGGAGCGTACTGAATATCGCTTTGAAACTATTCTTAATATCCTTGAACTGGCCGATCAGAAAAAGATTGAAGCTATAGCGGAAGGTAAAAGTCTGATTGATGGTGTAGGGCAATTCCTACTCAACATTATCGGCTCGTTTGAAGAAGCGGCAGTATTTAATGCCGATAAGAATAAATTCGGTATCACTTTTACCCCTGGTAAGGCTCTGCTGGATGCCCTCAAATTATTGGTACCCAATTTTAGAATTGCTAAAACCGGCCCGGTTATCAATAATATCACCGACTCGACTACACAGTCTGTCAGCCAGACGCTTACACCGAATGCTCCGGCTATTATTTCTGGTTCCGGCTTATTGCTGAAAGGTGATGACTCTTCGGTAGGTGTTTATTTTACTCCTGATGGAGATAACCAAACACCTGTCAAGGCCAGTTTGATCGTATCGAATACCACTTCGCAGATCATTATCCAGATCCCGGCATTGGCCGACGGACAATATCTGTTGAGTATCACTACCCAGGCTGGTGCGGGCTATTCTGTGGTGAAGGAACCGCGTACTTATCAGCTGCCTATCTTGCTGACCGTAGGAAGTGATCCGGGTGACGACGACCGTCCGGTTATTGAGTAACCTGTTATTGAGTAGGATGGGAAAACCGTTGTTGAGACTATGCCCGGCACCGGTATTCCCACTTGCCTCAACACCCTTGTTGGCACTAGTCTCAACACCGTTGTTCCCACCCTACTCAACAGTGGTGTCGACATCGACCTCAACACCGTTGTTGATATACCCCTTATGAATAAATGTTAAATAGAGCCGATCCGTGGACGACTTATAATTTGCTAATCCTATAAAGTTGAAAATAGATGATAATAGATAAGAGCCGCAAGGTAATTTACTTGCACAACCCGAAATGCGGGGGTACTTTTTTGAGAGATATCTATCAGGAGAAATATGGTGACACAGAGGCGATACGATGGTGGAAACTTTATTCGCGTGAATATGGTACCGATCTTGGGCATATCTCTTATGACGATTTACCACGTTTCGTACCAGACTTTGAAGAATATCGTTTGCTGATGATGGTACGTAACCCTTATAACCGTTTTATTTCTGGCTATAAAGAAACAAAAAGCCAGTTTAGTACACCTGTCAGGCTTGGGGGATTGATTAATTATCCCAGGGCATATTACGGAAGTGGAGAGGAATATAATAGGTTGAGCAAAGTAGAGAAAGTTTATGAACAAATGAAATCCGCCTTGCCTTTTACATTCTTACATGAGTTACGGAAAATACAACTTCTCTCTGCTCCGGATTTTTGTAAATGGCTTGGTTCTTCTAATAGAAAGAGACAAGACTTATTCCTGCGTAATAAACGGATACCTTGGCTAAATCCCCAAAGTGATTTCATCGGTTCGGGTGTTACTGTTCTGCACTATGAGTCGGTATCAGACTGGTCTGTTTTGTTTGAAGCCTTTGGTTTGATGGAATACTCCGGTCGTTTGTCTATCGCGAAGGATTATACTATGGATGAATCCTTTTACCGGATACTCGAAAGACTCTATCCCGACGATAAACAGTTATTTGATTGGTACAAGAAGATTACCTGACTTTATAGCTTAATATTCCTCTTGCCAGGACGCTAAAAACAAACATACCAATAAGTTCTCGTTTCAGACTTGAACCTATTGGTATGTGCTATTGAAGTTTTTGCTATCTCTTACCAGAAATAAATATAGAACGCAGCCGTAATCATCAGGATGATGCAGGAATGTATCACATCCCATTTATTCCAGCTTGCACGGGTGGCAGCCCGTTGTTCCGGGGTAGAGGAGCCGAATGTGAGCCCTTGTATCTGTTCTGCCGGAGCTGCCGGGGTGAACTTACTGATGATGGCAATCGCAGCCAGACAGAATACCAGCATGCCACCGCAGAAGAACAACCAGTTCGTGTCGAAGAACAGCCCTTTAAACCAGCTGTCGCCGGCATCTACACCTGCTGTCGTATAATAAACCTTCGCGCCGAGACGGGTGATACCGATAAAGAAACCGATGATCAATCCCCACATACCTCCCAGCGGAGTAGTCCGTTTGGAGAGGATACCCAGCAGGAACGCTGCTGCGATACCCGGAGCCAGTACAGACTGAACATCCTGCAGGTAGTTATATAATACCGAACCAACGCTCTTCATCACCGGAATCCAGAGGATACCCAGTACCACAACGACCACAGTAGCCAAACGTCCGACATAAAGCAGTGTCTTTTCACTCGCTTCCGGTTTGTATTTCTTATAGAAGTCGATCGTAAACAACATCGCCGACGAGTTGAACAGGGAAGCCAGCGAGCTCATCAATGCCGCCAGGATACCGCAAACAACCAATCCCTTGAATCCGGCAGGTAGCAATTGCGCAACCAGTGACGGGAAAGCGGCATCGGCCGTACTCATGGTGAAAGGAACGCCATTGATCATCACCCCGTTCTTCTGCATCGCAAAAGCAATCATACCCGGGATCAGGAACAGGAATACAGGAGTCAGCTTCAGGTAAGCACCGAAGATGGTACCGCGACGAGCCTGTTGCTCATTCTTTCCTGACAATACACGCTGTACGATGAACTGGTCGGTACACCAGTACCAGAAACCGATGATGGAAGAACCGATCAGGGCACCCAGCCAGGGGAAGTCAGGATCGCGGTTGTCGCGGATCAGGTTCACCATTGTATCTCCGTATTCGTTGGCCGGAGTCAGGCTACAGGCAGCCAGTACCTGATCCCATCCGCCTACGGCTTTCAATCCCAGTACCAGGATCACCAGCGAACCCAGGAGTAGGATAGGGGTTTGCAGCACAGAAGTGTAAAGCACTGATTTCATACCGCCTACCACCGTATAAAGGGCAGTCAGTACCACCAGTCCGATGGCCGCGATCCAGAAGAAGTCGATCCCCCAGAGTTCCTGGATGCCGAACGCTTCCTTAAATACCAGACCTCCGGCATATACCGTAACGGCTACTTTGGTCAATACATAGCTGACCAGTGAAATAAGCGAGAGGATGGTGCGTGATTCTTTGTTATAACGTTTCTCAAGGAATTCGGGCATGGTCAGTACCATGCTTCGTTCGTAGAAAGGTACGAATACCCAACCGAGGATAAGGATCATCCACCCCTGGATTTCCCAGTGTGCCATTGCCATACCGCTGGAAGCTCCTGCTCCGGCAAGGCCGATAAGGTGTTCTGAACCGATGTTTGATGCGAAAATGGAAGCTCCGATTGCCAGCCAGGTGGCATCACGGCCTGCAAGGAAGTAGTCGCCGGAGCTGTCTTGTTTTTGTTTAAATACCCATACAATAATCCCAATTAGAGCTATAGCGAATAGCCCTATTACAATATAATCTAATGTTGCCATAATAGTGTCTTACATGATATACCCGTTGTCTTTACAACGGGATTTTGTCAATTCGTCGTATATGCCGACCGCCTTCGAACGGGGTGTTCAGAAAGGCCTCGACAGTGCGAGTGGCTTCCTCTTGACTGATAAATCGACCGGGCATGACGAGTATGTTGGCATCGTTATGTGCACGTGCTAATTGTGCAATATCTTCCTGCCAGCACAGTGCGGCCCTTATTCCCTGGTGTTTGTTCAGAGTCATTGCAATACCGTTTCCGGATCCGCAGATAGCTATCCCGGGATATACTTCCCCGGCTTCTACCGCATTGGCCAATGGATGGGCGAAATCGGGATAATCGCAGCTCTCTGTCGAGCAGGTGCCGAAATCCTTATAGGCTAATCCTTTGGAGTCCAGTATTTGTTTTACATACTCTTTTAACTCGTAACCCGCATGGTCACAACATAAACCTAGTGTTTTCATCTTTATCTGTTAGAGGCAGACTGGTAGCCCTATTGTTACGATCGTCGTAACCGAGGTGTTGCGGGTATCGTAACAACAGGGCTTACTTTGTCTTATGTTTCTTATGCTAATAATTCTTTTACCTGATTGTATACATTCTTTCCTGTGAAGCCCAGTTTTTCGTCCAGCACCTTGTAAGGAGCGGAGAATCCGAATGATTCCAGCCCCCAAACCTTACCGTTTGCTCCGACCAATCCTTCCAGATTGACAGGCAGACCGGCGGTCAGACCAAATACTTTACTTCCGGTAGGAATAACAGATTCCTGATATTCCTTGCTCTGGCTGCGGAACAACCCTTCGGAAGGAACGGATACGACACGAACCTTTACGCCATCGGCACGAAGCAAGGCTGCTCCTTCTTCCAGGGTAGATACTTCCGATCCGGAAGCTACCAGGATAACGTCTGGGTTTACGTCGCTTTCTACAATATAGGCACCCTTTTCAGCCTGCAAAGCTTCGTCGTAACGATTGCCTTTGCTGGGCAGGTCAGTGATGTTCTGACGGGAGAGAATCAAAGCAGTAGGAGTGGCGGTATTTTCCATGGCCATCTTCCATGCAACTGTTGTTTCGATGACATCGGCCGGACGGAGAACCAGCATAGAGTTGTGTCCCTTATGGTTCTTTAGTTTCTCCATCAGACGGATCTGTGCTTCCTGTTCAACCGGTTCGTGGGTAGGCCCGTCTTCACCGACGCGGAAGGCGTCGTGCGACCAGATGAACTTAACCGGTTGCTCCATCAATGCAGCCATACGGATGGCAGGCTTCATATAATCGGAGAACACGAAGAAGGTACCGCAAGCTACGATCACACCACCGTGCAGCGACATACCGATACAAACACATGCCATTGTCAGCTCGGAAACACCGGCCTGGAAGAAGGCACCGCTGAAGTCGCCTTTCCGTAATGAATGTGTTTTCTTCAGGAAACCGTCTGTCTTGTCCGAGTTGGAAAGGTCGGCAGATGAACAGATCATGTTTTCAACCTTTGTGGCCAATATGCCCAATACAGTAGCGGATGCGGCGCGGGTTGCCTGGTTTGCTTTCTGTTCGATAGCTGCCCAATCCAGTTGAGGAGCCTGGCCGGAGAACCAGAATGCCATCTTTTCAGCCAGTTCCGGGTTTGCTTTCGCCCATGCGTCTTTAGCGGCATAACGTTCGGCTACGATAGCTTCCAGTTCTTTGGCGCGCTTTGCATATAGTTCGGCAACGTCGGGGAATACGCTGAAGGGATGCTGAGGATCACCTCCGAGGTTCTTGATTGTTTCTTCGATAGATGCACCGGCAGCAGAGAGGGGTTGACCGTGAGTGGATACTTTGTTTTCGTAACAGCTCTGGTCGGCTCCCCGGGCTCCTTTACCCATGATGGTATTACCGATGATCAGGGTAGGACGGTTGGCTTCGGCTTTCGCTTCGTCCAATGCCTTGCGGATCTCATTTACGTCGTTTCCGTTGATGGTGATTACCTTCCAGCCCCATGCTTCGTATTTCATGGCAACGTTTTCAGACGTTACTTCTTCTACGGTTGTAGAGAGCTGGATGTTGTTGGCATCGTAGAACATGATCAGGTTGTCGAGCCCCAGTGTTCCGGCAACGCGTCCGGCACCTTGTGAGATCTCTTCCTGGATACCACCATCGGATATATATGCGTAAATAGTTTGATTCATTACGTCTCCCAGACGGGCTTTCAGGAACTTGGCAGCGATAGCGGCACCCACTGCGTAGGTGTGGCCTTGTCCCAGCGGGCCTGAGGTGTTTTCGATACCCCGCTTGATGTCTACTTCAGGATGACCCGGAGTAGGGCTTCCCCACTGGCGGAACTGTGACAGTTCTTCCATCGTGAATTTGCCTGTCAGGGCGAGGGCTGAATAAAGCATGGGCGACATGTGTCCCGGATCCTGGAAGTAGCGATCCCTGCCTTCCCATTCCGGGTTTTTAGGATCATAGACCAAATACTCAGAGAATAGTACATTGATAAAATCTGCACCACCCATTGCACCACCCGGATGACCGGAGTTAGCCTTTTCTACCATTGACGCTGCCAGGACGCGGATATTGTCCGCTGCTCTGTTCATTACTTTAATATCGTTCATTTTGATGAATTAGTTTAATTTTTGTACAAAGATAGGGAATCTCTTCATATAGACCGCCATATCATACAAACAATTCATTTTCGGTAAAGTTTCCTAATTTGCGATATTTCTCATATAGAGCCAGATAGGCTTGGTGACTCTCGTGATTCGGATAGTATTCTTTCGCGAATCCTTGTCCCATAGCTTGCTGGGCTTCTTCCACTTTAGTGTATACACCGGCAGCTACTGCGGCGAACATGGATGCACCGAAGGCACAGGCTTGTTCTGCTTTGGCTACTTTGATCGGCATATTGAGTACGTCAGCCAAGGTCTGCATGACGAACGGTGATTTCAGTGAGATACCGCCGATACCGATCACGCTTTCTATCTTGATACCGTTTTCGAGGAAGCGGTCTACGATGGCTTTCGATCCGAAAGCGGTCGCTTCGACCAGTGCACGGAAGATAAGCGGGGCGGAGCTTGCCAGGTTCAGGCCGGTGATCGTTCCTTTTACCAGCTGGCTGGCATCCGGTGTGCGGCGTCCGTTCATCCAGTCTACTGCCAGGATGGTGCTTTCGCTTACCGGTACTTTGGCTGCTTCTTCGGAAAGGGCGGGGATGATCTTGCCGGCCGTTTCTTCGATCAGCTTCGCTTTGGTCTCCGCATCGATTAGGTTGCTCTTGGACAGGATGTTTTCGAGCGGCCAGGCCAATACGTTCTTGAACCAGGCGTAAATGTCGCCGAATCCGGATTGTCCGGCTTCCAGTCCGACCATGCCGGGGATAACGGAGCCGTCTACCTGTCCGCAGATTCCGGGCACTAGCTTGTCGCCCATCTCTTCGTAAGAGGAAACCATGATATCGCAGGTGGAAGTACCAATCACGCGGACAAATGTACGCGGGGTGATCTCTGCACCGACGGCACCCATGTGGCAGTCGAAGGCTCCTACGGCAACGGCAACGTTGGTTGTCAGCCCCAGGCGTTCAGCCCATTCTTCTGTCAGGTTACCTACTTGTGTGTCGCTGGTATATGTCTTTTCAAACAGGTGGCTACGGAAGCCGGCCAATAACGGTTCGAGCGTGGTCAGGAACTCCTCTGAAGGAAGTCCGTCCCATTTCTCCAGCCACATGGCTTTGTGTCCGGCCGCACAACGGCTGCGGTACACTTCTTCCGGTTTGCTCTTTCCTGTGATCAGGGCGGGCAACCAGTCGCAATGCTCGATCCAGGCATAGGCTGCCTGGCGGATGCTTTCGTCTTCACGGAGCACGTGTACCATCTTGGCCCATACCCACTCGGAAGAGTAGATGCCACCTTCGTAGGCTGTGTAGTCGATTCCCCAGCGTTTAGCCAGTTCGTTGATCTCGGCAGCTTCTTTGATGGCTGTATGGTCTTTCCAAAGTACGAACATGGCGTTCGGGTTCTCGGCAAACTCAGGCAGCAGGGCGAGGGGAGTGCCTTCTTTGTCTGTCAGGACGGGGGTACTGCCGGTTGTATCGAAAGCGATGCCGACTACCTTTTCAGCAGTCCCTGCCGGACATTTGGCTAAGGATTCCTTTATTGTCGTTTCCAGTCCTTCGATATAATCCAACGGATGCTGGCGGTAGCGATTCTTTAGCGGATCGCAGTATTTACCTTCCATCCAGCGTGGATAATATTTAACGGCGGAAGCCAGTTCTTCCCCTGTCTCTGCATTTACGATTACGGCGCGGCAAGAGTCGCTACCGTAATCCAAACCTATTACATATCTTTCGTTAGCCATAGTTTAAGACTGTAATGCACGGTTTAACATATAATACAGGTCGTTGTACTGTAATTCCTTCTTGAAGGAAGAAATTGTTGTATCCTTGTCGATAACCACCATTTCGATACCGGCAATGTCAGCATAATTTTCCAGGTATTCTACTGTCAGGTCGTACGAGAAGCTGGTGTGGTGTGTTCCTCCGGCCAGTATCCAGGCAGCGGCACCGATTTCGAGATTGGGTTGCGGAATCCATAGGGCGCTGGCAACAGGAAGTTTAGGAAGCGGCTTGCTCTTGATGCAGTCCACTTTGTTTACGATGAGACGGAAACGGTTACCCATGTCGACGATAGTGGCGGCAACCCCTTCACCCGGTTTGCTGGTGAAGACCAGGCGGGCTGTTTCGCTGTCGATGCCGATGCTCAGGCGGTGTACTTCCAGTTTGGGCTTCTGTTCGGCGATAAGCGGACAGATTTCCAGCATGTGGGCTTGTAGGATGGCGCTTTGTTCGCCGTCGAAGTTCAAGGTGTAATCTTCGAGGAAAGAGCAGCCTTTCGGCATTCCCTGGCTCATATACCACATGGTGCGGAACAATGCGGCGGTTTTCCAGTCGCCTTCTGCTCCGAAACCATACCCTTCTGCCATCAGGCGTTGTGAAGCCAGTCCGGGAATCTGGTCGAAATTACCCAGGTCGTTGAAGTTGGTGGTGAAAGCTTTGGCTCCTTTTTCTTTCAGGATACGGCGGATAGCGATTTCTGCTTTAGCCGAGTTCCATACTTTTGTGTAGGCTTCTGTTTTCTCGTCTTCCAGCTCGGGAGCGTGGTCGTAGTCTGCAAAATATTGCTGAATAAGGGCGCGTGTGTCTTTGTCGTCGACAGCGTTGTAATATACCATTACATCGTTTATCGGGCAATAGTCTACGTGATAACCCAACTTCAGTTCGGCTTCCACCTTGTCGCCATCTGTTACGGCCACATTGTTCATCTGGTCGCCAAAACGGATGATCAGCATGTCCTGTGAATCAGCCCAGGCAGCGGCAACGCGCATCCATACGGCGATACGAGCTTGTGCTTTTTCATCCTGCCAGTGGCCGACCACTACTTTGCGGTTCTTGCGCATACGGCTTACCATGTGGCCGAATTCGCGGTCGCCATGTGCTGACTGGTTCAGGTTCATGAAATCCATATCCATTGTTTCCCAGGGGATTTCTTTGTTGAACTGGGTGTGAAAATGCAGTAACGGTTTCTTCAATTCCTGCAATCCGTGTATCCACATTTTGGCAGGAGAGAAAGTATGCATCCAAGTGATAACACCGACACACTTTTCGTCATTGTTAGCTGCTTTGAAAGCTGCGGTAACTTCTTTGGCAGAGTTAACAGTTCCTTTGTAGACAACCTTAATAGGTAGATTTCCTGATTCATTGAGACCTTTTACCATCTCGTTGGAATGTGCATCTACTTGTACGACTGCGTCGCCTCCGTACAGAAGCTGGGCTCCTGTAACGAACCATACTTCTAAGTCTTTAAAATTCATGGCTTGTTGATTTAATAGTTATAATGATTGTTTTATTATTGTCCGTAGTAAGCATTGGGGCCGTGTTTGCGGTAAAAATGCTTAGTTATCAGATGTTTGTTCATTGTCAGCTGTGGGTTGATACCATAAGAGATATAAGCCATTTTGGCAACTTGCTCCATTACGACTGCGTTATGTACGGCATCGTCGGCATTTTTACCCCATGAAAACGGCCCGTGATTCTCTACCAGTACGCCGGGTATATGAACCGGATTCAGGTTCTTGAATCTTTCAACGATCACGTTTCCTGTTTCTTTCTCGTATTCACCTTCGATCTCTTGCCGGGTCATTTGGCGGGTACAGGGAATCGCGTCGCTGAAGTAGTCAGCATGCGTTGTCCCTATATTGGGTATATCCCGTCCGGCCTGTGCCCAGGATGTTGCGTAGGTGGAATGTGTATGTACGATGCCGCCGATTTCCGGAAAAGCATTATATAGTACCAGATGAGTAGGAGTGTCAGACGATGGCTTCAATGTTCCCTCCTGGATATTTCCCTGTAAATCGAGAACAACCATATCGCTGGCTTTCATTGTTTCGTAAGAAACTCCGGATGGCTTGATCACAACCAAACCTTTTTCGCGGTCAATTGCGCTTACGTTTCCCCAGGTAAAAATGACTAATCCATGTTTTACCAGATCTAAGTTGGCTTTGAAAACCTTTTCTTTTAATTCTTCAACCATTACCGTATTGTTTTGTGGCTTGTTATATACTTAATATATAGTTTTATATATGATAATAAGTATAGTATGGTACACTTATTATTTGATGGTGTAAAAGTAACACCTTATTCGTATGATGGTACAAAAAAAGCTATGTTTTAAAACATAGCTTGTAACTTTTT
>OGFC01001882.1_pt1 | contig 10687 bp, 7 predicted proteins | sample 1570841 | NCBI WGS metagenome assembly OGFC01 (sample SAMEA2582137, study PRJEB24529) | metagenome | biome: Human gut stool | place: China | collected 2011 | reverse complement strand
ACTCATTAGTTTAAAGCGCTATTTTACAAAACCACTCTCTAGTTTACATTACCAATATTCTTCTTCTGTCGTTTTTTAGCGGTTGGTATTCTTACAGCGGTATGCATGATATGCACTGTGTGCCCTTCCTTATTGTCTCAAGATTCAGAATACTGGCCGCAATATAGCTTTTGTTCTGCTTTCTGACATAGCAGCCCTGAAAGGCCACCCGTAATATTCCGGATGCGGAAATCATACGGATTTCCCCATGACAGCTTCCCGTTTCCTTCATCGATGCGAGCATATTCGTAAACACCGTATGATCCTCTCTTGGAATCAGCTCCAGCATACTGCTGTGAAACTGTTCCCGAATCTGTTTATCATCAATACCCAGAATGGATGTAAAACGTGTACTTATATGCCGAAACAAATAGCCCTCGCAATCGTAGAACTGATGATAGCCGCCTATGGCATGCTCATTCAAAAACCACTGGTCCTCCTGCGCAGCCTGAAGCTTCTGCCGGGCAGCAATGCTTTCATCGATATCCATACAGGAGCTGATGATTGCTAGACGCCCCTGCTCCTCACAGACCACACGACCTCTGTCATATACCCACCGCAGACTGCCGTCCCTGCGCACCATACGATAGCGTGTCGTATATTCCATGCCTTCCTCAAAAGACGTGCCGATATCAAGCGCTACCTGCGCCCGGTCTCCCTGATAAATCGTATTTTCAACCAGACCGTTGATTCCCTGATACAGGTCCTGATAGCTGTCATAGCCCAGAAAACGAATCATTTCCTCATTGGCGAAGTACAGAGGAAAGCCCTCCTCACAATATCCGCCGATCATACCGCCGGGAAAGGAGCTCGCATACAGCAAAGCGGCATACTCCCGGTTCCTCTTTGTCAGCTGCCGCGGTGTATCCTTGTGATTGACAATTCCCAGCAAATGATGCAGCAGCCGCTGGGATTCCATCAATTCCTCTTCCTGATTTTTTATTTTTGTTATATCTGTCAACAGACTGTTATAGATACGCACACCCGCTTCTTCACGGATATAGCGGATATGCTGCTCCACCCATACGGTTTCCCTTGTTTTCGTAAACAGCCGAAATTCTACACTGCAATCCGTTCCCCACAGCTTTGGATTCGACCAGACACGCATCACTTCCTCATGATCACGGGAATCGATATACTCCAGCATTTCGTTTTCCAAAATATCATGCAGCTCCTGCAGGGTATAGCCATGTAAAAAGGTAAGTCCTGCACTGATCACTCTGCAGGAAAGCCGCTGATCAGGAAATACCTGATATTCAAAGATATCTCCCGGCATCGTCTGCAGAATTGCCAGCAGCTCCTTTTGCAGGCTCATCGTGGCACTCACATCACTGACAGAGCCATAGAACAGCTTGCGATTTCCCTGCTTATGCAGGAAAAAGGCCTGCAGGCGCATCCACATAAGCTCTCCATTCAGGCGGTAACGCCGAAAGGTTCCACTTGCCCCCATAGAGCCCGCTTCCTGTGCCTTGCGGAAAATATCCCATACAAGCGGCATATCCTTTGGATAGATCTGACGGGCGATGAAGCTGCTTCGCTCCTGCAAATCCACAGCATTACAGCCTGTAATACGATAATAGCGATCATTTACCATCAGAATCTGTAAATGCGTATCATCTTCTATTTCATATAATGCGATTCCCCCCAGGATGTTGGAAAGCATTGCTTCACTGGTGATATTCTTGTGAAACAAGTCCTCCAGATCAATACTTGGTAATCGCTTTGCCAGCATACCGCGAACATCGATGCGCTGGGCATCCGACAACAGCTCACAGAAGCGCTCCGAATCCATCGGCTTATAAAAATAATACCCCTGCATATATTCGCAATCCAGATTTAACAGACGGTCCACTTGCGCATGCGTTTCCACACCCTCTGCAATCATTCGCAAGCCCAGCCAGCGTCCCATGGATGTGATGGACTCCAGAATACTGGAATTTTTCGTATTCTGATGATCGGAGGTCTCCAGAAACTTCATATCGATTTTCAGGATATCAAGCTCGATATTCGACAGCATATTCAAGGAGGAATACCCACTGCCAAAATCATCCATCAGGACAGTAAATCCGCAAGCACGCAGCTCACTGACCGTTTCAATCAGCTGATCAAAATTCTCCACATAGGCACTTTCCGTTATCTCAATCTCCAATAGCTGCGGCGGTATTGCATATTTCTTTATGAGTGCAGTGAAAACCTCACACAGCCGAAACTGAAACATATCCACCCGTGAAACATTCACACTGACAGGCACAACCGGCAGCCTTTTCATCAGCCTGTCATGCAGAAACCGACAGACCTCCTCCCATACATAGGAGTCCAGCTTATAGATAAATCCGCTCGTTTCCAGAATCGGGATAAATTCACCGGGCGGAAGAAGTCCACGCTGAGGATGCTGCCATCGCACCAGTGCCTCGGCAGCGAGAATACGGGATGTTCTGGCGCTGACCTGCGGCTGATAATAGACAACGAATTCCCGGTTATCCAGCCCGTTTTTCACACCGAACAATACCTCCTGACGATTCTCGATCAGCTTCTTCATCGATTCCTGATAAACGGCAACGCGGCTTGCATAATTTCCTTTTCTGCTGGCTGCGGCAATCGCTGAGCGATCACACATTTGAGCGATTGGAAGCGTTCGATCCTGAATCATATAAATACCTACCGTCGGAAGAAATTTAATGGTAGCGTCATAATTCTGTATCCAGCCGATGATTTCCGGCTCCAGTTTTTTTACATCACAGGAAGCCTGCGGAAGCAACATGACGAACTCATCCCCACCAATGCGGGTCGCAATTCCATCAAGCTCCTGTACCTTTTTACGTATCTGATAGGAGATATATACCAGCAGATTATCTCCCTCCTGTATCCCATACCAGTCATTGAAGAGCTTAAAGTGCTCAATATCAAGGTCTACAAGACCGTATTCTGTCGTATTGTCAGTTTGCAGTCGCTCCTGAACAAGCCGTTCAAAGGTTGATTTCTCATACAGATTGGTAAGCTCATCGTAATGCAGCTTATGATCCTTTTGGGCTGCGGGCTTTTGAAGCTTTTTCGCCATATTGTCTATCAGGCAGAGATAGGTATCTGAAAGCTGTTCATTGGTAGAGGCGGTGATTTGAAATTTCATCCAGCGATACGTCCCATCCAGAAGGAGGCGGAAGCTACCAGTGACATGAGTGTATAGAGTGATCCGTTTCTTCAAAGTAGTCAGATTCCAGAAATTTTCAAAATACAGCCGGTCTTCCTTGTATACATACGGTAAAAGCTCCTGTAGCAGCTTTTGCAGAGAACCGTTTTGTGAAAGCTTGGGAAGCCGCTTGGTATTCGCATATAAAAAGGTAAAGGAGTCCGTTTCAATATGAAATTCCAGCAATGCATCGCGCAGCACCGTCTCCTCCTCCCGCATCTCTCTGCTGATTTTCTCAGGGGATGCAGTACGCATCGATATCAGCGTGCATAAGCCTTCCTGCGGCCATTCCACAGGAATCGCAATGTGCTCCATCCAGGTATCCAGCGCTCGATTATAGATCAGCTTGCTTTCACCCTTCTCAAAGTCCGCTTTTTTCAGGGAACAGTCAAAGCAGGGAGTCCTGCTGTTGCGTAGCTTTCGATGACAGATTGCACGCTGTCCGCAGTTGGGAAAGGTCTGTTTTGCAGTTTCATCCATATAAACAATTTCATATTTCCGATTGATTACAAAAACACCCTTTTCAATTTCTACAAAGCTCTGCTCTTTATCCATAGGCGTACTCCTTTATGAGGGAAGGCTTGATCATTATACCTTCTTATATTGTACTATTTTCCAGACAAAACCTCAATGAAGTTTCCCATGTTCCCATGTATTCCGATAAAATCCTGCGATTTAGACTCCTTTAAATACAATGCTGTGGGAATCACCAAAAGGAAACATGCTCGTTTGTGAAGCAGTCCTGCAGGATAGGGAGGAGTACCTAGCATGTATGCGAGACCGCCGTGTGCTTAGCCGCAGGATGCCGCCCAGACAGCTACCAACCCCAGCATGGCCAGTCCCATACTGGGCATGATAATACCCGGAAGATCATAAAACACATGCGGGTACAGTCTCCTCAGGGTTACTCCGATCAGCGTCAGCGATAGCGGCGTGCAGAATATCATAAAAAAGGGTACATCCAAATACCCCAGTCCTATTGCGATGGCACACAATATCGAGGTAACACCAACCAGCAATGCATATAGCAAAACGAACGGAAGCTTAACTGCATCAAACTGCGTATTAATCAGCTCGTCAGCAAAGGAAATATCCTGATTCCTCCTGCTGGTCTTGTACAGAAGCGGCATCAGACAGACAAAGGTATGAATAAAGAAGCCGCCAATGCTTCCGACAAGTGATACCATCCAGAATACCAAAGCAAAAACAGGATTGCTTTTCGCCATCAACATGGATAGTGCACACAATCCCAGAAAATACATCGGCACCCCCAGCATTGCCAGAAGGATGGAGCAGCGAAACCGTCTGCTGTCCATCGTATCCCATGCACTGTTGATATAGCCGTGCGCTCCCAGCTCTTGATTATGCTTTCCCTTTATGTCCAGCAGCAGATCACCACAGGCACATAGCAGTCCACCCGCAATCCCAACATACCCGAACAGCGTTATCATATTCCTTCACCCCTTCTAAGTTAGATAGATATAACTTACATCTCTATCCTATTCCTTTTACAGGTTGGTGTCAATCCCTTTTTGCTTTATGCATTCAGCTGTAGCCTTTTATAGTCAGATCGTGTACGCTTTTTCATATAGAAGCAGATTACAGCGATCATCGCAATGGAGGAAAGCGGAGAAACAAGTCCGTAAACGGCAAGCACATCCACCTCATAATGCAGTAATGCAAAAAGCAGTGGTACACGGATCAGCAAAGCGCCCGCACAGCTGTTCAGCATTGTGACGATCGTTTTCTCACTTCCGTTCAAGTAGCCGTTCATACAAAACAATACGGAAACGGCAAGATAGTCCAGACTACAGCTTTTCAAAAAGGGGATGCCGGCGGAAATGACTTCAGCATCTTTCGAGAACAGAGAAATCATCGATTGCGGGGAGCATTGTGCCCATAGGAAGAACAACAGGGAACAAGCAAAAGAGATACCGATTCCATAGCGGACAAAGCTTATCGCACGCTCCTTTTTATCCGCTGCCAGATTTTGTGCTGTTAAGGCCGTCAGCGCATTTGAAATCGAGGTTGCTGGCAGCATGGCAAAGATATCAAACTTACTGGCAATTCCCACAGCAGATGCTGCATATATGCCAAAGCCGTTGGTGATGGCAATCAGATACAGAAAGGAAAAGCGCACCATACATTCCTGAAAGGATACCGGGATACCGATACCGATCAGCTCCCGCAATACCGCTTTATCCAGCTGCAGGGATGCTCTTGAAAAACGAAAGACAGAGCCTTGCCGACGCATATACCATACCGCGATCAGCATGCTGATTCCCTGTGAAGCCACCGTGGATATTGCGGTACCTGCTACTCCCATGTGAAGAACGCCTACCGTGAACAAATCCCCTGCGATATTGCAAACACAGGCAGCTGCCACAAACAAAAGCGGACTCACAGAATCCCCATATCCTCTTAGCAATGCGCTCAATGCATTGTATTCACAGATAAAGAATATGCCCAGTGTACAGATAAGCACATATTGATATGCCTCTGCCATAGCATCCTGCGGCACCTGCAGCAGCTGTAGAAGTGGCCCTGTGCAAATGGCAAGCACCAGAGTAAGCAGGACGGAAAACAGTGCAAAGAACGTAATCGTCGTACCGACTGTTTTTTCCATATAGTCCAGTTTTCGGCTGCCCATATAGCGAGCGACAAGAATCGTGGCACCAAGGGTCAGTCCACAGATGATACTGGTTATGATCTGTGTTACCTGCGTACCTGTAGAAACGGCCGCAATGCTTTGCGGGGAACAATAGGCTCCGATAATCATCAGATCGGCAGCGCCATACAGTGCCTGCAGCAGATTGGCAAGCAAAAACGGTATGGAAAAGCGCAGGAGTACCTGAACGATGGAACCCTGTGTAAGTGATACTGCGTATTTCATAACATCTCTCCCTTTTATTTCTGTACCTATTGTAAAGGCTGTACTTCCAAATTTCTGTAGCCTATGCTACAATTCATACAGAAAAATCATATGATTGAAGGGAGAGCGTACATGAGCCAAATAAAAATACCGGAGGAGCTGTATCACTGCTTTGAAGCGGCAGGCTATCTGCAAAGCTATGAACCGAATGAGGATATCTATTTGCAGGGAGAGGATGCCAGCCGCATTTATTTTATCAAAAAAGGACGTGTGCGGGCCTATTATATCACCACAGGAGGACGAGAGCTTACATTTGAAATCATCGAAAAGGGGAGAATTTTTGGAGAATCCTCCTTCCTCACACAGTGTGCAAGACCGGTTTGTGTAGCTGCTGTCACACCGGTGGAGCTGATGGCCTGCGATCTGAATCAGCTGTATGCCTATATGGAAAAGTCAGCGAAGCTTATGCAGCTCATGCTACAGCTGCTATCCAATACCTGTAATCATCTGACAGCACAGCTGCGCCGCATCACCCTGTATGACCGCTATCAGCGAATCGCAAGTCTGTTATTATCAGAAACGCAGCATCCGGATTTTGACCGCGGTGTCACTGCCTCCAGCATCCCCTATACACAGGAGGATCTGGCGTTGATTCTGAATCTGAATCGCGTGACTGTAAACAGGGTCTTACAGGAGTGGAAAAAGCTGCAGGTCGTCGCTGTTTCCTATGGGCGCATCACCATTCTGAATCGCACCTATTTACAGCGTCTGTTTCCTACCGCCAATCCTGCGCAGGTCGCAGCACAGTGATATCATCGCATTTCAATTCAACACAGCTGCTGTCAGCTACGTGCCATGTATGTACTTTCTGCAGCGCACAGAAAAAGCACAGGCTTCCCATATAACGGGTATCGCCTGTGCTTTTATGTCTTTTTGATCCGCTCATCACTGCTTCCTATATAGGAGCTTATTGTTGTCCAAATTACGAACCGCAGCTGTGCAATTATTTTGCCAGTGTCTTATCAATATCTGCCAGCTCTTCTTCCAGCTCACGGATAAATTCCTTTTTATCCTCGATTGCATCTTCCATATCATCAATCGCACGCTGTCCGATCAAGCCGACAATTTCATCCTGCATATGCTTGATCTGTCGCTGCTGATCCAAAATCAGCTCCTGCTTGCGTGCGCGCGCTTCCTGCATTCTCTGACGCCACTGTGCATGACGCTGCTCATTCCAATTGCGCAATCCATCGAAATAGGCATCCATTGCAGCACGGAATTCCTTCCAGATCTCATCTTCCCGTTCCTTACCACAGGAGCCGATGCTTTTCCATTCCTTGCTCAGGTTTTTCATGACATCAGTATGCTCTCTGGTATATTCCTTACGCTGTGCAATTTCCTTTGCCTGCTCTACCAGCTTACGCTTTTCTTCATATTTACCATCCTGCTGTTCATGCAGCTGATCGTAATATTCGCCTCGTCTGTCGTAGAATTTCTGACGGCTTTCATTAAATGCCTTCCACAGGCGATCCTCATGCTCTCTGCCGGCACTTCCTGCCGCCTTCCACTGGTCCATCATCGCACGGAATTTTTCCCCTGTCTTGTTCCATTCTACAGAATCCGCCAGTGCTGCAGCCTGTACAATCAGTGCTTCCTTTACCTCTTTTGCATTGGAGAACTTTGTCTGCAGATTTTCCCAATGCTCATGCTTGCGGTCAAAGAACGTCTGACGAGCCGCATTAAACGCATCCCATAGCTCATCATCTGTTTCCTTTCCTGCACTTCCGGAAGCCTTCCACTGCTGCATCAGCTCATTCATTTCTTCAGTTGCCTGGTTCCAGTCATTGGATGCCGATACCGTACGTGCACGTTCAATCAGCTCCTGCTTAATGGCCTGATTGCTTTGATAGCCTTCTCTTCGTTTTGCATAAAACGCATCCATGTATCCGTCAAATTCCTCCATCAGGGTTTCTTCATAGGCAGAATCCCAATACGGAATCCGTTTCCATTTTCTCTTCAAATCTGAAATTTCACGGAACACCGTATTCCAGTCTGAAGATATTTCAATGCTCTTCGCCTCTTCAATCAACGCTTCTCTGCGCCGGATATCTTCATCATAGTCATTTACTTCAAATTCATCATGATCATTGTACATATGTATTCCTCCAGTTCGGGTGATTCCACCACAATCACCTGTTTCAACTTAAATTCTATCTCAAATACGCTAAAAAGTCATTCATTTCTTCAAGTTTTATGTAGAAATTCCGTTTTTTTCTTACATCCGGTACCTATTCCTCATAGATTTTGCATATTGTCCGGGACCAGTGAAACATTATTTCCCATAGTTTGCGTTATGGGCATGCAGGATAAGCGTACCACCTGCCTCCTTTGTTCCTCTATTTCATTGCGTTTTTTCACGAAAAAAAATCACCTGTTTTTTTCACGCTGAAATTTGACACTATAAAAGGCAGTGCATGTTCATACTCTGACATTTGCACTGCCTTTTTGAAACCCTATAATACTTTAGAGCACACCTCAATCATCATAAAACCCTACGTTTATTTAGAGACCCAAGAAAAGTGCTGCTGTCTTCCAAAATACTCCCATATGAAAGTGTCACAGAAATCTCATTTTAAAATGAAGCATGCTGAAAGGACAAAAAGCGTGAGGAAAAGCACAGCAGCCGAAAACGTAGCACAAGCCGTTTACATGTATCATCTGCAACAGATGGAGTCAAAACAATACAGAGCATTGCAGTTTACGTGCCAGTATCCAGCATATGAAAAAAAGACGAAAATTTTACAGGCTGTCTATCTATAAGCCTAACAGCTTGACGCTTTTTAAAAGCTGCCATTGACCTTATATATCCAAATATATCAATAAATATATAGCAAATCAAGGGTATGCTGAAAACATAGAAATTCATAGGCATATGAAAAAAATAAAGACCACCAGCTCGGTGATCCTGTACATATAAAAGAAACTCTTTTTCCCATGGTGAATGCAAGCAACTATTGATGAGGCGGCCTGTTTTGCATCTCCTGCTTATTCCTCAGATATGATGCGGGAGCATAGATAGCGTACCCTCCCCTGACTGCTCTTCCCATATTCGATTGCCTCCTTCGGACAGGTACAGATACAGGCCATACAGTGCGTACATGCATTTCCCCATACCGGCTTTCCCTGCTTCAGTTGAATATTTCCCAATGGACACACGCGCTCGCAGGTATGACAAGCAATGCAGGCATCTGTCGCATAAAATCTTCGTGCATGGACAATGAGGGGATAAAACAGCGGATTGATCAGTGTGCTGTTCACCCTATCCCTGATTTGAAGCCTGGGATGAGGAAAACATTTTCCTTCCTGAATATATCCGGCTGCCTCTTTCATGGCGGGCTGTGCAGCTGCTATGATCTGCCGTGCCTGCATATCTTCTGGCGCATCATACAGTGCAATGTAATTTTCCGGCATTTTTACCGCAAAGCAGCCCTTATACTCCAGTTGCTTTTCATGACACAGCGCTTCCAGATACGCTCCTGCATTTCCTATGGAGCCTCCGCAGGTCATCACAAAATAAATGCTTTGATTTCCCGTAAGCGTAGCGTTGCGCAGCCATTCCTCAACAACACGGGGGATACGCCATGCATAGGTAGGGGTAACGATGACCCATGGACGATGGGAATGCAGAACCTCAAAGGATTTGTGGCGGATACTGTCAAACAGATTTCTGACTTCATCCTGCAGCTCTGCCTTTATGCAGTCTGCCGTATACGCACTGTTCCCTGTACCTGTGAAATATAATATCATATCGCATTCTCCTCCGCTACTTGAATTACGCTGTCATATATGAGATCAACAAGGCTCTTAATCTGTTTCCACCGGGTATTATCTGCACGGATATAGTAATAATTTTTCGTGCCCTCCTTACGCATATCGACGATTCCTGCTTCCTTTAAAATCTGCAGGTGATGGGATACAGAGGGTCTGCTCAGATGAACTTTTTCGGAAATTTCCTGCACACGAATCCCTGTGAGATCGCTTTGTATCAGAAGTAGAAGAATGTCCTGCCTTGTTTCATCACCGATTGCCGTAAATGCTGTTCTACAGGTATGAAAGCCTGTTGTTATTGCGTCAATTTGTTTCTGACATTCCTGTTTCATGTAAGCTCCTCCTTATAGCACCGATTGTATACCTTGCACTGAGCGATTCCTCCCTCAAAACCAGCGGATCACGACCTTCCCTTCGAGTATCAACGGGATTTCTTCGCCATTTGCGGAAATGCTTCCCTTATGACTTCATAGCCCTTTAGCGCTGTTTCCCTCTGTAGCAAATCCCATAGGAAAGGCAGTCGGACACTTTTTTCGTTAACAATCCGTAACCATTATAGCAGAAATGAAGAGAATTGCAGTATCGGTAAAGAAAATCGTTACCAATCACGAACAGCGGTTGGAAAATCTTGCAAAAATGCTTGTATCCAGAACACATGCTCCTATGCGGCATCGAATATATGAAAAAAACTCCCGAGCCCCTAAAAGGGATATCTAAATTATCGTGGGGAGGAAAGGGTGCTTTAAATTATCGTGGGGTTT
>OGFC01001880.1_pt1 | contig 10695 bp, 16 predicted proteins | sample 1570841 | NCBI WGS metagenome assembly OGFC01 (sample SAMEA2582137, study PRJEB24529) | metagenome | biome: Human gut stool | place: China | collected 2011 | reverse complement strand
AGTAAACTAAATAATAATATTAATAACCTTTTCATACTCTCCCAACTCCTAATTATAATATAAATTTATTTTTTTCTTTTTAGTAACTCTAGCTCTGCGAAAATATCTCCGTACTTCCTTTCGTGTTCTAAGTCTTTTGTTGAAAGTTTTGAATAAGCTTCTCTTTTTAATATTACCTCTTCTTTTGTATTTAATGCTTCTGCTATTTCTATTCTTTTCTCATCATTTGCCCAAAAGAATTTCTGCTTTAATTTCTCAAAATCTAATACAAATAAATTTTTATCCTCTTCTTCTAACTTTTTTAATCTTTCAATTTCTAATTCTCTCTCCTTTTCTTCTTTTTTCTTTTTATCCAACTCTTCTTGCTTTTCTCGTTCTCTTATTCTCTCCTTTGTTTCTTCAGTCATTCTAAGTTTAACAGCTGTCCCTGTTCCTGAAACCAAAATCATGCTTCTGCCTTTCGCTGAAACCTCTGAATAATTTATTCTTAATCCTACTATGGCATCTGCTCCTAAATTCCTAGCTTCTATTTCTAAACGTTCGTTCAATACCTTCTTTGCTTTATTAATAGTGTTTTTGTATATAGTTGAATCCCCACCGCCTGCATCTGCAATCAAGAAAAATTCTATAAAATCATTTATCCCAAAAGTTGTCGTTTCTGTTACATATCCAATGTGTTCTTCAATTTCATATCCTTCAGGTTTATCAACTGTCACTTTAAGCATAACACTCTCCTTTTATGTAATTTATATACTATAATTTTACCTCATGTCTTATAAAAGTCAAGGCATTTTATTAATTAAAATCCCCCAGTAGAAATACTAGGGGATTGTTTTTATTCTTTAGTTGTTAGTTTCTTTTGCTCTAATGGTTTTTTTATCTTTTCTGAATTTTCAATCTTTTCAGTCAATGTTCCTTCTATTTCAACTAATACAGGTAAAGGCTCTTTTGATGCGTCATATTTTTCTGGTGTCTTGAAATCGTGAAAAAATGTTGCTGCTGATTTTGTCTTACATTCTGAATCTAACATTATCTTGGTATATTCTTCTTTCAACAGGTCGAATAAGTAAGCTATCTGGTTTTCTATATACTCTGCTTTATCTATTCTATCTCTCATTCTCTTAATCATCCAGTCGAATTTCTTATCAATTTTTATTTCTCTTAGTTTGGTATGAGCTTCTTTGATAAAACTTTCCATTTCATTAAACCTATTTATATAAGCCATTTTGAAATCAGTGAAGCCTTGAATATGAAACATATATAAAGTGAAACCATCTTTTGTAAGCTTGTATTCTTTGTACTTTCTTTTTTGCCCTTCAACCTTATAAAAACTAGGAATAATCAGAGAACTCACATTTGAGGTTTCTGATATTTGTTCTAAATCTCTCAAAACATTGTCATGTCTTTTCCCTAATCCATCAGCTATAGTCCTACTACTAACAAAATAACCCAGCTCATCATCAAATTCAACTTTTAATAATTCATTCATAAAAATTCCTCCTAAAATCTTGATTTTATGGAGAAACTACTATATAATATACTTGTTGAGGGTTTACTTTATAGTAGACTTCCCCACTTTAGGCTACGGTTTAAGGTGGGATTTTTTATTTAACTTTCTTTATTCTTATTTCCTTCTTTTCTTCATCAAGCTCTATTTCAACTTCTCTTTCTTCTTTACTGATTCCTAATTTTTCAAACCAGCTTTTAGGGAAATTAACTCTAGGTGTAAAACTCCCAGAACTTGATTTACTGAAATAAGATTTTACAATTTTTTTTTCTATATTTCCCACCTCCGTTGCCCGTTGATATAATTATACAACACAACGGGCAAAAGTCAAGTCTTTTTTTATTTTTTGGAGAAAGGGGTGTACAACACCAGTTTGATTTTACCTTTCAAAAAAGGTATAATTACCCTTGAGAAAGGAGTGAATTTGTATTTAAATTGAGAAAGGAGGAAAATTAATGAATTATCTATACACTCCCTTGAATTATCAAGAAGGTGGCAAAACTATTGAGGCTACTATTTCCGGAACTTCTTGTAATGTCATTCTTTTAGATTCGAATAACTTAGCAAAATACAAGAGTGGAAAAAATTTTGATTATTATGGTGGTCATTTTAATCATTCGCCTGCATTAATCCCTATTCCACACAGCGGAATATGGCATGTAGTTGTTGATGGCGGTAATGCCAAAGTTTCGATTAGGATTTATTAAAAAATGGAAGGGGATTTATTCTCCTTCTCCAACTTTGTAGCCGTATTTTAACCAATCTACAACTTCTAATTTCTCATTCACTAAAATATTACCTATCCATTTACCCTTAGGATCATATATTGATATTCCTATACCTTTTATCCCTTCACTGTTCCCACTTACTTGTACAAGTGCCTCACGATCATATATATTATAGTTCTTATTTTCTATCACTTCAATTTCTTTCTTTTCCCAATCTATCCTTAGTGAAACCACTAACTTTTTTTCTTTGTCTGTGATTGTTATGGTTTTTTGTTCCATTTCTATCCCTCCCTATTAAGTACGCTAAAATAATAAAGTTGTCTTTATTTCCAATCCTCAGATATTCAATTGCCAAGGTTCATTTTTTACTACATTATCATGCCATACATTATAAGGAGGTCTTTTGTCTTGAGTTCTCTAAGTTCTTTCAATGTATGGCCTTTGTTAAGGTAGTGAGCGATTGTGAAAGCTCTCCAATCACTCTTTATGAGTTTTTTATATCATTCTCAACTATTTCTATTGTATCTTTTCCATAAAAGCCAGATTTATCAAGTATAGCCTTTGCTATTTCTCTTACTTCCCCAACTGTGAATATTTTCCCTACTATTTCAGCTGGTTCAAATGCTATTCCGTTTAATTTACCATCTTTTAAGTTAGGACTTATACAGTTGCCATAAATTAAAAGTTCATCACTTTGCTGCTCTGTTATCACTGTCATAAGCTCTTTGAAGTTTAATGGTCTTAGTTCAATCAACTTATCCAGCCTTTTAATTTTTACTTTTATAGTTTCTTCTTTTTTTGGCTTTGTTGCTAATCCTAAAATATCTTCTATTGTTAAAAGTTCATTCATTATTTAATCTCCCCTTCATATTCAACATCTTCAGGAGTGAATCCAAATGGCATTTCTTCTGATATAGCCTCTCCTTTAGTTGCATTTATTATATTTAAAGTATTAAACCATACATTATCTATAGATACTCTTTCTTCTTGTCCTCCTACTGCATCAGGGTCAAGTATAGAGAATACTATTTTGCTTCTTGTATCATTTCCTTTTTTCCAATTTTTTAAAATTTTATTTGCTCTTGAATAAACTTTATTAAGGGTTAATGTTCCTTCTCCAGTAAAGCTTGTTATTTTACTATCTACAGACATACCAATTTGTACATCTGATCTATTAGCTGTAATAGAAGCGGTTACAGCTGAAAATTCTGCTATGAGTTCATTATCAACCCATAACTTACCATGTCCACCTGTAAGCGTTTTATTTCCTCTTAAATTCTCTCCTGCCATTTATTACCTCCTACATTGTTATTACAAGGTGTAAATCAACCATTGTATTAGCAAATCTTACATCACCTGCTAAAAATACTTGGTGTCCACTTGGATAACTTAATATTTCTAAATCTGTTAATTCATCAGGATCACGGCCATCTGCTACTACAACTTTTCTTTGTTCATCATAATCTATCTCTATTCTGTTGTCATAATCAGCACTTAATACATTTGGTTGAAGGTCTTTGAAATATATTTTATTTACATTAGAGCAAAAATTCATTTTGTTATCATAGTTATTTATATATTTTCCCATCCAGTAATTTTTAAATGTATCTCTTATGTCATCTACAACAATACACATTCCCTCAACCACTTTAATAAATCTAGTATCAGATTTCCAAGCGCTATCAAAAGTTGTCTTGCTGTTTACAGCCATGTTTATTCTTACTTTTCCATCATCATTGTAGAGGCTTAACACTCCTAATGCTGGTTCTATGTCATCAACCTCTATTAAATCACTCATAACAAGGTTATCAGCTGATATATTCAATGGAAGTCCTGCTAACATTCCCCCTATTGCTGCTGTATATTCTTGACCTGTAAATTCTCCTAGCTTAGATTTATAAGTTTTATTTCCAAGCTGAACTACTGCCACATGGTCTGTATTAGTAGCAAAGGAACTTATATATTTTACTGTCTTGTCTATTGCTTCAGTTCCAAAAACTTGTTTTACCCAAAGAGTAATAGTAGTGTCTTCCTCTTCTGTAGCATTAGGAGCTACCAACCAGTTTATTTTTCTCTGTTTTGTTTCTGTGAGAATAGTAGTTATTTGTTCCTCTGCTCCTTGTACTCTTATTAAAATTTTCTTTGGACTGTAAGTATACATAGCTAATTTTATTAAATTTATACTTTTAGTATCCCATTTAGTTTCATCTATATCTGCTATAGTGCCAACATTTACCCACTTTTCAGTTTGTTTAGTATCTTTAAGTATCATGCAAAGTATACCCAATGCACTTCTTTGTATAACAGTTGTTGCCAAAGTTTTAAATACAACACTTATATCTGGTGTTGGCTTTATTTGTCCTACTCCTGCCATTTGTTCCCTCCTCTATGACTTGAATGATAAGTTCAAATCTTTAAATTTTACTTCCAGTTCTTGCATAAGCTCATAATCATATGGTTTTCCATACTGATCAAATAAACTTATACTAAATTCATAATGTCCTACTGTATCGACTATGTGCATATTAATATCTGTCATAGTCAATCTTCTATCTAATATAGGCAATATTTTATTACCAAATACTTCAAAATGATTGTCTATGTTTTCTAATGCTTCCCAAGTTTCAGTATTGTTCCCTTCTTTACTTTTTGGAAAATACATAATATCATAGTTAAGAGTTTTCAACTCTCTATAGTTACTATCCCATTCTTTTGAATATGTTAATAAATCAACAAAGTAACAAGGTCTTTCTATATTGTTTATATTTTCATATTCAACATCTATTCCTAATTCTGCTAGTTTCTTTACAATAGCTTTTCCTATATCTACAGCCTTCATAATTTACCTCATTAATTTCCCCATCATTTTTTCAAGATCTCTATAGAAATTCAACTTTCTATTAAACATTGCTTTATGCAGCATTCTTCTACCTTTTACATAATGAACAGTTCTAGTTCCATCACTCCTGAATATCCTACTCTTAGGTCTATATTTTGTACCTTTTTTGATATCAGTTTCACTAGTTCCTAATCTTGTTCTATGTCCATATTCAACATGAGCTGCATATTCGGTATTGTTGTAAACTATTTGCTGAAACTCTTTTCGTTGTTTTTTTCTTACTTTAAACCAATCATTTACCAAAGCACTTGTATCAACTGGAGTATCTTGTTTTACATCCCTTATAACTGTGTTGGCTTGGTCTAGTAAAAACTTATCAGTTTCTTTTGGAAATTCTCTTTTGAGAGTTTCTATCCTTTTAATCCAGTCATTCATTCCCTTGATCTTCATTTTCAAGCACCTCACTCAAAAATATTTCTTTATGCGACCCTTGATAAGAAAAAGGATGTGAAGCCCTAAAGGTATAAGTAAAATTATCTCTACGAACTTTTAATTTGTCATTCTGAACTATATCAACATCAGGGGCGACAAATAACATAAACTCTTGAGTAGAACTGTTTATTTCACTTATAACAGTTGCACTTAATCTTTTTTTACTTAGTCTACAAGGGATGGAAGTATATAAAATTTTATCCTCTCCTGTATTTCCCCCTTCTTCATCCTTACCCTTGACAAATCTATATACATCTACTTTATCTGTGTAGAGTTTAGCAAGGACAGCTGCCCTTTTACTCAATACTTGTGCTAACATTTACAGTTCCTACCTTTCTAAATCTATTCAGTTGTTCTCTCATGCTTACAGCCACTTTGTCCTCTTGTGGAGTTCCAGTTATATACTCAATTCTTGTATCCCCTTCAGTTATTGATTTTACCCCACCAGATTCTATTTCACTTGCGTAACTTAAAGTCATAGCTTCTGCTAGTGGTTCTATAAGATTTTCAGGAAAATCTTCTCTATTCATATAATTCAAACTTTTTCTAACTTGAATCTTTATTTCTAACTTTGTTTTTTCTTCATTTAAATTAGGAAGGAAATTATTTATTATTTGGTAGATTTTATTCACTGTTTCTTCCATTAGTTCCTCCTGAGTAGAAAGGGAGATTACTCCCCTTCTGATATTGGTGTTTTAATGCTCCTTTTTCTAGGAGTGATACTAGGGTCTAGTAATTGCTACAAGTCCATTTTTCTTTTCATCTAGGATAAAACAATCATAGTAAAATCTACCTAAAAAAAGAGTTCCAGAATAATCTTCTGAATCAGTAACAATTCTATACTCTTGTAATTTTATTGGTGCTACTGTTGCTGATCTATGAGCGATTAAACAGTCATAGTTCCCTGCTGTTTCACTTGTTAAATCATGCATCCAAGCTTTGTTAGTTTTTATAATAGGGATTCCATCAACTTCTCCAACTTGTCCTCTCATTAAAATAGTTCCTTGTGCTAACTCTGAAGCTTTTACAAAGTTAGGATCTAATTTTAATTGATTTAGAAATGCTGGTGTCACAAAGGCAACTCTTCCAGCTACTGGAACAAAAGCGTCATCTAGTTTTTCTTGTGCCGCTAAAAAGTTTTCATAAGCTTTTCCTTCTGCTCCTGTAATTGCAGTTCCCTTACAAGAATCCAGCATTTTTGAAAGTCTGTATTCTTCTATTTCAGGAATAACCTTTTCCCTAAGCTGTCTTGCTAAAACTTCTCCTGATTTAATTTTAGTTTCCTCTTCATCCATTTTATCTAAAAGTATTTTAAAGCCTCTATCTTTTGTCATTGTCATTTCTTGTATTACATTTTCAATTTGTTGAGCTGCTCCATAACCTGTCTTTCTGTTATAATCTTTGTTATCTGCTGTTGTCACAGAAGTTATTTTTATTGTTTGAGCTCCTACAAAGTCATAATCTTGGTTTACACCTGCATATGTAACTGAACTAGGCGTAAATCTCTCATCTACTTTTTCAGCGAATTTTGCTGTATATGTTATTGCCATTTGTTACCTCCTAATAATTATTAAATGCCTTATCAAAGGCTTCTATTTCTGTGTCTTTTTCTTCTGGTTTTTCAGAACCACCATTTAAATTAGTTGGTGTTCCTGCCCCTTGTGACTTAAAGTATTCTCCCATTACTTCCTGTAGCTCTTTTACACTTTTTTCAATATCTTCTTCTGTTTCCCCTGATACTCTATTTATAAACTTATCAGGCAGTTTATATTTAGATAAAACAGATTGTTTAAGACTGTTGATCTCAATGGTTTTTAAAGCTCCTTCTTTTTCTTCTAGCTGCTTTTGATATTTAGCAAGATCTAGTTTATATTTTTCTTCTGCTGTCATATTAGCTGTTTTTATTCTTTCCTCATATTCTTCTATAGATTCATTATGTTTTCTCTCAAGCTCTTTGACTTTAGCATCCCATTTTTTTTGTTCTCTTGTTAATCTATCAGCAACTATTTTATCGATTTCTTCTTGTGTAAAAGTTTTTTCTTCTGGCATATTTCCTCCTAGTGTTTTAAGTCTATCTGTAAGACTGACTATATCCATTCTTTATAGTCTTTTATGTTGGACTATTTAATAACTGGTATTGTTGTACTCCTGCAATTAGGGTGCATTGGTGGATAATTTACACCAACAACTGCATCCTTAACTTTAAAAATCTGCCCATTAAGTTCCTTGCATATTACTGATGTCCTGTTGTCAACCTCTGCTAAAAACTCATATTCTTCTATCTCATCCTCTTCATATGCTATTTTTGTGGCTTCATTGAGAGCATAATTCAATTCTGTTCTTACAAGCCTCTGAGTTTCTTTGTAACCACTACCCATTTGTTCTCTTATTCTCTTATTTAATTTTTGTGGATTTACCCCTTGAATAAGAGATTGCGTTATTTCTGTTTTTAATACTCGGCTTAATTTATCCCTGTTCCTCCATATCCTTTCAGAAAAGTTTTCGCCACTCCATGGGTACTGTATAGCCCTCTCTATTTGTTTTAGAGGTAAGATTGTATTAACTCCTTTTAGTCCTATATCTGCTTGGACACTTTTAAAAGTAGTCTTATATATCTCTCTTACACGATTAGCCACCTCCTTCTCTTCTTCAAATTTTTGTTTATTTATAACTTGGTTGGTCTGTACAATTAAACTTTCAAGTCTGCTAATTCTACTTTTCATAGCTAGAGTTTCAAGTTCTAGCTTTATTTCTTTATATTTTTCAAAGTTTATGTCTTTGTATTGTTTCAATTCTTTTAAATACCCTTCAAGGTCTTTTCTCCAAACTTTATATTCGTTGGAATTTAATTTTTTTTGTGCTTCTGCATAGTTCAATCCAGTTTCAGACATATATTTTCCAATTAAATTATTTATATCAGCTAATATCCTTTCTTGTGCCTTCATGATTTCAATTTTAAGAGCTTTCTCTGATTGAATGGTAGTTTTATATACCTTCCTTTCTCTTTCCCTTTGCCTTTTATCCCAGTAAGCTTTATTCTTCATTTAATTCTTCTTCTGTTTGTTTTTTGTCAAAGAACTCATCATATTCCTCAACTTCTTCTTCAGCCTTTTTCTTTTCAATTTCTTTTTTTGCATCTTCTACATTTGGGAAAAGAGAAATGATTGATTCTGTGCTCATTATTCCTGAAAGATTTCTCATAACTTCGGAAATTTCTTTAATATTCTTAGGCAAGTTTCTAGTAAATATTTTTTGGATTTCTATTGGTTTAATATCTGCTCCAACATGGTCTATTATCAATTGCAGCCTTTTATTAAGCGACTCTTTGAAATACATTTCCTTCTGACTTCCTAATTGCTCTAAAGGTAACAGTTTAAATTCAAGAGCTACCCCAGAAGTGTTCCCAGAAAACTTTTCATCTGTCATGTCAGGGGTAAAGCTGAATTTATGAATATCATTGTTGATTCTGTCTTTGACATTCTGCGAATAAGTATCATTCACTTGTTTTATCAGCCATTTAGCATCTCCATTATCATTTATTAACATAACTTTATCTTCTTTCATTTGCTTAATATCATTTTCATCTGTTCCCCCCATATTTGTAAGGACTAAATAAGCATCTGAAAAGTCTGTTAAATCATCAACTGAAGTTGAAACTGCTATATTATAAGCATCTATTAAAGTTATTACATTTTCAAAGTCACCTTTCTGATTTTTATTATTTGAATATTCTATTATTGGAACTTTGTTGAATCCGTGTGGTTTAGGTCTGCTTATTGGTGTTTTTGCATTATCCAAGTCTTTAGCTGTAAAGTTTGGATCAGTTGCTATATACTGATATGTAGTGACATTTAAGTTATCATATACAGCTAAGGTTACTTCATATTCTGTCGAAGTAATTTTATTTATTCCAAATCTTATAGCTCCTATTATATTTTTGTCTATTGTGTTGTCTCTTATAACAAATACATCTCTAGGGTCTAAAGATTTATGCTTTAATTTTAAAGTTTCATCTATATATAACAGTTCATATCCTTTCCCAAATATGCTACAGTTTAATGCTATTTCATAGTTAGTTTTTTGCTCTTCTTCTGTTGCTAAGTAGTCAGCTATTTTTTTATATGCTGCCTCTTTGTCCTCATCAGCTGAATAAGCAATATTCTTACCTATAAAATAAGCTGTTGTTATAGTAGATATATACTCTGGATAGCCAGATGCTATTTTAGTATCATTTTTATCTGATGTTCTATTTGGTTTTTTTAATATAGGCTGATTATTATCGTAATAATCAAATAGCTTCTGTAATCTTGGAAGCTCATTAACTCTATAGTCATTAAACCGTTTTATGTATTTTTCTATTCCTAAATCCATTCCTCACCTCTACCTAATCCCTAAAGCTTTCTTGTTTATAGTGCTTAATTTATTTTTAATCATCAATGGTTCTACTGCATATCTCCAAGCATCCATAAGGTGATTATAATTATCTATTGGTTTATTTAAAGCTTTACCTGTTTTCTTATCTTTATCCCAAATATAATTTTTTATTTCCATAATAAAGTTTTTACATTTAGGATGGATATAAACTTTATACCCTTGCAGATATTGAACCCCAAAATTAATACTATCTCCACCTTTAGCTGACGCTTGTATTCTTGGTAATCCGTTTCTTTGCATCCAAGCAATCGACTTACTTTCCGCACAATCTGCCACTATTTGACTTTTGTTGTACCCTTTATACTTAACCATTTCCACTATATCCTCATTAAACATTCCAGTGGCATAATGTTCATCAAATATATACATTTCCTTATTAACTTCATCAACTAATGTAGCTATAAAAGCACTTGGGTCATTACTGAATCCAAAATCCAAACCTAGACAAGTTTTAAATCTTTGTGTTTTTATAAGTTCTTTTAAATCAAACTCTTTTACTTCCCATCTGTAATAAACAGTTCCTTCACATATTCCCCAATCTCCATTCCCTTCTACAAAGAATCTTTTTGGATTTTCCACTTCCATAGTTTTAAAAACTTTTTCATCTGCTTTGTCTAAAAATTCATTAGCTCTAAAGTTCGTAGTAATTGCCAGTATATCTTCTGTATGTTTATGTATTGCTAAGCCTTTAGTCA
>OGFC01001878.1_pt1 | contig 10698 bp, 9 predicted proteins | sample 1570841 | NCBI WGS metagenome assembly OGFC01 (sample SAMEA2582137, study PRJEB24529) | metagenome | biome: Human gut stool | place: China | collected 2011 | reverse complement strand
AAATGTACTGACATTTTAAATTTAATTTTTAACTTCTTCTCTAAATGAGACATATAATGAATTTTGGCATAAGAGTTGCTTATATAATAGACAACTGGTAAATAGAAAGTTTATGTTCAAAATTTTCTAAATTAGGGTAAAAGAATTATATAAAACATATAAAAGGAGAGATATTTATGAAAGAAAAGAAATTAGGTGGTTCTGCTTTTATTCCTATGTTGGTTTTTCTTATTCTTTACTTGGGAAGTGGATGTTATTTCACAATAACTGGGGTAAGTAATGCATGGAATCTATTTCCACGTCATGCTGCTATATTTATTGGAATTATAGTAGCCTGCTTAATGTATAGACAAATGCCTTTTGAAACTAAAATGAAAAAGTTTTGTGTTGCAGCAGGTAATGATGGTGTAGTAATGATGTGTATGATCTTCTTGGTTGCAGGAGCTTTTGCAGGGGTGGCAAAACAAATGGGGGGAGTAGCTAGTGTTGTAAATATGGGGCTTTCTTTTATTCCAACAAGCTTTGTACTGCCAGGGATCTTTATAATTTCATCACTTGTTGCAACGGCTATTGGAACTTCCTCAGGAACACTTGTTGCAATAGCTCCAATTGCCCTTGCAATTGCAGAAACTACTGGAACAAGTATTTCAATGTTTTTTGGAGCTGTTTACAGTGGAGCATTATTTGGAGATAACTTATCTATTATTTCAGACACAACTATAGCAGCAACTAAAGGTGCTGGATGTGAAATGAAAGATAAATTTAAAATGAATTTCAGTATTGCTTTACCAGCAGCTATAGTTTCTGCGATACTTTATTACATGGTTGGGAGTCATGTAACAATAAGTTCAGAAACACTTCCATATAATTTATTGCTTGTTTTGCCTTATATCTATGTAATAGCAGCAGCAGTTAAGGGAATGGATGTATTTATTGTTCTGGTTTCTGGAACATTCTTTGCAGGTATTGTAGGCATGCTTGCTGGAACTATGACATTGATAACATTTGTTCAGTCTATAGGGACAGGAATGTCTGGAATGATGTCTACTGCAATAGTAGCAATGCTTTTAAGAGGTCTTATTGGATTGATTGAAGAATTTGGTGGAATTGAATGGCTTATAAAAGTACTTCGTAGAAATGTTAAAAGTCGTAAAGGTGCAGAATATTGTATAGGAGCAATGTCAGGAATACTAGATTTTGCACTTATTAATAATACAATTGCTATAATGATAACAGCTCCTATAGCGAAAGATATTGCAGATGAACATCATATTTCTCCTAAACGTAATGCAAGTTTGATGGATATATTTGCTTGTGCAGTTCATGGTCTTGCTCCGCATGCTGGTGGGATGCTGACACTTTCAGGATTCTATGCAGCATTGAATCCCCTTGAAGTTGTTAAATATAATTTCTATTGTTACTTCTTACTTTTAGCAGTAATTATTACAATACAGTTTGGACTTCTTCGTACTAAGGAAGAGAAGGAATATGCCAAAAGTCAGGCAGGAGTTTAATAGCTAAGATTAAGATAAAATAATATTGAGAATATAAAAAATGGGGACAAAAAGATAAACTAATATGTCCCCATTTTCTTATTAAAATTTTATTTTAGTATAAAGCTATATGTCCATCTGTTCTTGGTTCAGTTCCTCCTACAAGAACTCCATTTTCCATTCTCCAGATGATTTCTCCTCTTCCCATCATAAGAGGGTCATAGAGCACTTTTATATCATGTCCCATAGCTGCAAGCTCGTAAGCTATGTGCTCAGGTACTCCATATTCCAGTTCAATATTTTTCTTACCTACCCACTGCCATCTTGGAGCATCTAATGCTGCCTGTGGATTCATCAGGAAATCCACTGTATTAGTTACTACCTGTACATGTCCTTGCGGCTGCATAAATCCTCCCATTACTCCAAATGGTCCGATAGCTTTTCCATCTTTTCCAAGGAATCCCGGAATAATTGTATGGTAAGGTTTTTTTGCTGGTCCTACACAGTTTGCACTTTCAAGATCAAGGTTAAAGTTGTTTCCTCTATTATGAAGAGCTATTCCTGTTCCTGGAACTACCATTCCAGAACCAAATCCCATATAGTTGCTTTGAATATATGATATCATATTTCCTTCATTGTCTGCTGCTGCAAGATATACAGTTCCTCCACAGAATGGATCTCCTGCTTCTGGCATTATAGCTGTATTTCCTATTAGTTTAGCTCTGTCTTCTGCATATGCTTTAGACAGCAGCTGTTCAACTGTTACTTTCATAAATCTAGGGTCAGCTACATACTTTTGAACATCTACAAAGGCAAGCTTCATAGCTTCTATCATTGTATGATATGATCTTACTGTCTCTCTTGCTTCAAACTGGAATCTATCAAGAATATTAAGAGCCATAAGAGCACTTATTCCATGTCCGTTAGGTGGAAGTTCATATACATCATATCCATGATATTTTACAGAAATAGGCTCTACCCATTCTGCTTCAAATTCTTCCAAGTCATCTTTTCTAAGATATCCATTATATTTTTTAGAAAATGCATCTATTTTATCAGCAAGTTCTCCCTTGTAGAAAGCATCTGCATAAGTATCTCCTATCATTTCAAGAGTATCTGCATGATCAGGAAGTCTTACTACATCTCCTATCTCAGGACATTTTCCATCTTGGGTAAAAGTATCAAACCAATATTTGAATTCTTCTCCTTCTTCTTTTCCAAAATTCACAGCAGCTTTTTTCCAAAGCTTAGCAACATTTACAGGTACAGCATACCCTTCTCTTGCTAATTTTACAGCTGGAGCTACAACTTCGCTCAAAGGAAGTTTACCAAATTTTTTGCTTAGTTCTGCCCATGCTTTAGGTATTCCCGGTACATTTACAGGGATAAATCCATATTTAGGCATTTCTTTTAATCCTTTATTTAAAAGGTCTTGGGCTTCGATAAGTTTTGGTGAAGGACCGCTTGCATTAAGTCCATACATTTTATTATTTACACTGAGGATAGCAAAACCGTCTCCTCCTATACCATTACCTGTAGGCTCTACAACAGTAAGAGCAGCAGCAGTGGCAATAGCAGCGTCGATTGCATTTCCACCTTTTTTCAATATTTCAAGTCCAGCTTGTGCAGCAAGTGGAGATCCAGTTGCCACCATACCATTTTTAGCATACATCACATTTCTTCTTGATGGATATGGATATATAGTAGAATCAAATTTTAACATCTTATGCCTCCTAAAAGATTAGTTTCAAAATTTATATTAAGATATGTTTCTATTAAAGAAATTCAACAAATATTCCTGCAATAATGATAGAAATAGTAGTTACTGAAGCAAGTCCTGCAACAACATATGCCGGAATTATTCTTTTAAGTATAGCATTTTTTTCCTCTTCATCATCTGTAAGAGCAGTAGCTATTTCATTAGCAATAAGGTAAGTTGCTGGGAATCCAAGAAGCTGTGCCATTGCGATACCCATTGCAAGATCTCTTGATCCAACTATTTTCCATGTAGGAAGTAAGTAAATTAAGATATATGTTCCCACTACAAATGCAGCAAAGATTATTAATAATTGGAACCCTAAAGTAGTAAGGTCTCCAAAAGATATTTTAGCAAGAGATGGAATCAAACTTGCAAAAACTGCAAATGAAAGGAATCCAGAAACTTTTGCTTTATCAAGGATAGCATTAGGAACAGCTCCACTGTATGAAAGTACAGTTCCTAATAAAAGTGCAGTGATACTTGCATTAAGTCCAGTTTTTTCCTGAACCATTCTTGAAATGAAAGCAGCACCAGCAGCAATAGCCATACAAGTAAAAGAAGTAAAATATTTTTCATTTTTCTTAGCAAAAGTTATTCTAGCTTCTTTAACAGGAGCTTTTTTATTATCCTCAGCAGCAGCTTGAATCTTTCCAGCTCTGAACTGCTCAAGAACTTTTCTTCCCTCTCTCATACCAAAGTATGAAGCTGGAGGAGTTCCAACGAATTTTTGAATAGCATATACAAGAGTCCCTAGTGCAGCAACAGTTTGGAATCCTTTTTCCATAGCAGCACCAGTCATTATTTGAGTGGCGATTATTCCACCATTAATAATAGGGATAGAAACAACAGCTGCTTCTTTTCCTACTAGAGGAATGACAGCAAAGACAGCTATAATTCCTACTATCATAGAAATAATAGCCATAACCACAGTTCTCCACTCATCAATAAGTTCCTTTATATTAATCATAGTTCCCATATGGAAAATAAGCAAAGGTGCACTCCAAGCAGCTGATTGAGATAATCCTGCTTTTTGAATCATATCAGCTGGAATTACTTTAGTCATGAATCCAACAAGGAATAAAAACATTGCAACAAAAACTGATGAAAGTTTAGCTTTTGTGAAAACTCCTAAAAAGTCACCAATTGCAAAGAATAGTACCGTTAAAAATAAAAATAAAAACATGTAACCTGCGTTCGTCATAAATTTTCCCCCTTAATTGTGTATTTGATTAAAATTCAATGTCTTTTATGACATGGAAGTATGTAGATCTGAATTTAAAGTTTTTAATATTTTTTCTCATAACCATATTATCCATTGAATAATAAAGTGGTACACAAGCGATATCATCTTGAATCATTTGCTGAGCTATTTCATAGTTACGTTTTCTTTCTGCTGGATCAGAAGTTGCTCTTCCAGCTTCTATATATTTATCAAGTTCAGGATTTTTATATCTACCATGGTTTCCAGCTGCTCCAGCTGAGCTGCTGTGATATAATGGGAAAAGGATATTATCAGAATCTCCAGTTCCTCCGCTCCATCCTCCAAGCTTCATTTCAAAGTTCGCATTAGCAAGATCTTGAAGATAAGTAGCCCATGCTACAACTTCTATTTCAAGTTCTAAACCTATTTCTTTAAGATTAGATTGAATAATTTGTGCTACCTGCACTCTTGATGGATTATCATTAGTTATTACTTTTAATTTAGTTCCAGTTAAACCATTTTCTTCAACTATTTTCTTAGCTTTTTCCATATCTCTAGGAAGTCCAGTTACTTTATCTGAATATCCAAAAGCCACATTGCTGACTGGTGAGTTTGCTTCAATAGCAAGTCCATTGTAGATAGCATCTATGATACCTTTTTTATCTATAGCCATAGCAATAGCTTCTCTAAGAGCTTTGTTATGGAATTTTTCCTTATCAAAGTTAAATGTAATTGCTTCAGTAAGAACTACTGGTTTGCTTATAATTACAAGATCTGGATTATTTTTAAGATTTTCTAAGTCAATAGGTGCAACTGTATAGGCGATGTCCACATCTTTTGCTTCTAGTGCCATAGCTCTTGAAGTGTTTTCAGTTATAGTTTTAACTACAAGTTTGTCAAATTTAGGTGCTCCTTGGAAATGATCTTTGAAAGATTCTAAAGTGATCTGTTCACCAGTTCCCCATTCAATAAGCTTGAAAGGTCCAGTTCCTACACCAGCTATAGAAAGATCATCATTTTGTTCTTTTACACTTCTTTCATTCAATATAGAAGTTCTTGGATGAGCAAGATTATACAATATTGATGAGAAAGGTTTTGACAGAGTAATTTTTACAGTGTAGTCATCAAGTGCTTCCACTCCAGAAATTGGATCAACCATAACCATACTTGCTGGTTTATTTTTCATTCTGTTGACACTGAATACCACATCTGAAGCTTTCAGTTCATCACCATTATGGAATTTAACTCCTTTTTGCAAGTTAAATACAAGTGTAGTAGGATCTTTAAATTCCCAGCTTTCTGCCAATTCAGGAATTATGTTTCCATTTTCATCTATCTCTACCAGACTGTTAAAAATCTGTTGAGACATTATTCCCCCAATTACCTCTGAATACATATGAGGGTCAACCCCTTTTGGTTTTCCATTCAGGCCAACTCTTAAGACTTGCTCCTTTTTTGTTTTTTCAGTTCCTACTGTTTTTTCTTCTTTGTCAGAACATCCTACGAGTCCCAACATAACAAGAAAGATAAAAAATACTTTTTTCATGTTCTCCCCCTTAAAAATTTTAATAAAAAAAGCTTAGGTCTATAAATATAGAATAGGCCTAAGCTTTTAACCCCTTTTTAATCCCAAGCCTTGTATTTTGTATACTTAAAACAGGCTTGACTAACATAAGAAATTTATGTATAAGATCAACCCTTTAAATTATGATATGAGTAATATATGAATGTATATGACTGTTTTCAAAGTGTTGCTTACCATAAAACTCTCCTTTTTAATCGAATTTTTATTTATTTTACTAATATTACTACTTTTTTTTTCATGTGTCAATATTTTTTTATTGTAGTACTAAAAAAATGATACAATAACTTTATATATAATAGGAATGAATAATGCTGGCATAAGATTTCCTATTTTTATATTTTTGTTGAATAAAAGATTTATCCCTAATCCTATCATCATAAGACCACCAACAACAGATATCTGATTGATAACAATATCATCTAATCCACTTTTAATGAAGAAGGCAAAAAGGAATATAGATCCTTGATATATAAATACTGTAGCTGCTGAAAATAAAACTCCTATTCCATATTTTGATGAAAAAATGAGAGAAGCAACTCCGTCCAGAAGTGCTTTTATAAAGAGGATTTCATTGTTGCCAGAAAGTCCGCTTTTAATAGAACCAACAATAGCCATTGCTCCTACATTAAACATGATACTTGTAGTAACAAAACCTTTGACTATATCATTTCCATCATTTTTAGAAAATCTTTTTTCTAGATAAATTCCCAGCATAGTAAGCCTTTCATCTATTCTCAAAAGTTCTCCAATAATTCCACCTATGACCATAAAAAGTATTATGAGCATACCATTGTCAAAATTTATTCCATCTTTAACTCCTAAAGCTAAAATAGAAAGTCCCATAGAAGTCATTATTATATCTTTTATTCTGTCAGGAATCCCTTTTTTCAGCCACATACCAAGCAGGCTTCCAAGGATTACAGCAGCTGTGTTTACAATATTTCCCAGCATTTTACTCCCCCTGATGTTTTAATTTAAAGTTTAAAATATTTTTCTAAATATAAGGCTACACCATTTTCAATATTTTTAGGTGCAGTATTATTTATTTCTTTTTTCACTATTTCCTGAGCATTCTCCATAACTACTGGATGTCCTACTTTTCTAAGCATGTCGAGGTCATTTTCTCCATCACCAAAAGCCATAATTTTATTCATTTCTATTCCAAGCTGTTGGGCTATAACTTTAAGTGCATTTCCTTTACTGCATTCCTTAGGAACTATATCAATACATTCAGGATCGGAAATAGTTATTTCTACTACATCAGAAAATTTTTCTCTCAGCTCTTTATTTATTTTAAGAATAATATCAGCATCTTCTACTATTATTATTTTATGAAGAGCAGGGCATTCTTCAATATCTCCAAGAACGTGCTCTACAAAATCAAGTCTTCTGCTGTAATCATTTTTATCATATTCATCTCTATAAAAATCATCATCAATAAATCCATTATATGCTACTTTTCTTTCTCTTAAAAGTCTTATAATTTCATGGGATGTTTTTTTATCAATAATTTTTTCAAATATGCTTTTTTCTTCTTTGTCATATATATTAGCTCCATTATTACAAATAAGGTATATGTCCAACCCTATATCTTTTTTCAATTTTACAGCAGAGGCTCTTCCTCTTCCAGTAGCTATAGCAAACTCAACACCATTACTAACAAGTTTTTTTACAGCTGCTTTTGTATAATCTGTGATCTGACTTTGCATATTCAAAAGAGTTCCGTCTAGATCTGATACAACTAATTTCATTTTTTGTTTCCCCCTGTCCCATATCTGATTTGCTTTTTTCAAGTATTATGCCTATATTTTAACCTATTATGACAGTGAAAGTAAAGAGAACATTTAATTAAAAAAATGAAAAAGAGGCGACCCGAAAGTCAGCCTCTTGATATTTTTAATGGTTGGAAGTTATTATTTTTATTTTATTGTTGTGGTTTGTTTACAAGATTTTGATTATATTCAACTCTTGTTCTCATAGCAGATGTTCTCATTCTTCCTTGTTCATTAGCAATTTCAGTATTTAGCTTTTCAACTTTATTCCAATCTGGTTTATCCTTGATAAGCTCTTTTCTGATTTCTAATCTTTTTTCATCCATAACAAGTCTTGATCTTTCCATTTCAGGACTTCTTTTAAATCCATTCTGATTTGCTCCTGAACCACAGTATGAAGATCCTGAATGATGGTATCCTCTACCCATATCCCCATTCCAATTTTGGTGTCCTCTAGCAAATGCTGTAGCTCCTAAAGCAAATATCATAATTCCTATTATTGTGAATTTTTTCATAATTATCACCCTCCATATATTTTGTTCTTTCTTATGTAACAAAATAATATCATGTGATTATGACCTCAGTATGTCAAACCAAAAAGTAAATTTTTTATCCTTTAAATCGATGCCGCAATTAATTTTATTTAATTCCATAATTTTTTTTACTATTGAAAGTCCCAGTCCATTTCCGTCAATGCTTAACTCATTTGCATTATCTCCACGAGAAAAAGGTTCCCATAATTTAGATATTTCTCCAGTTCCTTCTCCATCAACACTATTTTCAATGCAGATTTTTCCATCAGTTTCATAGATTGAGATAATATCATTTTCTTTAGAATATTTTAAAGCATTTTGAACAATATTATCTAAAGCTATTTTAAATATTTTTATATCACAGAAGATTTTCTGTTCTTTGAGTTTTATATCCCATTCAATATCTTTTTCAAGTTCCAGCATTTCGTATTTTTCTATACTTTGTTTTAAAATATTTAAAATATTAGTTTCGTTCATTTCTAGTTTTATTCCGGGAGAAGAAAGTCTTGAAATAGTAAGAAGATTTCCAACTAATTCATTCATATCCATACTTTCTTTTGCTATTGCTTTATAATATTGAGATTTCTCCTGATCAGTTTTAACTATTCCGTTAATAAGAGCCTGAGCATAAGTACTTATAACTGTAATAGGGGTTCTCAACTCATGAGAAGCATTTGAAGCAAAAGCTTTTAGATTCTCAATAGAAAGAGAGAGATTAGCAGACATTTTATCAATACTCTGACTTAGCTCTTCTATTTCATCTCCACTATCAACATCAGCTTTTTCAGAGAAATCCAGTATAGATATTTTACCTGCTACTCTATTTAGTTTTTTTATATTTTTAGTTATCTGTTTAGAGAAAACTCTTCCTATTAGCATACTTAAAAGTACCGATGTTACAGTTGTAATAAAATTAAATACATACATTTCATGTTTATGTGCACTCATAACAGATAGAGAGGTTCTTAAAGCAAGAATACGTCCATCAGGGAGGACTTCATTATATATGAGAAGTTTTATATTTGTTTTTGAAATACTTGTAACGCTGAAACCTGTAGGAGGAGCATCATTGTTGTGCATATCCTCTCTTCTTCCTCTCATTTTATGCATGCCATTTTTTTTAAATACGCTTATATCTATTCCTTCTTTGTCCCTTAAGTCTTCTACATATTCTTTAAAAACTTCCTCATTAGTTAGAAGTGATTTGGAAATCTCAACAGCTTCCATCATTTTTTCTTTTTTTCTATATACATAGAAATCATCAAGAAAAAATATATTGAGGATATATCCAGTTAAAACAGTAAAGATAACTATAAAGACTGAAAAGATAAAAATTTTCTGGAAAAAATTAATTTTTATTTTCATCAAATATGTACCCCATTCCTCTTACAGTTTTTATCATATCACTATAGTCACCAAGCTTCTTTCTAAGCCTTTTTACCAAAGTGTCTACAACTCTGTCGTCGCCTTCAAAGTCAAAACCCCATACTTCATTTAAAAGTACATCCCTTGAGAAGATTATCCCCTTATTTTTTATAAGGTATTCTAAAAATTGAATCTCTCTTCTTGTGAGTTCAATACTTTCACTATTCACTATAAGTTCTCCGCTTCTGAAATCAAAAGAGAGATTATTAAATTTATAAGAACTATTTTCATCTATTTTAAGCATTTTTTTGATTTTTATATTTAAAACCTTCAAACTGAAAGGCTTTGTTATATAATCATCAGCTCCAATACTTAATCCTTTTAATTCATCAATTTCTGAATCTCTGGCAGTCATCATTATTATAGGAATATTAGATTCTTTCCTTATATTTTGACATACTTCCCATCCATTCATTTTTGGAAGGTTTATATCAAGAAGTATAAGATCAGGATTATGTTCATAAAACATTTCCAGAGCAGTTTCTCCATCCAATGCCTTATAAGTAAGAAAAGACTCTTCTAATAGAGTATCTTCTATTACTTTTATCAAATTTTTTTCATCTTCTACTATTAATATTTTTTTTGTCATATCTTATCTCCATGTTATTTTAATTTTGATTATCAGCGTGACTGAAAATATGATTTAAATCATATAAAATGTCTGATAAAATTCTAATAGGTATTTTTGAAAATGATTCAGTGATGTTGTTTTGGATATCAAAAAAAGTTACTGAATCAATAGAAACTGTTTTTTTACTATTAGAAGCAGCAGTATTTTCATATTGAATTTCTAATTTAACAGCCAGATTATCTTGAAGATATGCTTTAAGAAAAACATTTTCATCAATTTTTTCCCATCTGTGATCAATAAGAAGTTCATATAAAATATTATAGCAAAGATATTTGTCAAGAAAATGAATTATTTCCTTT
>OGFC01001871.1_pt1 | contig 10743 bp, 6 predicted proteins | sample 1570841 | NCBI WGS metagenome assembly OGFC01 (sample SAMEA2582137, study PRJEB24529) | metagenome | biome: Human gut stool | place: China | collected 2011 | reverse complement strand
TCAGGCGCGGTCCGCCCAGATGGGGCTGGACCAGGCCATGTGCTCGTCCTTCTGGGTGACGCGCAGGTAGTAGCAGGCGTCGCTCCCGGCAGTGTCCTCCAGGGTGAAGTCGCAGGCATTGCCCGCGCAGGCCCAGGTCTGGATGACCTGATTGTCCCGCAGCAGCTCCACGGTGACGGTGTCGGTGCCCAGAACGCTGCCCTCGATGGTGACGGGGGCGTCGCCGATGGCCTTGACCTCGCTGCCCATGGGGGCAGAGTTGATCTTCAGGGAGACCAGAATGCGGGCGCCGGTGGTGCCGTAGGTCAGGCGGTCATAGATGGCGTCCCACACGTACTCCCGCTTGAGGGCGGGGACGAAGGCGGCCACAATGCCGCCCTCCACGCCGTGCTCGGTCTGGTGGGAGTCGCTGCCGGCGGTGAAGCCCATCCGGTAGCCCCGGGCCAGGGCGTCCTGCACGCTGCACCGCTCCATCTTCTTGATGTTCTTGGTGAACTTGGAGCGGGCCTCAAAGGTCTCGAAGGGGGCGTGGCGGGAGTAGATCTCCACGGCGCGCTGCACCTCGGGATCGTGGAAGTTCCAGTCGGTGGCGGCGCTCACCATCACCCAGTCCGCGGCGGGGTGGTGGGGGATGCAGAGGGCCTTGTAGGAGCGGATGCTGTTGTAGAGGTCGGTGGGGGTCATGCCGCCCTTGTCGCCGGAGCGGAAGATCTCGCCCTCGTCGCCCCGGTAGTATACATTCTTGTGGCCGTAGTCGTACTTGTACTCGTTGGGAGTCCACTCGTAGGCCAGAAGGCAGGCCAGCTCGCCGTCCTTGTTCATCAGGCGGCAGTTGGTGCGCAGCAGCTCCCACTCGGACTGGGTCGTCCAGTCGGGGTAGCAGTCGTGGTCGGTGAGGGCGGTGAAGTCCAGACGGGCCTTGTCCCGGGCCCGGTGATAGTACTGGTCCACCTCGCCCATGCCGTCGGACAGGCCGCTCTGGCCGTGGATGTCGCCAAAGTAGACGGACAGGTTCCCGTAGCCGTTCTTGTCCAGCCAGGCGCGCACCACGTCGGCGGGGTGCTCGTCCAGGCGCTTGTCGGCGTTGGCGGGGATGGGCTGGGTGAAGTCGCTGGGGGGCGCCACATAGTCGGGCTGCTGGGCCAGCTCGGCGGGGGTGAGGTGGTTGTAGATCACCTGGGCGTTGCGCTCCATGTGGCCGTTCTTGAAGCCAAACTGCCACATCAGATGGATGGTGTCGTCCTCATCCACCAGCAGCTTGGGATGGACGCCGCAGTGGCCGTCGCCGTAGGACATCAGCACCGGACGGCTCCAGGGCTCGCTGCCCCGGCGGGTGCACACCAGCACGTCGTACTTGCTGCGGGTGTAGGCCATGGCCTGAAGGCCGGAGGAGTTGGAGGCCACGTGGAGATCCAGATACCAGTCCACGCCCTCCTTGAGGCACTGGGGATTGACCGCGGCCAGGGCGCCGTCCCGGACGGTGAGGTCGGCGGAGCGGACGGAGTAGACGGCCATATAGCCGTAGTCGTACCAGCCCACCACGGCGCCGTCGGGCTTGGCGGCGATCCACGGGGTGGAGGCCCAGTCCTCGCCCTGGCTGACCACAATCTCCTCACTCCAGCCCGCGGCGGTGCGCGCCCGGGCAAAGAGCTTGTACTGCTTGCCGTCAAAGCCGTCGTAGGCCGCATAGAGGTTGCCGTCGCCGCCCTCGGCCGCGCCGGCCCGGTAGGCCTCGCCCACCGTGGACACGGTCTCGGCCGCGCCGGGGCCGGCCTCGGTCAGGGGGCACAGCACGGCGGCCGCGCTGCCCTTGTGCTGCTCCGTCCAGATGACATGCAGCTTGCCCTGCCAGGTGAACAGGCGGGGGAAGAACAGGGCCTCGCCGGAGGCGACGGTGAGCACCTCACCCCACTGGCCGTCCCGATAGCAGCGGGCCAGGATGCGCCAATTCTCCCGGGCGTACTCGCTCCAGGCGTACCAGATGGCGCCGCCGTGGGCCAGAATGACGGGGTGGAGCACCTCGCCGCCGTCGGAGATCTCCCGCTCCCAAACCGCCTCATCCCCGCGGCGGCAGGAGGCCATCAGGCTGTCGTGGCGATCCACAAAGCGCTGCCAGCACAGATAGACGTCGGAACCATCCAGCGCGATGCCGGGGAACTGGGCGTTCTCCCGATAGAGATCGGTCATGACTCGGTTGTTCTGAATCTGTTCCATAATACCTCAACCTCAGCTTTCTATTCGTCGTCGTACTTACCGACACCGGCCGGGGGCTTGATGTGCTTGACACCGAAGGCCAGCACCAGCAGGGTCACAATGTAGGGGAGCATCTGCACGATCTGGGGCGGGAAGGCCTCGCCCTGAAGGTAGATCTGCACCGCGTCACAGAAGCCGAACAGCAGGGCGCAGGGCACGATCTGCGCGGGGTTGTACCGGCCCAGGATGGCGATGGCCACCGCGATGTAGCCGCGGCCGGCGGTCATGTTGCGCACGAACATGTCCAACTGATCCAGGGACAGGTAGGCGCCGCCCACGCCGGCCAGAGCGCCGCAGATGAGCACGCCGCAGTACTTGATGCCGTGAACCCGCAGGCCCATGGTGGCCGCGGCCTTTGGGTTCTCGCCCACCATGCGCAGGCGCAGGCCGAAGCGGGTTTTGAAGAGGACAATCCAACCCACGATGACCACAGCGACCATCACAAGGAAGCTGACGGACTGCTGGGCCAGAATGGGGCCGATGACGGGGATGGGGGCAAAGAAGTCCAGGGTGGTGGAGATGGAGGCCACCTGGGGGGTGGAGCCCTTGTTGTTCCAGATGAGCTGCATCAGCAGGGTGGTGACGGCCAGAGCCAGCAGGTTCAGTCCGATGCCGCTGATGACCTGGTTGACCTTGTAGCGCACGGACAGGATGCCGTGGAACAGGCCGATGACCATGCCGCCCACCATGCCCAGCAGGAAGCCGAAGAGCACGCTCCCGGTGAAGTAGGAGCCGAGAACGCCGAAGAAGGCGCCCATCATCATCATGCTCTCCAGGCCCAGGGCCATGATGCCGCTGCGCACCGAGAAGGCGCCGCCCACCGAGGCCAGGACCAGGGGGATGGACATGGCGATGGAGGAGCCGATGATGGGAATCAGGTTGTTGAGAATCACGCCCATGTCAGGCCACCTCCTTCTTGGTCTTGCGGGACCAGCCCGCGGGGTTGAGCCGCTTGAGCTCCTTCACCAGCAGCGGGGCGGCCACCAGAATGACCACCATGGCCTGGATGACGTTGACGAACTCCACCGGAATGCTGGTGGTGCGGTTGAGCTCCATGGTGCCCGCCCGCAGCGCGCCGAACACGATGCCGGCAAAGATGACGCCCACGGGGCTGTCCGCCGCCAGGGCGGCCACGGAGATGCCGGAGAAGCCGTAGTCGTTGGAGAAGCCGTTGATCAGGCGGCGGTCCACGCCCAGCACATGGCTGGCGCCGGCCAGGCCCGCGATGCAGCCGCTGATGCACAGGGCCACGATGGTGACCTTGGCCTTGCTGATGCCGGCGGTCTCCGCCGCGTCCGGGTTGAGGCCCACCGCGCGGATCTCATAGCCCAGGGCGGTGCGGTCCATGAACAGCTTGACCAGGATACAGGCGGCCACCGCCAGAAGGATGGCGATGGTGAGCTGGTACTGCTGGAAGATGCGGGGGAGCTGCGCCGTCTCCAGCACCCGCTCCGTCTGGGCCACCGAGCTGTTCTCCGCCAGCATGGGCCCGTTGAGCAGGTAGTCCACCAGATAGGTGGCGATGGAGTTGAGCATGACGGTGGCGATGACCTCGTTGGAGCCGAACTTGACCTTGAGCACGCCCACCAGGCCGGCGTAGAGGCCGCCGGCGGCCATGCCGGCCGCCACCGCCAGGGGCAGGTGGAGCGCCATGGGCAGGCCCAGATCCAGCATGCCCACCGCAGCGGAGGCCAGGGCGCCCATGTAGAGCTGGCCCTCGGCACCCAGGTTGATGAGGCTGGCCTTCTTGGCGAAGGCGAAGGCCAGGCCGGTGAAAATCAGAGGGGTGGCCTGGGTCAGGGTCTGGACAATGGCGCGCTGGCTGCCGAAGGAGCCGGCCAGGATGGCGCCGAAGGCCTCAATGGGGTTGTAGCCGCACACCGCCATGATGACGCCGCTGATGACAATGGCGATAAGCAGGGAGAGAATGGACAGCAGCGGGCCATCCAGCTTGAGCAGACCGCTCAGAGCATGCTTTTTCATGCGGTTCCCTCCTTTTCCGGCGCAAGGCTGCCGCCGGTCATCAGCAGGCCGATCTCCATGTCGCTCCAGGTGTCCGGCTTGCCCTCGGCCACAATCCGGCCGCCGTAGATGACCGCCAGGCGGTCGGACAGGCTGCGTACCTCGTCCAAATCGGCGGAGATGAGCAGGATGGACTTGCCGCTGTCCCGCAGATCCAGCAGGCGGTGGTGGATGTACTCCATGGCGCCCACGTCCACGCCGCGGGTGGGCTGGGCCACGATGATGACATCGGGGTTTTCGCTGAATACCCGGGCGATGACCACCTTCTGCTGGTTGCCGCCGGACAGGGCGCTGCACCGCTCCTGCACGTTGGGGGCCTTGATGGCAAACTCGGTGCGCTCCTGCTCGGCAAACTTGCGGATGGCGGCCGCGGCGGGCGAAGGCGGGGCGGCGGTGGTAGCCAAGGATGAGGTTGTCCTCAATGCTCATCTCCAGCACCAGGCCGCGGGTCATGCGGTCTTCGGGCACATGGCCCACGCCGGCGGCCAGGAAGGCGGCGGCGTTGCCGCTGAGGGGCTTGCCGTCCTTGAACAGCTCCATATGGTCGGGGCGGCGCAGGCCGGTGAGTACCTCGATGAGCTCGGTCTGGCCGTTGCCCTCGATGCCGGCGATGCCCAGAATCTCCCCCTTGCGCAGGGAGAGGCACACGTCGCGCAGGATGGGCACGCCCCGCTCGGTGAGGGAGAGGCCGCGCACGGAAAAGTTCTCCTCTCCCACCTGCTCGGCCCGGCGGGTGACGGACAGCTCCACGTCGCGCCCCACCATCATCTGGGCCAGCTCCTTCATGGTGGTTCCCGCCACGGGGACGCCGCTCTCGATCATTTTGCCCTGGCGCAGCACCGACACCCGGTCGGCGATCTCCATGGTCTCCTTGAGCTTGTGGGTGATGATAATGATGCTCTTGCCCGCGGCCTTGAGCTGCCGCATGACCCGGAAGAGATCCTCCACCTCCTGGGGGGTGAGCACCGCGGTGGGCTCGTCCAGGATCAGCAGATCGGCCCCCCGGTAGAGGGCCTTCAGGATCTCCACCCGCTGCTGCTCGCCCACGGAGAGGGTCTCCACCTTGGCGGTGGCGGAGATGTGGAAGTTATACTCGTCGATCATGGCGGCCACCTGGGCCTCCGCCTTCTTCCGGTCAAAGAAAACGCCGCGCACCGGCTCGCTGCCGATGACCACGTTTTCCGCCACGGTCATGACCGGAGTGAGCATGAAGTGCTGGTGCACCATGCCGATGCCCAGGGCGATGGCCTGGGCGGGGCGGGTGATGGCGACCGGCTTGCCGAAGACGCGCACCTCTCCGGCGGTGGGGGTGGTCATGCCGTACAGAATTTTCATGAGGGTGGACTTGCCGGCGCCGTTCTCGCCGAGCAGGGAGTGGATCTCTCCCTGCTCGACGGTGAAGTCGGCGCCGTCAATCGCGCGGACGAGGGGATACTGCTTGACAATCCCGCGCATTTCAACTGCGTTCAAACGTCATCGCCTCCCGGCAGATTATCGGCCGCTGGGGCCGGGGTGTCCCGCTTACTCCGCGGGCTGGGACTGGTTGGCGGCCACCCAGGCGTCCAGCTCCTCGGCGGTCTCGCAGGGCACCAGCTCGCCGGCGGTGATCTTGGCCTTGATGTCCTCCACGGCGGCGGCGATGTCGTCGGGCAGAACCACGTTGGAGTCGGTGTTGTCAAAGCCTACGGAGCCCTCGGCAATGCCGCTGATGTGCACGCCGGGCTCCCAGGTGCCCTCCACCAGGGCCTTGATCTCGTTGTAGACGATGGTGTTCACGTCGCGCAGGGCGGTGGCCACGATGTAGTCGGGCTCGATGTAGTTCTGGTTGCCGCCCACGCCGAAGGCATAGCGGTCGGCCTCCTTGGCGGCGGTGAAGACGCCCATGCCGGAGGCGCCGGCGATGTGCTGGACGAAGTCCGCGCCGCGGTTGTACATGGACAGGGCGATCTCCTTGGCCTTGGCGGGGTCGTTGAAGTCGCCCACGACGGCCTCCAGCACCTCGCAGTCGGGGTTGACGTAGCGCACGCCGGCCTCAAAGCCCACTACGCCCATGCGCAGGGTGGGCTGATCCTGGCCCAGGATGACGCCCACCACGTTTTCGCTGTTGGCCTTGTCCATGCCGGACAGGGTGCCCAGGCCGGCCACCACGCCGGTCAGGAAGGTCTGCTCCTGCCACTTGGTATAGACGGCGCTGACGTTGGGAAGGTCGGTGGAGGAGTCGATGTGGGAGATCTTCTGCTCGGGGAAGTCGATGGAGATCTCGTTGATGGCCTCGGTCTGGTCGGCCGCCAGGCCGATGATCAGGTCGTACTCGCCGCTCTCGGCGAACATGCGGTAGTTGGGCAGGAAGTCGCTGGCGCTCTGGGTTTCCACATAGTCAAACTCGATGCCGAAGTCTTTTTCCGCCTGCTGGGCGCCGGCGTAGGTCATATCGTTGAAGTTCTTGTCGCCCAGGCCGCCGGTGGACAGGATGATGCCCACCTTCAGGGCGTCGCCGTCAGAGGCGCCGCTGGGGGAGCCGGAAGATGGGGCGTCCTGGCCGCCGCCGCAGGCGGACAGGCCGAGGGTGAGGGTACAGGCCAGAGAGAGCGCGAGCAGTTTCTTTGCGTTCATGACAGGGTTCCTCCTTCAATTCATTCGGCACAGCAGGGACACTTTGGGCGTGCCCGGCCCAAGCTTACAAGTTGAGTTTAACAAAGAAAACAAAAACGGTCGAGCCATAGGCTTGACCGTTTTTGGGACGAATATGATATCTTTTTCCGCACGGGGCGGGAAATGTCACAATTTTGATTTTTTTGTCACGATTTTGACCCCCGGCGCTCCGCCTCCGGGGACACGCCTTTGTACTTTTTGTAAAGCCGGGAAAAGTATCCGGGGGTGGTATAGCCCGTCTGTACCGCCACGCTGGCGACGGGCAGATCGGTGGTCTGGAGCAGCTCCTGGGCCCGCTCCAGCCGGTAGCGGGTGAGGTAGGAGCTGAAGTTCTCCCCCACCTCCTCCTTGAACTGGCGGGAAAAGTGCTCCGGCGAGCGGTAGAGCTGGGCGGCCACCTCCGCCATGGAGATGGGCTGGGCGTAGTGGGCGTGGATATAGTTCAGGGCGGTCTCAATGGGCCGGGAGTGGCGGCTGCGCCGTTCCCGGAGCACCTGCTCCAGCATGGCCGAGCAGCGGCTGCGGCAGGCGGTGAAGGAATGGGGCGGCTCCCAGCCGTCGGCGGGGGGCGTGACGAACTGGTAGTACCAGTCCTCCATGGAGATCACCATGCGGTTGACCGTGTCCACCGCCCAGCGCACGTCATCGGCTCCCACCATGCCGAACAGGGCGAACCAGGCCCGGAGCGCCCCGCGGGCCTCTTCCACCTGGCGGCGGGCCAGGAGGCGCAGCACCTCCTGCTTTCTGGCGTGGGCGGCCTCCCGGTCAATGGGGGGCAGGCCGTGAATGGCGGAGTAGGGCACCACCCCTCCGCCGGTGAAGAAGCAGGCCTCCTGAGCCGCCGCCGCCTCCCCCAGCACACGGATGAGCTGGCCGATGTCGGTGCACAGGGCGGACACGCCGGCGGGCAGGCGGCACTCCCCCAGGGCGGCCTCCGTGTCCAGGGCATAGCCCCGCAGGGCCTCCGCCTCCGGGCACTGGAGGAGCAGGTAGAGGTGCTCCTGCACCATGGCGGCCGCAGAGAAGGGGGCGCGGGAGGCGGAGGCTAGGGCCACCATCTGCCGCCGCAGGTCCAGGCTGCTGTCGTTGGCCACACAGAAGGCCAGATAGGGCTGGCCGGGCCGCAGCCCCTGCCGCTGCCAGAAGGCGGCCACAGCGCCGGGCTGTTCGAAATTGCGGTACATCTCGTAGAGGTCCACCACCCCGTCCTGGAGGACATCATGCACCTTTTCCGAGCGGATCTTCGCCGTGGTGGCCGCAATCTCCGCTACGATGCGCTGAATGTCGGAGGAGCGCATCTCCGACTTGAGGATGTACTCCCGGGCGCCCAGGGAGATGGCCTGCTTGGCGTAGGAGAACTCGGCGTAGTTGGTCAGGATGATGAACACCGTAAAGGGGAGGATGTCCCGGACTTTACTCATCAGCTCCAGCCCGTCCATTCCCGGCATGCGGATGTCGGTAAAGACCACGTTGGGCTTCTGCTCCAAAATCCTGCGGTAGGCCTCCTCTCCATTGACCGCGGAGGTGACGGAGCTGGCCGCCTCACACTTCTGGATGCAGTACACCAGCCAGTCCCGGATGGGGGCCTCGTCGTCCACTACCATAATATGAAGCATGGAGCTCCTCCTTTCTCTATCGGGTGCGGGGCAGGCGGAAGGTGACCACCGTGCCGCCCGCCGGGCCGCCGGTGACCGTCAGCCCGTAGCCGGGGCCGTAGTTGAGGCGGATGCGCTCCTGCACATTCTTCAGCCCCACCCGGTTAATCTGCAAGTCCTTGTTCATCACCTGGTCGATCTTGTCTTTGGAAATGCCCACTCCATCGTCCTCCACCCGGAGGATCAGGGTGTCCCCCTCCAGCCAGCCCCGCAGGCGGATGTGGATTTTGTGCCGGCCTACGCCGTGGAAGATGGAATTCTCCACTACCGGCTGAAGCAGCAGCTTGGGCAGCGTGTTGTCCCGCAGGGCCTCATCCACCTCGCAGGAGTAGTCAAAGGTATCGGGATAGCGCAGGTGCTGGAGCTCCACATAGCACTTCAGCGTGTCCAGCTCCTCCCCCAGGGGGATGAACTCCACCGAGCGGGAGAGAGTCTGGCGCAGCAGCTTGGAGAAGTAGAACACCATCTCCCCCGCCTCCTGTACCTTGTCCATCTCCAGCAGGAAGCGGATGGAGCTGAGGGTATTGTAGATGAAGTGGGGGTTGATCTGGGCCTGGAGAAAATCCAGCTCCGCCAGATGCTTCTCCCGCTCCTCCCGTTTGACCGACTCCAGAAGGGTGGAGATCTGCTCCACCATACCGTTGAAGGCCTCCTGAATACGGCCGAATTCGTCCTTTCGGCGTACGTCGATGCGCTCGTCCAGGCGGCCCTCCATGACCCGGCCCAGGCTGGCCTGGAGCTGGGTGATGGGGCGGAGAATCTGCCGGTAGGCGTAGAGAAGCACCGCCAGAATCAGGGCGGCGCACAGGCCGGTGGCCAGGAAAGCGCCATTGCGTACCAGATTCAGCGTGCCGAAGGCCGCCGAGGCACTCATCTCCTCCACCAGATACCAGTCCGTCCCCGGTATGCGTTCATACAGGCGGATCTGCCCGCCGTCAATGCGGCGGGAGAGGGACGTCTCCGCCGCCAGGGCGTCCAATTCCTCCGGGGTATAGGCATAGATGGAACCAATGAGCTGCTTGTCCCGGGCTGAGACAATGGTGCCCGACCCGTCGGTCAGAAAAAATCGGTTGTCGGCGCTCTGGTGCCGCAGATATTGGGAGTACAGGCTGACCTCGCTGATGTTGAGGATGACCACCCCAAGCGGCTCCTGAGTCAGGTGGTCCCGGATAAGCTGGGCGTACTGGAAGGAGTGGACAAAGATGCCTGTGGCCTCCGGATGGGTGGTGGTGGGCAGCAGCAGGGCGTCCTGGGTTCCGCTGAACAGGGGCCCATACCGGGGGTCGGCCAGGACGGCGTCATAGTTGAACTGCCTGGAGCTGTAAGTGGCAGCGGTCACGCCGTTGAAGCCCACCACATAGGAGTCCATCAGCATTTTGATGCCCCGCTGCCACACATAGTCGCTGCTCAGGCTGTAGAGCAGATCGTGGGCGGCCTCGTCCGCCCGCTCTCCGGCGGGGCCGGAGAGCAGTTCAATGAGCTGTGTGCTCTCAGCGATGCGCTTGGCCAGGGTCTGGGTATCGGTCATGCCCTGGCCAAGGGTGTAGCTGATCTGCCGCAGGCCCGCCTGGTTGAGGCGGATGTACTCCTGCCCCACCACCTGGCGGGCGTAGTGGTAAAGAGCCAGCTCCACGGAGGCGGTGATCAGCAGCAGCAGGGCAAACAGCAGCGCAAACAGGCGGAACAGAAAGCTTTTGCGTCGGTGCATCCCCGCGCCCCCCCTAAAGACTGATTTCCCATCCAGTTCACCCGAAAAGGGAGATATATCTGATCTATTCTACCACATTGCCCCCCGACGCGCAACGTTGGCCGCAGAATGAAAAGCCCCCGCCAGGGAGGGCGGGGGCACGGTCAGCGCAGGAGGACGGCGCCCAGTCCGGCGCTCAGGGCGTACGCCCGCCAGGCAGTCATCTGCTCCGGCGTGGGGGAGGGGCGGCCGGCCAGAGCGCCGCGCACCCCGTTAGGGCGGAAGGTGATCAGCTTGACGGGGGTGGAGGGGGCCCTGGGGCCCAGCGCGGCGGCCACTCCGTCCAGCACGGCCTCCACATCCACCGCGTCCGGAGCGCACACCACCCGCACCTCCGCCAGCTTGCCGCAGGCGGACAGAAAGGCCAGATTCTCCTTCACCGGGGCGTTGTCCGCCCCGGTCAGGGCCCGGTGG
>OGFC01001868.1_pt1 | contig 10763 bp, 8 predicted proteins | sample 1570841 | NCBI WGS metagenome assembly OGFC01 (sample SAMEA2582137, study PRJEB24529) | metagenome | biome: Human gut stool | place: China | collected 2011 | reverse complement strand
GATTGTCACATTATTGTTGCAAAGGGCGGGCAGACCCCGCCCCTACCATAATCATTCATCCCAAACCAGATAGGCGGAAACCAGCCAATGGTTCAGCTTATTGCCGTCTACTTGCTGGGCTTCGGGGATGCTGACTGTCAGCGTATGTTCACCCGGTTGGATATCGGTCAGTTCGACCTCTTCAGGAACGACATCGGAACCCGGACACCAGTTGGAACGGGAGAAGTCGGACGAAGCAACAGGTTCTTCCACCTCTTTTTCCGTATATCCTTTTTCACCGATATAAGAAGCCAGGCGTTTCTCCAGCCACACACCCGTAGCAGGGTTGAAACGGCGGAAAGAGGCACAGTCGTTACGCCAGGGGATAAAGTCCAGCACTTCCTTCCCATCCACCGAGATAATATTTTGCTTCTGGACGAACTCATCACCGCCGTTATGCCCGCCATGTCCGGTTACGATATATTTCAAGCGTACATTCTTCGCACCTTCCGGTATCACGAAATCGGTGGATACGTCTTTGCGGGCAAAGATATCGGGATAGGATTGTCCGATGTAGTAAACAGTGTTCATCAACGGCTCGACATGTCTCTTTGTCAATGCGTCGCAAGAGATATCCGACTCGTCCACATCGATCGTCACACTGGCGATATAGCCTTCGGGAGTCCATGTGTCGATAAAGATACCCACATAAGCGCCGCCTTCCAGCAAAGGATAAAGGTCCGTGATGTTCTGTTCCCAACTTACACTGTCGGCCCACTGGTCGATATAAACCGGCTTGCGTTTACGGCTCAGGCTATCGTCCTCACTGCTGTAATGACCTACACCGAACGGTGTCATGAAACGCATCAGTTCGACTGTCGGCTCGTAATCTTCACCGGAAACGATACCGATCATATTTTCCAGTTTCGTACTGTCTACAGCAGGGAATTGCTTCTCCCCTTTCGCGATATTCAGCAGGTTGATCGCCGACGCTTTCGGCAGGATGAAACAGGAACCTGATTTATCCCAGCGGTCGCCGTTGGAAGCGATCGTCACTTTCAGGTTCACGGAAACGTTGCGTTTGTAATCGGGCAAGGTTACCTTCTTCAGAATGATACGCCCGTTCACCAGGTGATAGATACTGTCTGCACCTGCCTCGTTATACCCTTCGTATTGGTCGGGGGCAAACTTCACCGGCGTATCGTGGAATACCTGCACGGAGTAATCCCCCATTGCCGGCAATTCCCGGTGGCCGCATGCAGTCAGCAGCAGAGCACCCGCCAGTGAAAAGGAGAATAAGATTTTCTTTGTCATTGTCGTTTAGTATTTAGTAAGTTCTTTTACCAGCTGCTTCTGTCCGGTTACCTTATCCGTATGGGTACAAGGGCCGGTCACACAACCACCCTCACAGGCCATTACTTCGATAAACTGTGCCGGCGCTTTGCCAGTCTTGGCATAGGCACGAAGCAGGGCGACGTTCTTTTTTGTCAGGTTGGCTACCTGTACGGCGTTTACATCCGCCTCTTTCAGATAGACCTTGACGGCGTTTATCACTCCCCCGCTCTGGGCAAAACCATGTGCTTCGCGAACGGAGTTATAAAGTATGGAGAATGGTTTTGCCTCTTCCACTTTGATATCGAGTCCTTCCAGGATAGAACCGATCTCCTCGAATGTCAGCGTAAAGTCGACAGCCGGATCCATTTTCACCTCTTTGCGCTTGGCTACGCACGGGCCGATAAATACGACCTTGCAATCCGGATATTTCTCTTTGACAAGGCGTGCCGTATAATACATCGGAGAACCTGTGGAAGAGATATACTTCTTCAGATCCGGAATATGCTTTTCGGCCAGCTGTACGTATGAGGGACAACAACTGGTTGTCATGAATGGTTGTCCTTCCTCTAGTTTTTCTTTCAGTTCTTCTGCTTCACGGCGGGTAGTTTCCATCGCTCCCTGGGCGACTTCCACAATCTCTTCAAATCCCATCGCCTTGATCGCACCGTATACTTTTTCGACCGGAGCACTGAACTGTGCCAGGATAGAAGGCGCCACGATAGCGATCATCTGTTCCTTGTTACGCAGGCGTTGCAAGATATCGAAGACCTGGGATATCTCGAAGATCGCTCCGAACGGGCAGGCGTTGATACATTTACCGCAGTAGATACATTTCGACTCGTCGATATGCTCCACCCCGTACTCGTCTTTGCTGATGGCTTTCACCGGACACACCTCTTCACAAGGGATGGGAATATAGACGATAGCATGGTAAGGGCAGTTCTGATGGCATTTACCACAGCTGATACAGGTATCATGGTCGATCCGTGCCTGCCCGTTCTTCTTGAACTGGATGGCATCTTTCGGACAGTTCATGTAGCAGCTGCGTGCCACGCAACCACGGCAAAGGTTGGTGATCTCATAGTTCACCTGTACACAGGAAGAACAGGCTTCGTCGACCACACACATCAGGTTCTCTTTCTTGTTCTCCGGACGCAACAAAGCCCGTTTAGCGTACTCCGATAGCGGCGTCAGCTCATCTATCTCGTCCTGCATATCAAATCCCAGCAGGGGAAGTGTTTTGTATTTCCACACGGCACGCTCCTTATGTACGCAGCAACGGCCTATTACTTTCGATTTACGGGGACTGAGTTCTATGGGCAAGCGGTCGATCTCGTCGAGCAGACGGTTCTCTTTCCAAAGTTTCACTAACTTCGCCATCAAGCCGTGGCGAACGATCATTACGTTATTGGTAAATGCCATGGTGTATATTATTTGTGCTTTAAAAATGCAAAGATAGACAAAGTTATTCAAATACTAGCTGTAGGTTTCTTCCAGAATTACAGAGGCACTGTAAACATCCCCGCCAAAAGGGGGATTCAGCTTGGAGAGCTTCAGCCTGATAGCCAGCAGTTGGGGAAATGCTCTTTTGAGCGCATTCAGGATTCGTCCGGCAGCATGCTCCAGTAACTTCGACGGGATAGCCATTTCTTCCTTGACAATTGCATACACCTCGGCGTAATTGACCGTGTCGTTCAGATCATCGCTGGCAACGGCGTTTTCAAGGGGAGCAGTCAGGATCAGGTTCACCACAAACGTGTTCCCGACACGTGTCTCCTGGGGGGATACTCCATGCCAGGCATAGAATTTCATTGTTTCCAACTCTATTTGTACTGTCATTTTACGTTATTTTATCTGTAAAAGTAGATAAAGAAGTCCTCTCTGCAAAAAAAATAGCCTATATTTGCGAGACAAGCAACAAAGTATTTATATGATGGGAATAAAACAAAAAGACGAAAATTCCGCCGGTGGCCTACATAACACCCTAGCCGCCGGAACCACCGTTAAAGGTAATATTATTACAGAAACCGATTTCAGACTGGATGGTCAGGTAGAAGGAGATATCAACTGCAACGGGAAAATAGTGATCGGCCCCAAAGGACGTGTGACCGGTAATATTATTTCAGCCAATGCCGAGGTGCTGGGAGAAGTGGAAGGCTCCGTACGTGTCAGTGAAAAACTGGTACTGAAAGCTACTGCCAATATTAAAGGGGATGTATTTGCACAATCGCTGGAAATCGAGCCGAACGCTCGTTTCAACGGGGTTTGCAATATGTGTTCCGAAGCAAAGAAATAAACAGGACTATAGTCCTACCTGCATCAGCACTACTGTGTTAAGAACCTCAATACTACTGTGCTGATACCGGTAGGACTATAGTGCCGGTTAAAGCCAATCCCCATCCTATTTTCTTCCTGACGACTGGATCAATTGTGACACTTTCCCGTTAAACCGGTCTTCCGTCAACAGTCTTTCCAAAGGTATATGCATCCGGTAACGCCAGTAATGATTGGGGATAGCCGGGATGTTGATCCGTTCGGACTCGATATCTTTTCTCTTTACCGCATCATCGATAGCAAACCAGTCCTGTATCGGAATAATGGTCAGCATGGAATTGGTAGCCAGATGATTCGTGACGATCTGGGTAGCTATATCTTCCGTACATTCTTCCGGTGCCTGTCCTTCGCGCAACAATATATTATTATAATAACGCTGTATCTTCTCACGGTCTTCCTTCCACCAATTGCGGAGCGGAGTCATATCGTGTGTCGATGTCGTACAAACCGAATGGTAGGGCAGGTTGAACATATCCGTAAACTCCCGCTGGGGGGTCTTCGGCATCCGCTCGATCTCCAGGCTAAGTATCTGAAGTTTATTCATAACATCGGGCACTGATTCGGGGATCATTCCCAAGTCTTCCCCGCATACCAACATATTGGTACTTGCCACCAAAGGCGTCAGACGTTTAAATGCCTGCGCTTTCCAGAAGTCATTATGACGATGATAGAAGAATTCCCAATATAATTGATCGAACGCATATCTGTCGGATGTACTCAGTTCGCTGTACATATAGGACTGGCTGGCCGAAATACGGGGATGGAATTTATCCTTTTCCTGCGGGTCACGAAGGAATAAAACCTCATTGGCAATAGAGAACAGCCCTTCCTTTATCTGCAGAGAGGCTTCATCGGTCTTTCCGGCAAACAAGGCTTCGATCTTCCGCTGCGTATCACAGAATGATTTCAGCACAAAATGATTGGAAGATGATTGTGCCAGGTAAGTTCCTACGACTTCTTCCGACAGGGTACCGAATAATTCCGGCAGGAATTTATGGTTGATATGCGGAGTCGTAAAGCGGGCTTCATTGAAAGTAAAACCATATTGCTCTATCTCCTCTTTTGTCAGGGGAAGCGCCGGATTGAAATGACCGCAAAGTCCCTGGACATAATCCTGCGGCACTTCCCAGATACGGAAGAAGCCTAAGATGTGGTCGATACGGAAACTATCGAAGTAATCGCTCATCTTGCGGAAACGTCTCTTCCACCAAGAGTAATTATCTTTCTCCATCACCTCCCAGTTGTAGGTCGGGAACATCCAGTTCTGACCGTTCACCGAGAAATCGTCGGGGGGAGCTCCTGCCTGACCGTTCATATTGAAGTATTGCGGTTCTGTCCAGGCATCGATACTGGTGCGGTTCACACCGATCGGGAGGTCGCCTTTCAAGACAATGCCATTCTTACGTGCATAGTCGGATACTGACTTGAATTGTGTATGCAGGATATACTGCAGGAAATAATAGAAAGATATTTCCGGATAAGCTCCGTTGTCTTCCGAACATAGTTCACGTATCTGCGATTTATTATAGGTCGCATTATTTCCCCAACAGGTAAAGTCGGATGTTTTATGTTTATCACGAAGATAACTATAAGCGGCATAAGGGACTAACCAGGACTGGCTTTGAGCAAAGAACTCCTGATATTCCGGACTGGACAGGATAGCGGAACCTTCCTGGCTGAAAAATTCCCGGCAATAAGCCAGTTTATATTTTACCGCTTCCTCGTAGTCGACAGCATCTTTCGCATTCAACTCTTCCTGCTTTGCCTTGTAAAAGGCAGTCCTTCCCGCATCTTTCAGCTCTCCCATCAACGGCAAGCTGATATACATCGAATGGAGTGCATAAATAGAAATGGCACTGTATGGATAAGAGTCTCCTTTCGTATGGCTCATCGTCGTATCATTCATAGGCAAGACTTGTATGATACGCTGGCGGGTTTTCTTTGCCCAGTCGACCATCATACGGAGATCGCCAAGATCACCTACCCCGAACCCTTGCTCGGAGCGGAGAGAGAACACCGGTATTACGGTTCCCGCACATCTCCACAAAGGAAGGTTGTCGCGGAAATAGAGTCCGGATACGGTAACTGTTTCTCCAAAATCCTGCGGGGGAAGTTCGAGCTTCCTGTTTTCATCTTCTTCCCAGTATAACGGCTGATGTTTGTCGTTATCGTAGACCAGGAATTTGTATTCCAACGGATAGACTATATCATTTGCATCCAGGTCGATATGCCAGTCAGGGAAGGTGTCGCAACTGAGGATCAGCGCTTTGTCAGGATGCCAGTTTCCCAGACACTCCTGATTACCGGTGATGGCAACGCTTTGATTCTTTTCCACCCGGGGAGCCGATATCTTAATCGTCAGCCTCTTCCCGCTTTTGACCACCCGTTCATAGGTGTTACAGGGATGAGCAAACAGGCTTTTCGTGAAAGCTGAAGAGTAGAAAGCCAGATTAGCCGGACGTATCTGCCAGTAGTCATACAAGGTATAATGATTGGCATGTCCTTCAAATACTATCTGATGGTTTTTCTCCCATTCTTCAAATACCTGCTTGTCATTTATACTTAAAAAGTAACGATATTCTATAGTCTGTTGAGGCGATGTAAGTTCCAGATCCAGCTCAAGCTGCCAGTTTCCATCCCCTTTGTAGTTCATTTCTTTAGCCAAAGCGGGCTCCCATGAGCCAAGCTCCGGAATAGATCCTACTACACATAACTTCTGCCCCCAAACGGTATGGAAGTTTATATTAAAGGTGACTTTCATGTGTATCAAATTTAGTTCCAGCCACGAAGATATAAAAAATGCGGAAATTTCTCTCCGCATTCATTAAAAATATTTGTTATACTACACTTATCCACACTTTGATGCTCCGCAGTTTGTGCAAATCAAACATCCTTCCTGATAGATAAGAGTTTCCTGTCCACAGTTTGGACATTTCTGTCCTTTCAGTTCCGTACCGTTCGGCAGGTACTTTTTCAATGCACGTTCCACACCGTTCTTCCAGGTATTGATAGACTCGTTGTTCAGCTCCATTCCTTGAACCAGCTTGATAACCTGATCGATAGGCATACCATAACGCAACACGCCGGAGATCAGTTTTGCATAGTTCCAGAATTCGGGGTCGAACTTACCGTCCAATCCTTCGATGGTCATCTTGTAACCACGTTTATTCTTGAACTGGAAGTCATAATGTTTCTGTCCATCTTCATCATAGCTCTTGATAATCGAGCCTTTCGATACATTCTTCGGAAGCATGATACCTTCATCGTCGTCTGCAAGACCAGTAAAGATTTCATAAGGGCGACCATTCAACAAACCGACAAAAGCGATCCATTTTTCACGATTGTTCTGGAATTTAACAACGTCAGCTTCCAGTTCACGCGGACGGGTAGCTACGATAACAGGCGGTTCCATGCAATTACAATCGTCTTTCTTGCCCTTCTTCTCAGTCGACAACAATACACCTGAACGCGAACCGTCACGATAAACGGTACAACCTTTACATCCGCACTTCCATGCTTCCACATACAGAGAATCGACCAGATCCTCCGACACATCAGCCGGCAGGTTGATAGTTACGCTGATAGAATGGTCTACCCATTTCTGGATACGTCCCTGCATACGTACTTTCTGCAACCAGTCCACATCGTTGGACGTCGCTTTATAATACGGAGATTTAGCAACCAACTCGTCAATCTCTTCCTGCGTATATTTCTTGATAACGGAATATCCGTTAGCCTGCATCCAGGTTACGAACTTATGGTGGAATACCACATATTCCTCGAATGCATCGCCTGTTTCGTCAACAAAGTCGACACGTGCATCAGCATCATTCGGGTTTACTTTACGGCGACGTCTGTACACCGGAAGGAAGACCGGTTCGATACCGGAAGTCGTCTGTGTCATCAAACTGGTTGTACCTGTAGGTGCAATCGTCAGACAGGCAATGTTGCGACGTCCGTATTTCAACATTTCTTCATATAGTCCCGGATCAGCTTCACGCAGACGGTTGATGAACGGGTTCTTTTCTTCACGTTTTGAATCGTAAATTTCAAAAGCACCGCGTTCCTTAGCCATCATTACAGAAGAACGGTAAGCTTCCAACGCCAATGTTTTCTGAATTTCTTCAGCACATTCGGTGGCTTCTTCCGTACCGTAACGCAGACCTAAAGCAGCGATCATATCTCCTTCTGCCGTGATACCTACACCAGTACGACGTCCCTGCAATGTTTTCTTCTGTATCTTTTCCCACAAATGACGTTCAGTTTCCTTCACTTCCATCGATTCAGGGTCAGAGTCTATTTTTTCTAGGATCTTTTCTATCTTTTCAGATTCAAGATCAATAATATCATCCATGATACGCTGTGCCAATGCCACATGCTTTTTGAACAGGTCAAAATCAAAATAAGCATCCTTTGTAAACGGATTCACCACGTATGAATAAAGATTAATAGCCAGCAAACGACAGCTATCATACGGACAAAGAGGTATCTCACCGCAAGGATTGGTAGAAACCGTACGGAAACCCAGGTCGGCATACGAGTCGGGAACTGATTCACGTAAAATAGTATCCCAGAACAGAACGCCCGGTTCGGCAGATTTCCAAGCATTGTGAATGATCTTCTTCCACAAAGCCGGAGCGTCTATTTCTTTTACCGTAGTAGGTTCCTGCGAATCGATCGGATATTGTTGTTTATATGAAGTACCGTTCACTACGGAGTTCATAAAGTCGTCATCAATCTTCACCGACACGTTTGCACCGGTTACTTTTCCTTCTGTCATCTTTGCATCGATAAAGGATTCAGAATCCGGATGCTTGATCGACACACTCAACATTAACGCCCCACGACGTCCATCCTGTGCTACCTCACGGGTAGAATTAGAGTAACGTTCCATGAACGGCACCAGTCCGGTTGAAGTAAGAGCCGAATTCTTTACGGGAGATCCTTTCGGGCGGATATGAGATAAATCATGTCCTACACCTCCACGACGTTTCATCAACTGAACCTGTTCTTCATCGATCCGAATAATTGCGCCATAGGAATCGGCTTCTCCATCTAACCCTATCACAAAACAATTAGAGAGTGAGGCAATCTGGTAGTCATTGCCAATTCCCGTCATCGGACTTCCTTGCGGAACGATATAGCGGAAATGATCAAATAGGTCGAAAAGCTCCTGTTCCGATAACGGATTAGGATACTTTTTCTCTACACGGGCAATTTCACTTGCCAACCGACGATGCATATCATTAGGGGATTCCTCATAAATGTTCCCGAATGCATCCTTCAAAGCATACTTGTTTACCCATACTTTAGCGGCAAGCTCGTCGCCTGTAAAGTAGTCCAGTGAAGCCTTAAATGCTTCATCGAATGTGTAAGTTTTATGGTTCACGATAATTACTGTATTTAATAATAGTGCAAGTTTAAGAATACTTTATTTATTAGCCAAATTATTCAACAACTAAAATCGGAAATAATAGAAAGTTTTCCGTTTCAAAACACACCACCTATGAAAATCAACACATTAACTTTCGAGACCACATAAAAAGTTTTCCAAAATAAAAACCTCTTATATTTCATGGTTTCCCAAAACAGAAAAGGACACCACATAAAATGGCATCCTTTTCTACTATATTTTAAGGCTTTTTCAGCCCTTCAGCTTAACTTCGATTTCTTCGACAGACGAACGGAAAGACTTGCTTGTTTCCATCTGGTCTTTGATCGTTTTGCAGGCATGCAAAACGGTGGCATGATCTTTCTTTCCGACAATCTTTCCGATATGGGAGAATGAACAGTCGGTATACTTTTTGGCAAGATACATCGTAATCTGACGAGCCTGCACAATTTCACGCTTTCTGGAACGCGTCTGAATAACCGCCTGATCGAGATTGAAGTAATTACATACAATTTCCTGAATCATCTGAACGGACAGTTGCTTCTTTTCAAGACGAACAGCCTGGCTAACCACACGTTTAGTCAAAGGCAGGTCTATTTCCTTATTATTGATAACAGCATTCGCCATCAGGGATACGAGAATACCCTCCAGGTCGCGAACATTTTCTGTTACATTATTTGCTATAAAGTTGAATACCTCATCCGGAATAACAATTCCGTCATGATTGATCTTATTCTTAAGGATCTTCTTCCGCAGGTCGAGATCCGGACGGCTCAACTCAGCAGTCAACCCCCATTTCAGACGAGTAATCAAACGCTCTTCCATTCCCTGTAAGTCGACAGGAGCCTTATCGGATGTAAGGATCAACTGTTTTCCTAATTGGTGAAGATGGTTGAATATATGGAAGAATGTATTCTGGGTTTTATCCATACCGATCAATTCCTGGATATCATCCAGCAACAGGACATCGATATTCTGATAAAAGTTCAGGAAGTCATTCGTTGTATTTTTACGGATCGCATCAGTAAACTGTACGCGGAAAAGATGAGACGAAACATACAATACCTTCTTCTCCGGATGAAGCTCACGGATACGGGTACCAATTGCATGACACAAGTGTGTTTTGCCTACTCCCGAAGGGCCGAATATGAATAAAGGATTAAATGTTGTCTTTCCGGGATTCTGAGCGACGGCTTCACCCGCAGTACGCACCAACTTATTACTGGTTCCTTCAAAATAGTTCTCAAAGTTATATTTGGGATTCAACTGAGGATCTAAATCCTGAGGTGCAGTCTGTACAAATGGATTAGGAGCCTTGTTTGCATCTTTGGGAGTTATCTTCTTTACTGCTACTGAACCATTCTCTGCCGGATAATCTACCGTACCGCCAGTCGTCTTATCTACCATTACACGGTAGTTAAGAATTGTCCCCTGGCCGATAACACGATATAATGTAACCTTCAGTACATTTACGTATTTCTCTTCAAGATATTCGTAAAAGAACTGGCTCGGTACCTGAATCGTAAATTTATTATCCTCATACGATAGAGGTATGATCGGCATGAACCATGTGTTAAAAGCGGCCTCCGGCACGATGTCTTTTATAACAGCGAGGCATTTATTCCACAATGTCTGATATTCAGTCTGCATGATTTATTACTCTCCCAACTATAGCTTTTATATTTCTTTTCGACTACAAAGTTTAGAAATTAATTCGGAAAAA
>OGFC01001857.1_pt1 | contig 10796 bp, 7 predicted proteins | sample 1570841 | NCBI WGS metagenome assembly OGFC01 (sample SAMEA2582137, study PRJEB24529) | metagenome | biome: Human gut stool | place: China | collected 2011 | reverse complement strand
CCGGAATCACAGCTTCCGCCTTCTACTCCTATCCCAGCCCGCAAGCTGACAACGGGTACATCATCCTCGAAGGAACATACAGGATGAACGAAACAGACCCGGAAAAAACAGTGTCTTATCAAGTTCCTTTCAAACAGGAGGTAAACGGCACAGGCTCCCATATCGAAGTGAACCCGAACCATCGGTATACGATTACCATATCGAAAGCAGACGATTATCACATCGACTTCAACCTTACAGTAGCCGACTGGTCGGATGCAGGCGATGAACTCGATGGATTTGAACCGACGGTACCGCCAACGGTAACTTTCACTGCAACCGATGCAGCGGAAGTAAAAGATAATAAAATACGCATGGACGTGGATGGCGGTAAATTCACACTGAAAGCCTCTTTCCCTAATAAAACGGTAACCATCGATGCCACTCCCGAATACGAAACGACCTATGGCGGAGACAGCTGGATCACGATCTCCGATCCTGTCACAAGGGCTGCCACCGGTACTGCAAAAATAATCACTATCGCACCAAACAACAGCTCCGACTCGGATCAAAAACCTCATGAAGTCCACATCGGTTACATCAATATCAAATGGGGAGATACACCGGAGGAACAAATGAAACTGGAAATCTACCGCGGAGCCTCACCGGTGACTTATCTGGATCCTGCTGCCGGACAAACAGTTCGTTTCGCTGCTGTTAAAATGAAAGATGACAGGTATTGGGCACCTGTCAATGTGGGGGCAATTACAACGAAAAACAAAGCCGGCAAGGATGCCAATACGGATATCACTACCGATTGTGGCAAGTTGTTTCAGTGGGGTCGTTTGTATGGTTTTGCTACAACAAACGATAATTCAACCACTAAGGCCGACACAACCGGTATCGGCGGCGGGGGGGTTCCTTTGGGCCGTCCGGTTCAGAGTAATCTTACCGATATGTCTAAATGGGATGGTAAGTTTATTTATAGCACTTCTGATCTTAAATATAACTGGTTACAGATCAATGGTGACGGAAGTAGCAATCCGGAAAATGAAGGCATGGATAAAGACGCTTGGTATCAACAGCTTTGGAATGCTAATGAAGGGAAGGACAATAGCGATATCGTTAAAACCGCTACAGATCCTTGTCCTAAAGGTTGGCGTGTTCCAACCCAAGCTGAATGGATTGCTATCGGTGCAGGTCAGGAAGCTGCTCAATCCGGCACAACCTGGGATGCTACAAACTTATGCTTAATCGTTCCGGGCAAGGAAAGCGGTAAGAACCTTTTCTTACCTGCTACGGGCTACCGCTACCACGTTACTGGAGCTTCCCGTTTTCAAGGTGCCCAGGGCTACTATTGGTCGTCGTCCGTGCCTGATGCCAACACCAAGGCGAGCCATGTAATCTTTAATAACTCAACGCAGAGTCTGAATTCGAGAATGAGCGAACGTGCCTGCGGTTGCTCCGTACGCTGTATCCGGGAATAACCGTTCGGTCATTACTAACAAACAATATTCATTATTAATAATTTAACTCATCCAAAATGAAACTAGTATTAAAACAGTTCCTCTTCTCAACAGCAATTCTGTTGACAGGAGTCGCTTGTACAAGCGAAACCCACGAAGGGTTGGATAACCCTTCGTCCCCGTCTGACGGGGACGACCCGACCCGAAGGGAGGTCGTTGTGACCCTCAGAAACCAGTTGTCGCTGGCCAAGGGGACGAAAGCTGGCGAAATTGCCACAGCAGAGGAAAACAAGATCGCCTCACTCGATGTCTACGCATTCGGCTCGGCTACCGAAGACGGCACCTACACCCTGCAGGAACGTTTCGCCTACCGCGAAAATCCGGATGATCTGCCCACAACAGCGACACCGATCGACCTCGAACAACCAGGCGACGGCAAAGAAGCATCCGTCAGCCTCAAACTGCAAAAAGGACTCTTCGTGAAACTATATGCAGTAGCAAACCAACCGGAATTGGTAGACCCGACCGGAACAATCGGTACGGGCACAGCAGTCGGAGCAGGAAAAGTAATGCAGGACGACGACTTCAAAAAGTTATCCCTTACCACTCCGGGACAGGCGGGAACAACCGTCCAGACGAAAGGTGTTCCCACTGAAACCGATTTTCTGACATTCCACAGCATGCTGCTCAACGCAGGAACGCCAACCGATGTGTTAGAATCGCCTCTACCTATGTCGGGAGCCTACACTATCCCGCTCGATCTGACAAACTTCGAGTCTTTCTCACGCTTGCAAGCTGGGTTCAAACTGACGCGTACCGTCGCCCGTTTCGATGTCGTGAACAATGCTGCCGACAGCCGATTCACCATCACCGGTATTTCGATGGGGAGCGCACGCCGAGGAACGACCTACTTCCCGATAAAGCCATTTGGCAGAGCCCTGGCACAGGCGTCAGACCTAATCATAATGCCGGTACGCACCTTCACCGGCCTGACAAATGCCAACGCCGGAATCACAGCTTCCGCCTTCTACTCCTATCCCAGCCCGCAAGCTGACAACGGATACATCATCCTCAAAGGCACATACAGGATGAACGAAACAGACCCGGAAAAGGAAGTTTCCTACCAGGTCCCTTTCAAACAGGAGGTAAACGGCACAGGCTCCCATATCGAAGTAAATCCGAACCACCGGTATACGATCACCATCACGAAAGCCGACGACTATCACATCGACTTCGACCTCACCGTTGCCGACTGGTCAGATGCAGGCGATGAACTCAACGGATTCGAACCGGGAGTACCGGGGGAACCGGCGACGATGACATTTACCGCTACCGGTGCAGCGGAAGTGGATGGTGACAAAATACGCATAGATACGGATGGTGGCGCATTCACCCTGAGTGCCTCTTATCCGGGCAAGACAGTCACCATCGAAGACACTCCCGAATATGAACCGACCTACGGAGGTGACGGCTGGATCACGATCGCTGATCCTGTCACAAGAGCTGCTTCCGGTACAGAAAAAACAATCACCATTGCTGCAAACAATAACTCCGATGCGGAACAAAAACCTCATGAAGTCCACATCGGCTACATCACCGTCAAATGGGGAGAGACACCGCAGGAACAAAAGAAACTGGAAATCTACCGAGGAGCATCAACGGTAACTTATCTGGATCCGGCTGCCGGACAAACAGTACGTTTTGCCGCCGTCAAAATGAAAGATGACAGGTATTGGGCACCTATCAACGTGGGGGCAACAACAGCAAAGAACAAGGCTGCTACTTCCGGTAATATTACCGCCGATTGCGGAAAGCTCTTTCAATGGGGGCGTTATAGCGGAGTAGATGCAATAGCCACCACCCTTCCTTCGGATATCACTACCGACAAAAACGATCGTCCTGTCGGAGTAGATGGTGCTTTGCCTGATATGACGGGTTGGGATGGTAAACATATTCTATCAAGTTCTTCAAATCCTAATACTCAAAAAAACTGGTTGCAATTCGTGGCAGATACGGATAATCCTGAGGCTACCGCTATGCAAAAAGGAGCCTGGTATCAGCAGCTTTGGAATGCCAACGAAGGTGTTGATAATGCAGATGTCGTTAAAGTAGTAGCAAACGATCCTTGTCCTAAAGGTTGGCGTGTTCCTACTCAAGCTGAGTGGATTGCTATCGGCGCAGATAATAGCACCGTATATACCTGGAGTACAAGTAACCTTAATTTGTCTATCCCAGGAAAAGAAAACGGAAAGAACCTGATCTTGCCTGCTGCGGGCAGCCGCTTCGACACTGATGGATGTTCCAGCTTAGGCGGCTACATCTTCGGCCCCTACTGGTCGTCGTCTGTGCCGTCTCAGAGTATCTACGCCTGCTGCGTGGGCTTCAATGACGAAGGTAAGCTGAATAATTTGGACGAATCCCCCCGTGCCAACAGTTACGCGGTGCGTTGTATCCAAGAATAACAAACCAATAAACATATAATAAAATGAACATAAAACTAAAGAACATATTACTTCTCCCGGCACTGGCCATCGCCTGCGTGGGATGTAACAACGAACCCATCGACGGTGAACTCACCCTGACGGGAGCAGCCAACGAAATACAGTTGGTGATCGGCGGTAACGGCGAAGGTGTAGACTACACGAAAGCCATCGCCTCAGAAAGTGAAAACAAGATAGACAACCTCGATGTCTATATCTTTGCCTCCGACGCACAGGCAGGCACATACAGATACCTCGACAAATGGGAAAGCGCAGCGGCAAACGACAAAACACTGAAAACGTTTCTCCTGCAAGCATCCGGTTCCGAATGGAACGCTTCGATCTTCCCCACGGAAGTGGCAGGCTATCCCTATCTGAAACTCTTCCTCGTGGCAAACCGTGAAGACGACCTGTATCAGGAAGACGGGGCAGCGACACTGACGCTCACTCCTTTTACAACTGCCGACGATTTTGCAGCAGCCACCGACGAAGCAACCTTCCTGCAATCGTACACAAAGGCCCTTACCGCAGAAAAAGTTTTGCACCCGTCATTATTAATGACCGGTAACGGCGCTACCAAGATGCTGGGAACCGTCTCGAATGTGAAAATCGAACTAAAACGCGTCGTCGCCCGCTTTGACATCGACAACACTGCACGCACCTCCAACCTGACCATCCAGTCTATCGCTCTCAAGCAGGGACGCAAGACGGGTACGCTTTGGAACGACGGGACACAGACACCGATAGTCGATGCAGACCTGGGCTCCTCTCCCCTTCTGATGGAATACAAAGAGGTGGATTACGCCGCCTTAGCGAATGCCAATACGGGCGTAACCGAAAGTGCCATCTACACCTATCCCACGCTCGACACCGACAAGGCTTGCCTGATTATCAAAGGAAAGTATCATGACCCGGTGACCAACAGCGATAAACCGGCTACCTATACCGTTCCCCTGCAAAAGACGGACGGCGCTACGGGCATCACTGCCGACATCGCCATCCTACGCAACAACCGCTACAAACTACGCATCATCGACGTCACCAGCACCACAATGGCTGCCGCCTTCGAGATCGAAGACTGGACTAGCAGCGGTGGCATCACCATTAAGCCGGAAGCACCCGTATCACCGATTACATTCACTGCCACCGATTTATGCGTAGCGGAAGTAGGAGATGATCATATACGCGTAGATGTGGACGGCGGAACATTTACCTTGGCGGTTTCTCATAGCGACAACAAGCCGGTCACTATCGAACTCACTCCCGAATACGAAGCGACCTATGGCGGCGACAGCTGGATCAGGATCGCTACCGGAAAGGCAACGGCTACCAGTGATACAAGAGCAAACATCACCATTGCAGAAAACAGCAGCATCGATACGGAACAAAAACCTCATGAAGTCCATATCGGCTATATCACCGTCAAATGGGGAGAAACACCTCAGGAACAAATGAAACTGACTGTTTATCGCGGAGCATCAACGGTGACTTATCTGGATCCGGCTGCCGGACAAACAGTACGCTTTGCCGCCGTTAAAATGAGGGATAACAGGTATTGGGCACCTATCAATGTAGGGGCAACTACGGCAAAAAACAAGTCTGCCACTACCGGTAATGTCACCGCCGATTGCGGCAATTTATTCCAGTGGGGGCGTTATAGCGGAGTAGATGCAACAGTGAATCCTCCAGATGGTAATATAGTTTTTGATTATCCTGTCGGAGTAGAGGGTGGCGGCCTTCCTGATATGACGGATTGGGATGGCAAACATATTATAACAAATGCTGAAAATCCTGCTCTTCAATACAACTGGCTGCAGTTTGTGGCTGGACAGGATAATCCTGAAGATAGCGAAATGGTAAAAAATGCCTGGTATCAGCAGCTTTGGAATGCGAATGAAGGTACGAGTAATGCAGATGTGGCAAAAACGATTAATGATCCCTGTCCAAAAGGTTGGCGTGTTCCTACCCTGGATGAATGGAAAACTATCGGTGCAGGACAAGAACCTGATCAATCCGGTACGCAATGGGATGACGCAAACAAGCGCTTAACCGTTCCCGGAAAAGAAAGCGGAAAGAACTTCATCTTGCCTGCTGCAGGTCGTCGCCTCTACAGTGTTGGAAGTTTCTATTATCAGGGCACCAGCGGCCAGTACTGGTCGTCGTCCGTACTTAATGCTGGTCGAAAAGCTCACGCTGTGTACTTCGATAGCCTAGGTAAGCTGAGAACAGACCCGAACGAACGTGCCTATGCTTACTCCATACGCTGTATCCAGGAATAACCGTTCGGTCATTACTAACAAAAACAAATTTGATATGAATAAAGCAGATATGGTTAAAGAATTATCCTCCCGGCTCGATTGTACACAGACCGAATGCCTCCATATAATCAATACATGGCAAGAGATAATCAGGGATAACCTGAGTCAGGGGAATAATATCGTGCTTCAGGGATTCGGCTCCTTCACCTGCTGGCAACAGGCAGAACGGCCGGGGCGCAACCCACGAACCGGCAAACCCTACATAATCCCTTCACGCGTCAGCGTCAAGTTCAAACCGGGGAAATATCTATTACAATGGCTGAACCCAAAGTAACCTTGTAGAAACGAGGGCGAAACCTTTTGATGTTTCGCCCTCATTATTTTTATTCCAGCGTAATCTCTTTGCTCTGAATATAGGAAACATTCAACTGACCACCGGCATTTCCGTTACTCTCCTGCAAAGGATGAGTTTTTGCACGGCTGAGCGACAAGGTTCCTTTAGCAGGTAAAGAGGAATTACCGAAATTGATGTCGATGGATTTACTACCTTCAGTACGGTTAAACACGTTATAGGATCCTCCGGCGTAGGTGACCCGCACCTCGACCAGTTCATCCTTTCCTACCGGATCTCCCTCCCAGGTAAGCGTAGTCGTACCTGTTATTTTGGCTGAAGTAAAAGACTCGGGAATAGCAATCGGCTTCACGTCGTTTATGGAAGCGACATTTGTATAGATACTGTCTTTTGCCCGTGTAAAGACAAAAGTCATCTCATCCAATCCGGGGAATGAGTAAGTATAAAAATAAGTGCCTACGTTATCAAAGTCCGGAGTTTTACCATTGATTGTAATGGAAGCCGGACCGTTCAGTTTGATATTGATGCCCGCACTATCCAGTTTATTGAAATTGGCTCCGACGCGGGTCGTATTATTGGTTACATCGTAAGCGACACCCAGATTCTGATAAAAGGGAACATCCGCATCGATATCGGGAGCGTCATCATTATCACAGGAGGTAAATGCCCATGCAGAGACGAGAAAGGCAAACAAGAAATACTTTTTCATGACGTTTAATATTTTGAATTACCTCTATATAACAAACGAAATGAAAAAAGTTTATCCTGTTAACATATTTCAGTTGACAGTCGACAGATGACAGTTGGCAGCTTCCAGAGATAACAATAATTCTTCGATGGAAGCGACCTGTAGTTGCTGCCCGTCCGAAAGACAAAGGGTAATGATGGATGTTGCAGTATCACCGGCATCGATCCAGTTCTCCGATTCTATTTTGGAATCGGCATAGAAACCGTTTCGCAAAAGAGCCTTACGCACCATTGCATATTTCTGACCGTCACCGACAAGACGGATTTTCTTATCGTATCGGTTGTCGATACGGAACAATCCGGTTTCCATATCGAAAACGATCCCCTTGCGGACAAAGAAACCACTCAGATACCCGCTTAACGCAAGGTCTTCGGGGGTACCGGTACTGATCCCCTTCTCCCTATCCATCAGCCAGATCTTATCAGCTATCTGAAGGGCGAGTTCGAGGTCGTGAGTTGAAAGGAAAATCGTTTTATTGGTGGAACGGGTAAGACTATGCAACAATTGCATGATCTCTACTTTACTGGGGAAATCGAGAAAAGCCGTCGGTTCATCGAGAAAGATCACAGGTGTTTCCTGTGCGAGGGCTTTCGCGATCATCACCTTTTGCCGCTCCCCGTCGGAGAGGGTGTGCACCATCCGGGAAGCCAGGTTTTCGATGCGGACGAGGGCGATCGCCTCTTCCACCACCCGCTTGTCTTCCTTTCCCAGGCGTCCCCAAAAGCCAGTGTACGGGCTGCGCCCCATCTCTATGAGTTCCCGGACAGACATGTTACGGATGTCACACTTATCTGTCAGCACCACTCCCACTATAGTGCTAAGCTCCTTATCACTATAGTCCTGTATATCGTGACCCAGTAGTGCTATTTCGCCGGACAAACGGGGCTGAAAAGCGGAGAGCGTACGCAATAAAGTAGACTTTCCCACTCCGTTGGCACCCAGCAGGCAAGTTAATTCTCCACTGTATATCGTAGTGGTTATATTGCTAGCTACCAGCTTTGTATCATTCTTAGAATAATAGCCGATAGAAAGATTGTTTATCCGGATAGTTGCCTCTTTCATACTCATTCGTTCAGTTCGTTTTTGCGTTTGCGGAATAATACGGATGCAACAACGGGAGCACCGACCAAGGCAGTAACCGAGTTGACGGGCAAGGCTCCTTCAAATCCCGGCATACGTGCGATCAGGTTACAGGCCAGCGCCAGGGCGGCACCGACAAACAGGACACCGGGCATCAGCACCCGGTGGTCGGACGTCTGGAAAATAGCCCGGCAGAGATGCGGCACAGCCAATCCGAGAAAGACGATCGGGCCGCAATAGGCGGTGACGATCGCGGTCAGGACACCGGCAGAGGTGATGACGAGCAGGCGTGCCCGTTTGATATTCAGTCCCAGGTTGCGGGCATAGCCGTCACCGAGGAGCATCAGGTTCAATGTCTTTATCAATAGGAATGAGAGAGGGATCAGGATCGCCATAATAATCACGAAAAGCATCATCTGATTACCCGAGACGCGCGAGAAACTTCCCAGCCCCCAGATAACATAGGCCCGTATATCTTCTTCCACACTAAAGAATTTCAATACACCGATCACGGCATTTGCCACATAGCCGATCATCACACCGATAATCAGCAGTGTCACATTCCCTTTTACCTTCTGCGAAACGTAGACGATCAGTGCCATGACAGACAAGGAACCGACTATCGCTGCAACAGACAAAGCAATCTCCCCCATAAAGCCGAGCTTGCTAAGCGCCACACCTCCCAGGCTTCCGCTCAGCAAAACGACAAAAGCCACTCCCATACTTGCACCGGAACTGATCCCCAGCACAGAGGGCCCGGCCAAAGGGTTGCGGAAGACGGTTTGCATCTGAAGCCCGCTGATAGCCAATCCGGCTCCGGCAACCAGTGCTGTCAATGCTTGCGGGAAACGTGATTTCCAGATAATATTCTGCCAGGTGACCGGTTCATCGCCATTGCCGCATATAATGTTCCAGACCGAGTTGAACGGGATGGATACGGAACCCAACACCAGATTAAGGAACAGCAGTACAACGATCGAAACGACGATCAAAAGCATCAGGATAGTGTTAGAATACTTCATCGGCCCTATTTATTTAAGTAGATCATAATAGACAGGGGTATGATCCGGCAGCAGGTTCGGATGGAAGATATGCAGCAGGTCGCCCAGCACCACTTCCGGTTCGGTCGGCATACTTTCGTAAAAAGGTTTCTCCCGCATATTGCAATAGATCACTCCTTTTTCCTTGAAAGCACGGAAGTCGGCATAACGCGGATCCTGGTCTTTCAGGGCTTTATAGTCGTATGTTCCCGGATAGCTGTTCACAATACGCCAGTAGTCGGCCTCGTCAGCCTGGTTATAAACGGTTTCGAAGTCGAGGGTGACACCTCCCGAACGGTCGTCGTCCTTCAGGAAATAGTCGGCACCGGCATCTTTAAATAGTTGCGCCAGGAAGCTCTTCCCTCCTACCGCATACCAGTTGCCACCATGAATCTCGCCACTAAAGACGATGGGGCGCCGGGTTACTTTACCTTCGGCAGTCAGTTCCTTCAGTTCATTATAGCGGTGCTCGATAGCCGAGAACTTATCGTTGGCCTCCTGTTCCATTCCGAGTAACAGACCGACAAATTTGATCCATTCGGCCTGTCCCAGCGGGGTCATTTCCTTATATCCCAGATGCGGAATCAGCGGGATACCGATATCTTTCATTGTTTCATAGCCGCCACGCTTAAAGGGTGAGATCAGGATCAGGTCGGGATTGATACTCATAATCACCTCATTATCGAAGTTGCCTTCGATCCCGATCTTTGCCGTCTTTCCTTCCTTCAACTGGTCGTTGATCGTCTGATTAAACAGGTGGCGGGTACTGGTGATGCCTACCACTTTATCTTCTGCTCCCAACTTGATGAAATTGGATAGTTGCAGGGAAGTCATACAAATGGCACTACGTACAGGTGTTTCAATCACCATATAATCGGCTGGAATACCTTCCGGCTTCGTCCCACGGGGAACCAACGCATACAGGAAATGAGTGCTTTCTTCATTCTGAGGGTCATGTATATCCATCAGGATATAACCGTCGGCATAGGTCAACTGAAAACCTTCGGCATATTCAGGTGTGATCTGAACCTTACTATCCACCGTAATCGTTTGTTGCGACGATGCATTCTCTTTCTCCTGCTGATTTCCCTTCGATGCACACGATGTAGCCAATAACGCAAACAGGCAGCAACCTGCCAAATACTTATTCATATTCTATTTGTTTTTATCCGACACAAACCGTCCAAACCCACGAGGACAATCGTTATGCAAAAAATGGCAGGTCTTCTGACTTACTTCCATCCCGAAAGCCTTCCCGATCTCTCCCGGATCAGTGGCAAAAGGTGTTATCAGGATGTTTATAAAGTTTCACAGCAGCGTGGACTGTCCGGGATTTACACCCGGTTCCCTTTTAATCTGTCTCCATGAACAGGAGTTTGACAGAACCTATTTC
>OGFC01001856.1_pt1 | contig 10800 bp, 10 predicted proteins | sample 1570841 | NCBI WGS metagenome assembly OGFC01 (sample SAMEA2582137, study PRJEB24529) | metagenome | biome: Human gut stool | place: China | collected 2011 | reverse complement strand
ATTATTCAAATTTAATACTTTATACTATTTCAAGAATGAATCATCTAACAGATAGTTTTGTAAATGGAGTAGTTTATCTGTGTATTGTTTTTATAATCATAATGGTAGCAATGCACAAAGCAGCTAAAGTGATAGCAAGTAAAAAAACAGCAGCTGTAGAAAAAATAGTAGAAGCTATAGAAAATATAAAAACTGGGGATTTAAGCAGTACACTCTATGTAGAAACAAATGATGAGTTTAGAATAATAGCAGACTCATATAATAAAATGCTGGAAAATATAAAATTTCTCATTGAACAAAATAAAGAAGAGGTAAAACATGGAGTACTTTTGGAAATAAAGCAGCTTGAAAGTCAATTTAATCCTCATTTTCTTTTTAATACATTGGAGATGCTGAAATATACAATTAAAACTGATACTTCCATGGCAAATAAAATAATATTAAATATATCATCACTCCTGAGATTCAGTATAGAAAATAAATCTTCAGAAGTAACTCTTGAAAGAGAGCTGCAATATGCTGAAAATTATCTGGATATACAGAGATTCAGATTTGGAGAAAATTTTGATTACCATATAGATGTGGATAAGGAAACAAGGAATTTTCTTGTTCCTAAGCTGGTGCTTCAGCCAATAATAGAAAATTCTATTAAACATGGGTATACTCAAATAAATAAATTGATGATATTTATAAAAACTAAAAAACAGAAAGATAAATTAGTAATAACTATATATGATAATGGAAATGGAATAGAAAAAGAAAAGCTCCATGAATTGAGAAAAAGACTTAAAGACAGAGAGCTCAATATTGGGAATCATATAGGAATATACAATGTTCACAGAAGAATACAGCTTATATATGGAGATAATTATGGAATAAAAGTACAAAGTTCTGAAAGATGGGGAACTATTGTAAAATTAGTATTTTCCATAAAAACAGAGGGGTAAAGATATGATAAAAGTGTTAGTAGTGGAAGATGAATATATCATAAGAAAAGGAATGATAAATACAATAGACTGGCTCTCTATGGATTGTAAAATAATTGGAGAGGGAATAAATGGAAAAGAGGGACTGAAGCTTATAGAGGAATTTTCTCCCGACCTTGTAATAACAGATATAAGAATGCCGGTAATGGATGGACTTGAAATGCTGAAAACTGCTGAAGAAGCAGGGCTGAAATTTGAAAAAATAATATTAACCAGTTATGGAGAATTTAAATATGCTCAGGAGGGAATAAAGTTAGGAGTAGCAGATTACATTCTTAAACCGATAGATGAGGATCTTTTAGAAAAGGCAGTAAAGAAAGTAAAGGAAAAAATAGAGAAAGAAAATACACTGAGAAATGTAGAAAATATAACAAAGACTAAGGAAGATATAGAGTTCTTTTCTCCAAGGATATATCTAGGAAAAGACAGTGATAAAAATAGATATGTAGAAAAAACTCTGGAAAAAATATTGAATTACTATTCAGAAAAACTGAATATAAAGGACATAGCTGATGAATTAGAGATAAGTGTGAGCTATCTAAGCAGAAAAATAAAAGATGTAACAGGGGAAACATTTCTGGATATCTTAAATAAATACAGAGTACAGAAATCTTTAAGGCTTTTATTAACTAAAGAGTATAAAATATATGAGGTATCTGATATGGTGGGATTTACAGATTACAAGCATTTTTGTAATGTTTTTAAAAAATATCTGGACACAGCTCCAGGGGATTTTGTTAAACAGAATATCATAGTACTTAAATAATAATTGAAGTTTTTTCTTTTATAACTTTGTGATATAATAAGCTTAGTGTAAAAACATAAAAAGAAAGCTAAAAGGAGAGATAATGAACAGAGGACTTACTCCCAAGAGGATAGTAGAAGAACTTAATAAATATATAATATCACAAGATGAAGCTAAGAAAAATGTTGCTATTTCTTTAAGAAACAGAGATAGAAGAAAAAGTATAGAAGATGAAGAGTTAAGAAGAGAGATTACTCCTAAAAATATAATTCTGATAGGACCAACAGGAGTTGGAAAAACAGAGATAGCAAGAAGAATAGCTAAAATAGCTGATGCTCCATTTTTAAAGGTAGAAGCCACTAAATATACTGAAGTGGGATATGTAGGAAAAGATGTAGAAAGCATAATAAAAGATTTGACTTCTCTTACTTATAGAAAAATGAAAGAGCAAAAGTTTAATGAATTGAGAGAGGAAGCATATGAAACAGCGTTGGAAAAAGCTGCTAAACTTGTAAAGCCTTATGATTCTCTAAATGATGAAGAAAAAGCTCAAATCATGCAGGATATTGATGAGGGGAAATATGATGATACAGAAGTTGAGATAGAAAGAACTAAAAGAGATTTAGATCTTCCAATAATTGAAGTTGTATCTGGAAGCGATGATACTTCTGGCATTGGAAGTATTTTAGATCAGGTAATGGCAGGGGTATCGGGAAAAAGCAAAAAGATGATAACTACTGTGAAAAATGCCATTGGAATAATGATGGATGAAGAAGTTGAAAAGAAGCTGGATTTAGATTCTCTTAACGAAGAAGTTATAGATAATGTAGAAAATAACGGAATTATTTTTATTGACGAAATAGATAAAATAGCTGAAAGAGATGGTGTAGGAAAAGGTGAAGTGTCAAGACAAGGTGTGCAGAGAGATATCCTTCCAATAGTAGAGGGAAGCACAGTTATGACAAAATTTGGACCTGTAAAGACAGATCATATCCTTTTTATTGCAGCAGGGGCATTTACTCAGAGTTCTCCATCAGATTTGATGCCTGAACTGCAAGGTAGATTTCCAATAAGAGTAAAATTAAAAAATCTGGAAAAAGAAGATTTTGTAAAAATACTTACAGAGGTTGAGTACAATCTTCTTGATCAATATACAGCAATGTTGGCTACTGACAATGTAGACCTTACTTTTACAAAGGGAGCTATAGAAAAGATAGCAGATATAACAGCAGCAGCAAATGAAAAGGTAGAAAATATAGGAGCAAGAAGACTTTCAGCAGTAGTGGAAGAACTATTGAGAGAGGTAATGTACGAAGCTCCATATGAAGAGAAGAAAAAAGTGAGTATAGACGCTAACTTTGTTAAGAAGGTATTTAAAAAGGAAAATGAAGAAGAGAATTTAGATAAATATATTCTTTAAAAGAAAAAGAGATTAATCAAAAAGCTAAGGTAAATTTTAGAAGTTTGGAAATTAGAGAGGTTTGTGTAATTAATGATGTGATTAAAACGTGAAAAACAGTATGTTTGAGTGAAACGAGTTTACTGTTTTTAGTTTTAGGAACGAAATTAATAACAAACCTTTCTACTGGAAAACTTTTAAAATTATACTTCATTTGATGAACTAATCTCTTTTTTTTGTTATATTGAGTTTTTATCTTTCTTTATTACAGACACCCATGGAGTTTTTGTAACTATATAGTAGAACAGGAATCCAGCGACCCAGTTAGATACAAGGTTACCCCAGAATACAGAGTCCACTCCAAGCCATTTTTTTGTTATGATGATAAAGATATATCTTATCAGCCATACTCTCAAAAGTCCCATAAGCAAAGGAAGTCTTGTTCTTCCAAGTCCAATGAAAGCCCCTTGAGCTACCATAAATAAACCAAAACCTATAATGGAGAAAGTATATATTTTTAATGAATGTGAAGCTAATTTTACTATCTCTTCGTGATTCTGGAATAATCTTACAAGGAAATTACTGCTTGGAAGGAATATTATAATAAGAACAAAAGAGATAACTAAACTTACCAACGAACCATATTTAAAAGACTTTTCAGCATTTTCAGGCTTTCCAGCTCCAATATTCATACTGACCATTGTTGTTACAGTAGTACCAATAGATGATGGAAGAGTAAAGCACATAGTATTGATATTACTTGCAATAGTTTGAGCTGTAAGAACAATTGCTCCATACTTTTCAACTTCCATATTGATAAGGAAGAATCCAAAGTTTATCAAGGAATAAGTTATCATAGAAGGAAGTGCTAAAACTAAAACTTTTTTCAACAGAGCAAAGTCAGGATAATATCCCTTAAGAACAAGCTGTGTTTCACTTTTCTTTATGAATAAATCATAAAACATCCAGATGGCTATAATTACATATGAACAAAGAGAAGCCATAACAGCTCCAATTATTCCAAGATGAAAAATTGCAAGAAATAAAGTATTGAATATTATTTTCAATAGTAATAAGATTATTATTCTGATAAGAGTTGCCTCAGGCTGTCCAGTTGCATTTTTTATCGCATTGTATATTGCAGCCATAAATAATAAAGGAATAACTGTTGAATAAAGACTTAGATAAAGAAAAACCTGATGAGCTATATCAGGACTTATGGTTTGAGAAACAATAGATGCAAAAATGATAGAAGTAGGAGCAACTAGAATACCTATAAAAAATGCAAAGACCATAATTTGAGTAGAGACCTTTTTTACCTTTTCCAAGTCGCCAGTTCCATTGATTTGTCCTACAATAGCCATAGAAGCCACACCTAATCCCAAAGACAGAGCATTAAGTATATTTATTATCGGCTGCCCAAAACCAACTGCCGCAGCAATAAGATATCCTGATGTATGGTTTAGAAATAATCCATCTGATAATGGAATAAGGGATGAAACCATACCCATTAAAATAGTTGGAAGAGATAGAAAAAGCAGAGTGTTAAGAATATTCCCATTGAGAATCATGTCACGCCTCTTTTGAACATTTGATGATAAGAGACTCATTTTCATAATGCCATTCCTCCTTAGTATAATCACTTTTGGTGAAGATTATAAAAACAAAAATTTACAGAATAAAAATGAATTTATCTGTAAATTTTTTAATAAAATATATTCCTCATGTCAAGGATCTTTACTTTTTATTGTAACATATTTTTCCTGTAAAAAGAACAAAAGTTATAAATTTTTTTTAGTTCATGAGAATGATTTTTAGGTATTACATTTTTGCTGGATTTATGTTAAACTTGAGTTGATATTAAAATTAAAATAAGGTGAAGTGGATAGGTTGAAAAGAGAAAAACTAAAAGGTATGTATTTAATTGCAGTTATTCTGATTGTCTGGACAGTAGGGTCACATTACAACCTGTGGAATAGCTATATAATTCCAGCTCCATCAAAAATAGTCAGTTCCTTTGTGAAACTGGTGGAAAATGGAAAGTTGATAAGACACATAGGTATAAGTTTAAGACGTATATTTATAGGTTTTTCTATTACTGTTTTTTTGGCAGTCCCCTTAGGAATATTTTTTGGTGCTTTTACAAATATATATGCTTATTTTAAATCAATTTTTGAGTTTTTTCGTCATACTCCCCCTCTTGCACTGATACCAATGATAATTCTTTGGTTTGGGATAGGGGAAACTTCTAAGATAGTAATTATAGTATTGGCATCATTTTTTCCAGTATTTTTAAATGTATTAAAAGGAGTAGGGGGTTGCGATAAAAAATATATTGAAGTGGGAAAAGTTTTTGATATGTCTCAAAAGGATATATTTTTAAAAATAATACTTCCTAACTCTGTTCCAGATATTTTGATAGGATTAAAATTAGGAATAGGATACAGCTGGAGAGCTATAATTGGAGCTGAACTTATAGCAGCTTCTTCAGGAATAGGATATCTCATATTAGATGCACAACAGATATCAAGGTCAGATATAGTTATGCTGGGGATAATAGTCATAGGAACTTTAGGAATAATAACAGATAATATATTTTCTAAGGCTGTTTCTGCTTATATAAAGAGGAAACAAGGTGATTACGTTGAATAATGTATATAGAGTCTTAAATCTTAAAAAAATATTTGAGATAACTGGAAATAAAAAAACAATATTCGAAAACATGAATTTAGAAATAGATAATAATAAAATAACTATTGTACTTGGAAAAAGCGGCTGTGGAAAAACTACACTTTTGAGAATGATAGCCGGTTTGGAAGAGATAACATATGGGAATATAGATTTTTACAATAAGAGCGGAGAAAAGGTAAAGGCTAAAATTGGAATGGTATTTCAAGAAAGTCGTTTAATGCCCTGGCTTACAGTAAAGGAAAATATAGAAATACATGGAAATAAAACAGATACAGATAAATATTTAAAAATGATATCTTTAGAGGAATTTAAAGATGCTTATCCATCACAATTATCTGGCGGAATGGCTCAAAGAGTAGCTATAGCGAGAGCTTTGTCATATCAGCCTGATACACTTTTAATGGATGAGCCTTTTTCAGCTTTAGATTATTTTACAAGAGAACAGCTTCAGAGAGAAATAATAAATGTATATGAAAAGACTGAAACAGGGATAGTTTTTGTCACTCATAATATAGATGAGGCCTTGATGCTCGCTCATAAAATAATAGTTATAAATGAAGGAAAGATATACAGCTATGATATAGCAAAAGAATTTCCAAGAGATGTAGCAGATATGGAGCTTATTAATTTAAAGAAAGAAATTTTGAGAAAAATAAATAATTAAACGGAGGGAAAAGATGTTGAAAAAGATTGTTGCAGCAGCTGCAATGGGAGTTATGCTTCTTGTTGCTGGATGCGGAAAAGAAAAAACCACTGTACCAAAGGAGATAAATATAACTTATGTAAAAGCTCCTTTAAATATACCATCTATTTTAGAAAAAAATAGAGATATGTTTGGAAAAGAATTTTCAAAGGATGGAATATCAGTAAAATTCCATGAACTTACAACAGGGCCAGAACAGACACAGGCTCTGGCAGCAGGAGAATTGGATTTTCTTCATGCTCTTGGAGGAACATCAGCTATCATAGCAGCTTCTAATGGAGTAGATTTGAAAATAACTAATATCTACAGCAGATCACCAAAAGGATTTATGCTTATATCTAAATCAGCTGATATAAAAGAACCTAAAGATTTAGTTGGAAAAAAAGTAGCTGGACCAAAAGGAACTATACTTCATCAGCTTCTTTTAACTTACCTTGGAAAAGGAAATTTGAAAGTTGATGACATAGAATTTATAAATATGGGATTGCCAGAAGCTATGGCAGCACTTGAAAGCGGAAATGTAGATGCAGCACTTTTAGCAGGGCCAGTTGCATTAAAAGCTATAAAAAATGGTGCTAGTGTAGTGACCACTGGAGAAGGTCTTGTAGAGGGAATAGTTGTTACAGCTGTAAGCGGAAAATTCCTTAAAGAAAATCCACAGCTTGTAGACAGATTCCTTAAAGTAAATGAAGAGGCTGTTAAATTTATAAAAGATGATTTTGAAACTACTTTGAAAATAACAGCAGAAGATACAGGACTTTCTAAAGAGGAAGTAATGGAGCTTTATCCATTATATGATTTTGATACTGAAATTAAACCTTCAGATATAGAAGACTTAGTAAAAACTCAAGATTTCTTAATTGAAAATGGTCTTCAAGAAAAGAAAATAGATATCAATGCTATCATAAGAAAATAATACAGAAAAGGGTGGTGGTTGGGTGTGTTGATACTTAAAAAAGGGGAATTTGAAAAAAATTTTAAGAAGAATTTAGAGAGAGCTCGTTATGAAGATGTGATTATAGAGGAAGATTCTTCTAAAACTATTGTAATGTCATTAGACAAGTATATTGAAATAATGAGGGAATTAAAGAAATACAAAGAACATTATCATAAAGATTCAATAAAGAAAACAAGAGATGCTATGAGAAATAATTTCTTTGATATTTTAAGAAAGAAAAGAGCATAGTAAAATTAAGAAGAGGGTGCAGTACATTATTGCATCCTCTTTTTTGTTTGGTGTATAAATAGCCTATCACTAGAGTAAAGTTAAATATTATATTTTCAGAAATGATAATATTTATTGAACAAAATTCTTTTGTTATTTCTGGAATTGAGATAATTATTTGATTGCTTTTTAGAAAAATATAAAGGAAAGATTGGAATTATTTTGAAATATGTAAAAACAATGTAAATAGACTTAGATATATTTTTTGTTGAAGAAATAGGAGGCAGATATAATGAGTACAAAATATTTCCAAAGTGAAAATGAAAAAGAAATCAATATAATTAATTTTACTATACTTGAAGAAGAGGCAAAAAAGATAATTCCAGCTGGAGGTTATGGGTATATTAACGGAGGAGCTGAAGATGAGTGGACATTGAGAATGAACACAGAAGCATTTAATCATAAACAGATAGTTCCTCGTTCTCTGACAGATGTAGAAAAACCAGATTTAACAACAACAATTTATGGAGAAAAAATATCAATGCCTATATTTATGACAACTGTTGCATCTCACGGGCTGGCTCATAAAGATGGAGAGATAGCAACTGCCAAAGGAACAGCAGCAGCAGGGACTATCATGGGAATAAGTACTTATTCTACAAAGTCATTAGATGAAATAATGACAGCAAGTACAGGTCCTAAATGGTTTCAGTTATATATGAGCAAAGATGATAAATTTAATGAATACATGATTGGGAAGGCAGTAGCAAATGGTGCTAAAGCTGTTATATTGACAGTTGATGCAACTCTTGGAGGATATCGTGAAGCTGATCTTAAAAATAATTTTATTTTTCCTTTGCCAATGGGAAATTTGGAAAGTTTAGGAGAAGGATTAGGACAAAGTATTTCAGAAATATTTGCTAATGCTAAACAGAAAATTGGAATAAAAGATATAGAGAAAATAGTTGCCATGACTGATCTGCCAGTTATAGTAAAGGGGATAGAATCCCCAGAAGATGCTCTGCTGGCTATTGGAGCAGGAGCTAAGGGAATATATGTATCAAATCATGGAGGGCGTCAACTTGATGGAGGACCAGCCAGCTTTGATGTATTGGAAAGTATTGCTAAAGCTGTAAATAAAAAAGTTCCAATAATATTTGACAGTGGTGTCAGACGTGGACAGCATGTATTCAAAGCATTGGCTTCTGGTGCCGACCTAGTTGGAATTGGGCGTCCAGCAATATATGGCTTGGCAGTAGGAGGTTCAAAGGGAGTTACATCTGTATTTAAACATTTTGCAAAGGAATTGAAAATAGTCATGCAACTTGCTGGATGTCAGACTGTAGAAGATATAAAGAAAGCAAAATTGCTCTCTATTAAATATTAAAAGACGAGAGTAAGAAAAAAGTAAATTAATTTTAGAAATTTGAAATTGTATTTTAATATAACTTCGTATATAGTCTCTAAAAATTAAAAGAAACAGGGGAAATGCTTCGTATAATATATAAACAGAATCTTAAAAATAAAGGACATTCTAAAATTGAGATGCTGCATAAAGGAGCTTGTATGAAGTTAGATAATAAAAATAATAAAAGTATTTCTACTGTAAGGAAGTTTATAGCTGATAACTATAAACAGGTAGAATATCTTGAAAATATGCCAGTAGCTTTTACTGTTTTTAAAGTAGAGGTTGATGAAAGAGGAAATCCTTGTGATCTCATATTTGTTTATGCAAATAAGGCTTTGGCACAGCTTGAAAATACCACAAGAGAAAAATTAATAGGAAGTTCATTCTATGATATATTTAAAAATGGAGATAGAAAATGGCTGAATATATATTGGGAAACAGCGTATAAAGGAGTAACAAGAGAGATAGAGGCATACAGCCATGAAATAGAAAAATTTTTATCTATCTCATGTTATCAGCCAGCAATGGGGTATTGTGCCCAGATATTAAAGGACATATCAGAAGAAAAGAGACTTGAAATAGAAGGAGAAAAGAAACAGAGACAACTGGATGTGATATTGAATAATTCTATAGATATAATATTTGATTTTGATATGGAAACAAATACAATTTCTTCAAAACATTGTGGAGCTAGTGAATACAATAATTTTCCTGATATACCAGGAGCTCCAGATACTTTAGTAGATAAAGGGTTACTAGATAGCCTCGATAGAGACAGTGTAAATGATATGATTGAAAAAATAAGAAAAGGAGAAAATAAAGCCTCTTGTGAAGCGAGAATGAGACCAGAAATGGATAAAGAATTTCAATGGTATCAAATAACTCTTTCTGCATACAATGAAGTTTACAGCAATAAAAGATGTGTAGTAGGTTTTATGAAAAATATAAATGCTGAGACTTTGTGCAAGGTGCAGCTTCAGGTTCAGGCAGACAGCGACAGACTGACAGAACTGTATAACTCTGGTGCTGGAAAAGACAGAATACAGTATCTTTTGAAATTAAGAAAAAATGACATTTCAAGAAATACTATGTTTATTTTTGACTTTGATAATTTTAAAAAAATAAATGATACATATGGACACTATGGAGGAGATCAGGCTTTAAAAAGATTTGCAGAGGTTTTGAAAAAAGTATTTCGGAAATCAGATGTGATATTCAGGCTGGGGGGAGATGAATTTGCTGTATTTGCAGAAAATATAGGGAATGAAGAATTTGTAAAAGATGTATGCCGAAGAATGTTTCAGCAGTTGCAGGAAATAAATGATATGGAATTCAAAATATCTGTAAGTGTAGGAGCTGCTATAACAGATAATAAGAATGCAGATTATTATGATTACTACAGAACAGCTGATAAAGCTTTGTATGAAGTTAAGAAAGATCATAAGAATAGTTATAAAATAGTATATTTTTAAATTAAGATAGAGGACAGCTTATTTATAAGTTTTCCTCTGTTTTTTTATGGGAAATAAAAATTCCTTTGAAATAATTGATCAAAGGAAGTCTAATAGTACCATAAAAATTAAAGAATAGATAGGAGTTCTCGTTTGTATATAAAAGCGAACAGAATTGTGTAAAAAAATAAATTAAAACCCCCCATATTTCAGTAATTAATTTATAACATAAAATTTTAAATTAAGCAATTT
>OGFC01001855.1_pt1 | contig 10810 bp, 5 predicted proteins | sample 1570841 | NCBI WGS metagenome assembly OGFC01 (sample SAMEA2582137, study PRJEB24529) | metagenome | biome: Human gut stool | place: China | collected 2011 | reverse complement strand
TACCTGCTATTTCACGCAACTGAAGCATGACGGCTTTTTCTCCTTCCACCGGTTTCATGTTTACCAACAAAACATTTTCGGGAACGATATTGAATACGGATGCAGGAGTGATAACCTTACTTCCTTTTGCTCCGGCCGGCAATACGCGGGTCAGGAACGGAATACGATTTTCCCAGGCAAAGCGGGTGGCATAACCTACCGAGTTGTCTTTGCTTGAATTGATAAAGTAGCTCCATTGCAATTCACCCATCTGGTCGGCGTTGAAATTGGTTACCCAATAGTTATTCATCGGCCAGGAATACATGTTGGTGGACTGGGGAACAGCTCCGGCTTTATAGCGTCCCGTATTGATGGCTCCGAACTGCATCAAAGGTATCTCCGGACTTCCCATAACGACCTGCGACTCACTGTTGCGTGCCGTCGCAAAGTTCTGCACGGTATACCAGTCGTTCGATGATCCGGGGATCTGGTCGACACCCGCTTCGATCGTACCACCCGGAACGTCCAGCATGATCTTACCCTGGTTCACCTCAAACGGGAACGAGATATAGATGGCTTCGGGATCGATAACGGCTTTCTTACGCAAACGGTACACTATATCAATCTTCTTGGCTACGTTGAATATACGGAACTCGACCATCAGGTTGTTCGGTTCGCGTCCGGCAACAGTCTCGCCACGGAAACGGTAAGTATCCCAGATAGGCCCTTTCTCGTAACGCTCAAAACGAATCCGTTCGGGACGGCGGCGCAGGAATTGCGGTTCACGGTATTGTTCCATCGGGTGGCGGCTGTCGATGATCTCATAAATAAACTCACCCATCTCCCATTCGGCTTTCGGAGTAGTCAGCTCCTTATTCAACTCTTTGTCGAACAGCTTGCTGATCGTACCTTTACGCGGATTGAAGTCGATAGCATACCAGGCATTCTCGACATGCGCCTTTTCCAGTGAGGAAGAAGCGACTGTCTCCGGACGGGGCTCGTCTTTTACCTTTATATAATACTGTGCATATCCCAAGGCTGGGACATCTTTCACGAACAAAGACCAGTATGTTCCATCGGAACGGCTCTCCGCCGGTTGAGCTGGAATTACATTTCCCGCTGCATCCGTTATTTCAAATGCTTTCTCGCGGGGTAATATCTGATGGTCGATATACACTTTAGCCAGGCCGCTGTATGTCCAGTTCAATGTATTGAAAACGGCCACAGACGGGTATTCGGCTTTAGGCACGAACGATTGCAGTAATCCCATCGTCACCTCTCCCAGCAAACCCGAATGACGGTAAGCTTCCCAGGCATACGATTGTTTCAGGGAACGTTGCTCCCAAGTTTCCAGGCCATACGGGTTGCGTACGCTCTCACTGAAACCGAACGTATGTTCGTCATAAAAGAGCAGGGCTTTGTTGATGCCGCTGATCTGATTGTCGATATCATCCGGAAGTTTGGCTCCCAGCATATCGGCAAACGACAAACCGGCTTGGTTGGCGATAATATCCGAATGGGTAATGCGGGAGATGGCAGCTTCACGGGCTCCGGAACCGAAACCGTCCGTCCACCAGTCGGGCCATGCGCCACGGATAGTCTGGATCTTATCGGCATAGTTGTTTTCCACCTCTTTGATAAATTCGCTGGAAACAGCCGTGCGCAGTTTAGGCCATTCGTATTTCTCGTGCCATCTCATCAGCATCTCGCAGCTTTTGGTGGAAGGGGGCGAGTTATCCGTGAAATAACCGGAATGCTGGGCGGCAACGATATCATACGGATAGTTCTTCGCTTCCATTTCATCCAGGTAGTTGAGCACGCGTTCTTCGAACTGCTCGAAGTTATCGGTATGGACACCAAAGAAGTTCCCCTGGTTATAATGCTCGGCACGATAGGTCAGCACCTTCTTTCCCGAAGGCGACTGCCACCAGAACACCGTAGGAATATCGAAACAGATCAAGGCGCGGTGGCCGTGTGTTCCCATATTGACATATTTCACACCTGCATCCGCAAAGTACTCGCTGAAACACCAGCCGATACCATTCACGTCATTCTGCATGGCGACTTCGGCTTTCAACCCGGCTTCACGGAATTGCTTCAGCGGATAAAGGGAAGCGGCCAGCGTCTGCTCGTCAGGTAGTTCGTCGAAGTTCAGATACATGGCGGCCAGTTCGATACGGCCTTCACTCACGCGCTTCTTCAGGCGGGCGATCTGCTCGGCAGGGCGACATTTCAGATATTCGCTGACAGCCCAGGCGATCTCGCAAGTCCAACGGAACTTGGCGAAATCAGGGTAATCGTCGGTCGCATCGCAGTAGTCGAGTGCATAGTCGATATAGTGAAGGTGCTCGGCCAGGATCTCCGTTTGCGAACGGGTGTAGCCGATATCGGTATGCGTATGCTGCACCATATTCATCTGCCAGTGACGGACAGGTTTCACTTCCACCTCCGTCGATTGCTTCTCCTTCCCTTTTGTCAGGACGAGCGGCAGACGTTGCGTGGACTGGACTTCCGGTACTTCAAAGAAAAACTGGTTCGCTCCCTCTTTCAGCTTCCCTTTCTGCGTTTGTCCGGCAAGCGTGAGCGTTACATTCTCCGGTTCTCCGGTATGAGTAAGAGAGACGCGTACTTTTTGTACCAGTCCCTGTTTCGATTTATACAAAGCCGGATAGACATGCGTGTCGATACCCGGGGGAGCTGTTGCGCCCCAAACGGCGAAAGACAAGGCAAACAGCGCTATGCCTATCAGAAAGAATACTTTCGGTGTTTTCATAAGCGTTCTTATTTAGTTAGTCTAAAGGATATAAGACAAATATAAAGCATACAGAGCAGCAGGACAGACAACCCGGCCACCTGTCCGAACCCATCTGAAATAATTCCCATCAGCGGAGTGATCAGGGCACCACCCGACACCCCCATGATCATCAGGGCGGATATTTCATTCGCCCGCTCCGGCTTATGCTGAAGGGCGTATGAGAAGATGATCGAAAAGACATTGGCACAGGCCAACCCCACGATAACGATCATAGCAAACATGCTCCACGTACCCGGAACCAGCAACAGCAACACAAACGCCGCTATCGCTACGAACATGCTATATTTCAGGAAACGGGCACCGGAAAGCTTCGCCAGCAGGAAAGCTCCGGCAAAGGAGCCGATCGTACGGGCGGCAAAGTACAGGCTCGTACCCAAGCCCGCTTCGGTGAGCGCCATATCGGTGCGCTCCATAAGTAATTTCGGGATAGAAGTATTCAAGCCCACATCGATGCCGACAATGAAAAGGATTCCCAGAAAGAGGGAAACGATGTATTTATCTTTAAAAAGGGATAGTGTAGTTCCAAAGGTTGCTTTGGCTGCTTCCAAGTGTTCTTTTCCGGGGATGGTAGAGATCAGCCAGATCGTGGAAATCAGGGTCGTTGCTGCGTAGACGGCAAAGATCAGTTTCCAGTCGCCCCAGAAAGAAGAGGCGGCTCCGGCAATGATCGGCCCCAGAAACGAGGAGATCGCCTTGATGAACTGCCCCAATGTCAACACGCTGGTGATACGGTCGGGACTAACCACATTCGCCACCATCGGATTCAATGAGACTTGCAGGATCGTATTGCCTATACCCAACAGGGCAAAAGCGACCAGTATGCTGGCAAAGTCGTAGAAGAACAAAGGCAGCAACATAGCCAGCACCGTAATGGCGAGGGCTATCACAACCGTATTGCGCCGTCCGGCTTTCCCCATCAGGATCCCCGTAGGGATAGAGAACAGGGCGAACCAAAGGAATACGATCATCGGGAGCAGGTTTGCCAGCGTGTCGGAAAGGCCGAAATCGACCTTCACATAGTTTGTTGCAATGCCTACGACATCAGCAGAGGCCATCACGAAGAACCCGAAGAGGATAGGGTAAATGGCCTTTTGATTTTGTTTGTTGTCCATGATATAATCGGTTTAATAATTATCTACCGGCTGATTCCCCATATCCAGTTCCAGACGGCCACCGGCAGTAATCGTTTCGAAAGGAATGCGGGTGGAAGAATAGGGTTTACCATCCAGGCGGTATTGCTGAACATAGACGTTATCCTTGCTGTTGTTCTTCGCTTCGATAACGAATTCCTTACCTTTATAATAGCTGTTATTCAACCGGATCGTGATCTTATCGAACACAGGGCTACCCAAAGCGAACGAAGGTTCCGGGTCTGTCAATCCCTTCACGTCAAACAATCCCAGGGAAGCGATCGCATACCAGGCACCCAACTGTCCCTGATCCTCATCCTGCCCGTAACCATATCCGTGGATACCGTCCGTACCATAGAACTCATCGAGGATGGCACGTACCCATTTCTGCGTCAGCGAAGGACGTCCCGCTTCATTGAACAACCAGGAGATATGCAGGCAAGGCTGATTGCCATGATTATACAACGTCTGCAACCCGGCGAAAGCGCCTACTTCCGTACCCCCACTGAATATCAGCTTTTGGGAAACGGTAAAAATACTGTCGAGACGTTGATTGAATACATCCGCACCGACTTTACCGACCAACCCTTCCGCATCATGCGGCACATAGAAGGTGTACTGCCACGCGTTGCCTTCCTGGAATCCGCGCCACACCTGCATCGGGTTGAAGTCTGCGAGGAACTGCCCGTCCGCCTTTTTGGGGCGTACGAAGTTGGTAGAAGGATCGTAGATACGCTCCCACCCTTTCGACAACCACATCAGTTTATCGTAATCGTCCGTCTTACCCAATTTCTTAGCCCATTGAGCAACCGCCCAGGCACTATACGAGTATTCCAATGTATGCGAAGCCGAGAACATGAACGCTTCATCCGGCCCGTCCCCTTTATCGAGGTGGGGAACATAACCATATTCGAGGAACTTATCCGTATCCACCTTACCAGCTCCCAACGGACGGTTCTCACCATCCAGTTCATTCTTACGGGCAGCTTCATAAGCCAGATCGACATCATAATTACGGATACCGCACTGGTAAGCACCGGCAAAGACAGCCCCCAGCAGATTGGTTCCTACCCCGGAGACATACCGGCTATTGGCAATACCGTCGCCCAACCAACCGGCATCCTTATACACCAACAGATGGCTGCTGATATAATCGGCATAATACTCGGGAGCGATCAACGCCCACACCTGTGCCAGATTCCATTGTCCGCCCCAGATACCGTCGGTATTATAGAAATTATGTACCGGCTTCCCGTTTTCCACCGGGATCTGCCCGATGCTACCGTCATTGCAAGGATAAGCACCGTTCACATCGCTAGCCAGTCCGCGTCCCAACAGGGCATGATACAGGCCGGTATAGAATTTCACCTTATCTTCCTTGACCGGAGTCTCCACCCGGATGCGTCCGAGGTAGTCTTCCCATTGCCGGTGAGCCGCCTCTTTCGCCTGGTCGAAGGTGAGCGTGCGCGCTTCCGTATCGCGATTCAAGCGGGCATTCTCCACAGAAGTATACGACAGGCCGACCTTGGCCGTGATGCTTTCCCCTTCCGTAGTCTTATAGGTGAGATACAATCCCGAACCGACACCGGTAACCTGTCTGGCATCCGCCTGCACCTTTTCACCGATGAAGGTTCCGCATCCGGTAGGTTGTTTATCCAACTGGGCGGAGAAGTACAACGGCACCGTAGCACCCGCCTGGTATTTCTTTACATATTCCGGCAACGTAACCACCCAGCCTTCAACCGTCCCGTCCTCATTCAACGTAACGGAAGCGTCTTTTACGGCACCGCTTTCACCCTGCCGGTTACCGATATCGAACAAGATACGGCTCTCTTCGGATGCAGGGAACGTATAACGCTGAAAAGCCACACGCGGGGTGGATGTCAGTTCCGCACGGATATTATAGTCTTGCAGATTCACCGAATAATAACCGGCAGTGGCAATCTCTTCCGAATGGTCGAAACGGGAACGGTAACCGCTACCCGTCGAGTCGTCCACAGCACCGGGGATCGTTTTCAATGCCCCTACCGTCGGCATCAGGACGATACCGCCCACCTGAAACTCATGCAGGAAGGGGAAACCTTGGATAGAAGTACCGCGATAATCATAGCCGGTTGCTTCCCAGCCGGAGTTGTTTCCCACATGCGCATTAGTCGCCGGGGCGGGCTTTGCCATACCGAAAGGATGGGCGCCCGGGGTGAAATGGAACCAGCGGCAGTGCGCCGTTCCGATACGGGGTTCTACATATTGGGATAAGTCCTCTTGTACTGCTTCCTCTTTCACCGGCGAACAGCTGACAGCCAGTAAGCCGGTCAGCAGACCGAGAACCGGGATGAATAGATTGTGTTTATTCATGGCGTATTTGTTTATAGATGATTTAATGCATACACATAAGCGCCCAGAGCCACCGAACGGCTTGCCCCCTGTTTGCTGATAATCACACCGATCCGCTTGAACGGGTCGTAATTGACGGTACGGTCGGAACCGGGCACGGCGATCTTCACCGCCGCTCCTTTGGCGAACTGTTCGAACTCCGCCGCATCATCCAGATTGAAAGCCTTACTTTGCAGACGACTGAAGCGGCTACCGTTCATCATCCCTGTTTCGCTGTTCATCTCCTTCAGAAGAGACGGCATGAAATACTTCGCAGCACCTGTCAGGCCCCCGCCTATAACGATCAGGCCGTCGATCAGCGTAATCGCTTGCGCCAGGGCATCACCGGCCATTTCGCCCAATTCGGCAAAAGCGGAACGGGCAGCCTCTTGGTTACCCGGACGGGTACCTTCGGCTATATCATAAATATCTTTGGGAGTGAAGGGAGAAGCATCGCCCGACAGCAGCCGGTAGATATGTTGCACGGCGCGGATGCTGACGCTTTCTTCCACGATATAAGATTGGTATTTCTTATTGCGGAAGCACCAGATATCACCTCCCGCCGCATTGTCGCCTTCCAGCAGATTGCCGTTCAGCACGACACCCGCTCCGAAGCCTGTGCCCAGCGTCACACCGAGCAGGTTCTTGTAGCGTTTGATACTTCCGGCTTCTTCCAGGCGGCGGTTAATCTCCGGCAAGGCTCCGGTCAGGGCTTCGCCATAAGCAAACAAGTCTCCATCATTATTGATGAAGACAGGAATGCCGAACTTCTCCTCCAGGTACGGGCCCAAGGCCACTCCTCCACGGAAAGAGGGAAAGTTCGGAAGGTCGCCGATGATTCCGGCGGGGTAATCGGCCGGCCCGGGGAAAGCGAAGCTGATGGCTACCGGGGCTTCCGGCAATTGTTCGCTGACATGGGTGAAGCCGGTCAGGAGTTGTCCCAGGCATTGATCCAGGTGGCAGGCACAGGAAGGCAAGGTGATAGGTGTCACTATCTCTCTGCCGCCCCGGATGGCAGAGAAGACCAGGTTGGTTCCTCCGGCATCAAGGGTCATTACTATTCGGTTATCGTTGGTATACATGGTATATATTTTATGTTCAGTTATTATCCTTTCGTCCGTACATACGCTTTGATCGTACCGCAGGTCTTGCCTTCAGAGATACCGTAGGGGCGGATCGTGTAATCGCCTACCACGGCAGGGACGATGAATGTTTCGGCATAATGCACGATGAACGGTTCGAAGGCATCCGTCGGACTCTCGACGATCAGCTCATCCCCTTCCACCACATTCAGAACGTTGACACCCCCGCCCGTATTGTGTGGCACCTTTCCGGAAAACCAGTGGCGGCGTGTCTCGATAAACTCGTTCTCATGCAGGCCGGTGCGTTCCTCACGCCAGTCCTCCCCTTCGGCACGCGGCTCGAAATGGTTGACCAGCTGGTCGCGTACGAAATCCGTCTGCCGTTCCCACTGGATGACATGCGAACCGTGGGCGATATTGATAGGGCGCGGCTTGCCATCCAGTCCCAGGCGATCCCAATCCCAGAGTTTGAAGGTAAAGATACTCGGTGTGGCACTGATCTCCAACACCATAGCTTCCGAACCCGAACAATGGATCGTACCCGCCGGTATCAGGTAATGGTCGTGCTTCCTGGCAGGCCATTTGTTTACATATTTCTCGGTATCGAAGGTTGTACCCGACTCCTGCGCTTCATTCAGGGCGGCAATCATTTCATCGGGATCTACCCCGTCTTTCAAGCCGAGGTAGACGGTAGCCCCTTCACCCGCATCAAGCAGGTAGTAGCTTTCGTCCTGCGTATAATAGATACCGAACGTATCACGGATATACTGTGTAGTGGGATGCACCTGCAAACTCAGGTTGCCCCCTCCCATCGTGTCGAGGAAGTCAAAACGGATCGGGAAGTCCTGCCCGAAGCGCGCCTCTACGGGAGCACCCAGCAGGTTGCGGGTCTGGTAGAACACCAGGTTGTTGGAAGCCATCTCGAACAACTCCCCTTCCACCTTCAGATACAGGCTGTTCTCTTCGGGGACGCAATCGAAGCACCATCCGAAGTTATCCTGTTCCTTATCGAGGTCGCACACCTCCTTCATCCACTGGCCGCCCCAGGGAGCCGGATCGAAGAAAGGCACTACACGGAAGGGACGGTGAGCCGTCTTGACCAGTCCGTTGCGCATCGTCTCGCCGGTAATCATCTTCGGCATTCCGGGGATATGCGTGTCCAGCCAGAAGTCCACCTTCGGCAACAACTGTTTCTTCAGGTCGTCGCATACGTTCCAGTCGATAAAGTAACCGCGCTTGTAATGCAACGAAGGAGCTTCCTCCCGGTTCTTCACCCCCAGGCCGTCGATCTCCCGGCGACGGAAACGCTGCTGTATCTCCCAGCGCGCCATATCGGCATAAACCAGCACATCGGGTTCGGGCACCAGACAAGCGGCACCGGGGCCCCAGACGATAACCAGTCCGTCCGCTGCTTTTATCTTTTCGCGACACACCTCCATCCGGCTCTCATCCAGAAAGTCCGTGTAATGGAAAGCGGCGCGGCGACCGAAAAGGCGGTCGTCCGTCAGATAAGGATACGTCATTGCTTCAATCTCTTCTACGCCTTTGAAGAACATCTCCGAATGAATGATCAATGAAGGTTGCAATGCCGCCAGGTGCTTAGCTAGCTCTTCCGGATGCACACCCTGATAGCATTCGACAACTACAACTCCATGCGCCAACTCAGAGCCGTTGCAGGCTTCCTTCAACTTATCCAAAACAGACTCCCAGCCTTTCCAGAGCCTGCCCCCGACAACTGTCGAGGGGGTTTTATCGTAATTACTCTTTCTCATTATCTTCGTTTATTTATTCTCTTCCGCCCATTCGTTAAACATCTCGATTGCTTTCGCCAGCACGCCTGCCGACCCTTTGAAATGGCCTGAACCGCTGGGAACACCTCCCATGCCGTACCACTCGTAGAAACCGTTGTTCTTGATCACACGGTCGATCATCGGACGCACTTCCTCGTACGCCTCCTTCACCATGCCGTTGGCGATCAACTGCTGGATCATACGGCCTCCGAACCAAGTCCAGTCGCCGCCGTTCTGATACAGGTACGACTTCGCCATTCCCCCGTGGAAGAAGCCGTCAGGGTAAGTAGGATAAAGCGTCAGCCCGATACTCGGCATGCCCGACAGACGGACATTCTCGACCATCTGCGCATTGACCGTAGCGATCTCTTCGGCCGACAGCAATCCGGCTTCGATAGCGATAGCCGTTCCCCCGTGATAATGCACGTCCAGTTCGTTGAACCCTTCGGGGATCGGCGAGTTCTCTATATAAATATGAGGGATGAACTTCTGACGCTGCGTATCCCAGAGATGTTTGCGTACATTGTCGGCGATATGCTGGCGGAGTTCTTTCCAACGGATCTTATCGGCTTCGGCGGCCGTCATCTCGTCCATATAATTAAGGGCGATGATAAACATGGCATTGTCGTATACGTCGATGGCCGGGTCGGATAACTCGTTCATGTCGCAGCCGAACGGATCATTGGGTTGCACATCACCCCAGTCAGCCGTCATGGCACCGTAGAGCAGGCCGTATTGTTCATTATAACGTTCTTTCATCAGGTAATCGATCATTCCAACCATCCGCTGGTAGACCGTGCGGCCTGCCACTTCTTCGTCGAGGATGGAACGGTCGCCCGTCTTGCGGATATACTTTCCTACGATCTGGATCAGCGACGACTCCTGGTCTGTCTCCACCGTATTCTTGAAGGCTACATGATCGGGAGCCGTTTCCGAATAGTACGGATGATCATCACCCCAGGTGAAATCTTGCTTCAGCACATACCCGTCGATCATTTCGTCATTAGGCTGCTGAAGGGCAAAGAACAGGACGATCGCATGGCGCAACTCCGCCGGATTGCTTTCCTCGCAGGCCACTTCGATAAAGGTATTCATATCGCGCGCCCAGATCTGGGAGTAACCGCTCCCGGCATTGAAACCGCTGCGGATCGTGGCGCGCGCCATACTGTCGACTATATGCAGGGTATTATCGTTTTGAATATCCTTCGCTAACTGTTGCGTCGGTGTAGGCCCCGTACAGGCGATAAAGCCGCTGCACAAAAGGGTAAATAGCAGATGTTTTTTCTTCATATCACTTGTTCTGTTGTTTTGGTGCAAAGATACCCTATTGCGAAGGAATGAAAAGGTGCATTTGTTTCGAAAATGTTATACTATCTTACGATTCAGCCCTATTTAGGCTGTATATTATACAATATACCTCTTTTACCTCTGATACAGGAGCGTTGACACTATATGAGCTTACCTGTTAGCACTATCTAACCACCATTATACTCTGTTAATCTGCCACCGGGAGAATATAAGTTGCGGGTGATGTCGCAATGTACAACCAACCCGAAACCGATGCAGCGGGTTGCTGTCGGAGATTGGTCGGGAAGGATTACGATTAAGGAGTGAATGAAAAGGGGATGCGGCACAAACCGC
>OGFC01001853.1_pt1 | contig 10814 bp, 1 predicted proteins | sample 1570841 | NCBI WGS metagenome assembly OGFC01 (sample SAMEA2582137, study PRJEB24529) | metagenome | biome: Human gut stool | place: China | collected 2011 | reverse complement strand
TGTATAAGGCGAACTGGGCACCATGCAGAGTATTTCCCATTTCATCTGTTTTCCAGATTTCCACACTCCCTTTCGCAGCATGATTCACAAAGGTAAATTCAAACTCACGCTTTTCATCTGTGATCTCAAAGACCTTGATTTCCTCAGACAGCTCATATCCCATATCCGGTTCTTTTGTTTCCCGGATATAATACCGTCCGTTTTTCAATGAGGCGGTTTCATACCGGGCGATGCCTGTTCCATCATATCCCGTACCAAAAGTATCAATATAAACATCGTCTTCTGTCTCCGCCTTTTGATCAGGGCCAAAGGAATAGAGTCCAAATAAGACACCTTCCAAAGGATAGTTCTCATCATTCACCTTATGTATAACAATCTCTTCTTTATTCGTATTGGTGAAATCATAGGAGAACTGCAGCTTACCGGTATCCGGAGTGAAGCGCTCTTCAATATTTTTATCTGTTTTGTAGCCAGGTGGTGCTTTATGTTCAATCAGGACATATTCCTCATGCAGTTTAAGATTGTCTGCGTATGCAATACCCTGTTCATTTGTTGTAATATATACAGCTTCAATCTCCTGCACACTATCTCCCTGATTAAGCAGCTTTTCATAATCTTCCTTTGTATAAATAGCAAATACTGCCCCCTGCAAAGGCTGTTTACTTTCCGCATCTGTTTTATGCACAGTTACGTTGGCACTGACTGGCTCATCTTTCGCAAAGATTTCAATATAATTTTCATCAGCTGTCAGCGTTTTTGCATAGATTTCAGTGTTTAACTGATACCCCGGCGGACTATCCAGTTCCTTTATATAATAGGTAGCAAGCGGGAGTTCTTTTGAAACAGCAGGCTGTTGCTGGCGCTGCTGTGCTATTTGCTCACCGCTTTCCAGATCTGTCCCCCCCGGGATTATAGCATCCGGAAGCGTTATCAAATCATACTCCTCTCCCAGATAGGAAGCCGGATCAACCTCAGTAGTGCCATCAGCTTTTGTCATCAGTTTTGTATAAATACCATACCGTGCTCCTGCAACACCATTATCCAGCCTATCTGCATCTGCCTTAAACAGGGCAAGACGACCCTTTATCGGTTTATTTGTGACATGCAGAGAAACACTTTTCTTTGCTTCCTCAGAGCCAATCAGGAATACGTCGTGATAAGCCTCATTGCGATCATAGCCCTCCGGTACCTTTGTTTCTTTTATGCTATACATACCATATGGGATCTGTTGCAAAACACCTTTTCCATCTTCATCTGTTGTCAGGACATCATACACGGAATTATCACTCCGGTATATCGTAAACTGCACTCCTGCCAATGGCTGTTTACTCTCCTCATCCGTTTTCAGCACTTCCAGAGAACCTGTGATAGGTTTGTTTTTTACGATGATTTCCGTTTCTGACTTACTGTCTTTATCCACAATGATAAGATGCGGGTCTGAGGATGGAATGATTTCATAGCCTTCCGGTGCCATTACCTCAAGCAATTCATAGCGTCCTTCTGGTAGCCTTACGGAAACAGCCTCCCCAGACACGTCCGTAACCAGCCGATCCACTGCCGGTTCCATGCGTTCACCATCTTCATTCAGCTTGTAGATATCAAATACCGCACTCATCAAAGGCTTTAATACATCGCCATCATCATATTTTTTTATACGGATACGAGTTTCTATCCTGCTGTTCAGAAATTCCACCGTTACTGGTGTTTCTACACTATCCCTGTCCAGTTTTATTTTCTGCTGTACAGGCTCTGCTAGAGTATATCCAGCCGGAGCGATTGTTTCCGTTACCGTATATTCTCCAAACGGCAGATCATCACTCTTGAATCTTCCTGTTGCATCACTGACATATTCCTTGCGATAGCCGTTTGGTCCCTCTACTAAAAACCTTGCACCTTCCAGTGTATCACGGGTAGCAGCATCACGCTTTATGACAGTGAAGGAGGCACTGTCCGGCTGTGGATAATTCAAGTATTCCAATGGTACTATATCCTGACTATCCGCATTTACTATCAGCTCTTTTATGTAATCGCTGCATACATAGCCCTCCGGTGCTTTTGTCTCTCTGGCATAATATGTACCGTATGGTAAATCTTTAAATGTGGCAATACCAGATGCATCCGTAACCGCTGTCTGTACCGGATTCTTCAGATTAAAAGCATCCTCTTGATTTACATACAACTCAAATTGTGCATTAGGAAGTACAACGCTCTGATCAAGAGCATCTATTTTCTTCAAGGATACCTCTCCTGTTTCCTTTTTGTTCACTGCCGTGATAACCACCTGCCGGACATCAGCCGATAAAACAGCCTCATATATTTTTATTTCATCCAGCTTGTAGCCGTATGGTGCCTGAAGTTCTTTCAGCGTATATGTCCCAGCCGGAAGCTCCTTTGACATCGCTTCACCATTTATGTTGGTCTTCAATTCATCAACCTTCACTGCATTTGTGTCATACACCCCGAAGACAGCATCGCTGAGTCGTGTTTCCTTGTGTTCCTCATCCACCTTAATCAACCTTATGTTACCATTAACTTTCCGATTGGTAATCGTTACAGGCTCAGCAATATACTGTAGTGTACCATCTTCTGCGTTCTCCGTATGTACAGCGACCAGATAACTCGTGTCATCCAGTTTATATCCTTCCGGAGCAGTAGTCTCCTTCACAACATAAGCAATATCTCCCGCAGGTACATCGACCACCACGGTTCCATCCGCATCACTTGGACCTGCTGTTTTCACAACCTCGTTTGTTAATGCATTTCGTATTTCATAATGTGCTCCAGCCAGCGGATGGCGATCTTCCTCGTCAAGCTTCAGTATCTCTATACGAAGCTTCTTCTTATGGTTATCCACCGTAATACTTGCTGTCTGTTTCTGCTCATCCACATGAACTTCAATTTTCTCTTTTTGTAATTCATATCCTTCCGGTGCCTGTAATTCATATATATCATAATCACCTGCCTGTTCAAGCATGACGGTAGCAGCACCATTCGTATTTGTCTGGAAGGCCAGCAGTGGTTTGTCCGCAGGTTTTGCATAAGGTGACTTTCCATCTTCAAACAAGCCAAAGGTCGCATTTGCAAGCCCGGCAGCTGTTTGCGCATCTCTTTTATAGAGCTGAAAGCTATACGAAGCTTCCGTGTTATGTATATTGATTGCTTGTACCGGTTGCTCGTCATTTATCACGAACGGATGCCTTGTACCCTTTGCGCTGATATAGCCTGCCGGAAACTGCACTTCCTTTACATAATAATCTCCATATGGAAGCTGAACGATACCACTGCTTCCAGTAGCATCTGTTGTAATACGTTCACCAACCTGCTCATCTGTAGCTGTTTTATGTATTGTGAACACTGCCCCTGCGAGCGGCTGTTCATTATCTTTGCCAAGTTCACCGGTATATTTATAGATACGCAAAGAGCCTTCCTTGCGTTTATTAGGAAAACTGATATGTACAGTCACCTGATCTGCCTGAATTTTTTTCGCAATCAATTCTTTTGAAATCTGATAATCTTCCGGTGCGATCACCTCTTTGATAATATAGTCGCCATATGGTAGATTTTTTGAAATTCCCGTTCCTTGCTTCTGCGTACCAATCGTTACCGTATCCGCCAGCTTGTATCCGTTACTCTCATCGACCTCGGCATACTTTTCATCCATGGAGCCGGACTCAGGAAGGTCTCCCTCATATATCTTAAAGACTGCGCCATCCAGCATATCCTTAGATACAGTTGCATCTTCCGCATCTGTTTTAACAATTTCAAATTTTCCCTCATACGGATTATTTGTATAGGTCTGTTCCATATGGTAGGCTGTAATCACTTTGCCGTCTTTTGACGCTGTAAAATCTTCTATGGAATATTCATAAAGCTGTGGATCCACTACATATCCTTTTGGTGCTTCAATTTCTCTTACTGTATATTTGGAAGCATACGGCAGCTCTATAAGAACTCCTGTAGAAGCTTCTATTGTCGTGACGGTAAGTGCATCCTTTCCTTCTGGTTGAATTTCAAAGACAGCACCTGCAAGATATTGATCGGAATTCCTCCCATCCCTTTTTAACAGTCTGAGACTTACAGGAATCTTCTTGTTTTTTACGTTTAAGGCTGCCGAATATGCATTATCTGCATCCTTGTTCAAGCTAATCAACGATTGGTCTGCATTATAACCCAGACTTAAAAACTTCGTTGGATCAGTTCCCAGCATGGATGGCATATACTCTAATTCCGCTACATTATTCTTAAAAATTTGCAGACCGCCATCTGTTTCCATCTCGCGTATGACAATTTTCCAGGTACCTAGCGACTGCTTCTCTTTTAACTCCTGCAGAAAAGCAGTGATATCTGCCTCTCCATCTGTGGTCCTGACTTCTTTTTCTACACTATCACTATAGGTATTGGATGCAGTAAGCTGGAACACTGCATTTGCAGAGTTGTTTGATGTATCCTTTTTTACAATGCGCAAGCCATATGCGCGCTCATTTTGTAGATCGATCCGGAAAGAGGTCCCGCTTTGATCAATTGTTATATGCTTATCAACTTCCTGGAATTTCTCTTTATTCTCATTATCCGGGTAATAGGCAAAGGCTTTAAACTTAGGAAGAAGTCTGTAGCCATCACTTGTTGCTGTTTCCTCCATATAAATGTCATAGCCTTTTTCATCCTTCAGAGTATTGAAAAAGGTATTTATGCTTACTGCTGAATTAGCATTGATGCTATAACTGTATTCGGCGTCCCTGACAGTCTGATCCTTTTTATAAGCAGTCAGCTTGACCGAGGCAGTCGGCTTATCCGTCCCTACACCCTTTTTCAGCATGCTGAAATCAAAATTCTTTCTCTGATTTGTTACCGTCAGTGTGATTTCTTTTTTATCTGTTGATTGAACAATGTCAACTGCCGGGTCATAAAAGGCTGAAAAATCAAGCTTCATATTCCCATAAAATATTTCATAGCTTCCTTTGATCGTAATCGGTAATACTTCATAATTATCCTGAACACTTAATTCTTCGATATATAAAGAACCATAATCTTGACTGATCACCTCATAAAAGGGAGATAAATCAACTGTTCCATACCCGTCATTATCCCTATAGGTTTTTACTTTCTGTATTTTCCCATAACCGTTATCTACTTTGAATTCCGCATCCAGCGGTTGTCCATCTGAACCGATTTTCCTTATTTTAAGAAGCGGCGATTTCACATTGCTTATTTCTAATGTCTTATTGTAAGCCGTGACAACACCATTTTTCAACGTAGGTGTAAATTGAGATAAATCATATGTTTGACTACCAAAGGTATTAAAATAACCTTCAGGAGCCTTGATTTCCTCTATTGTATAGCTTGGTGCATAAGGCAGCTTCACCGTCACACCATCTGCAGTACCTGTCGTCATGACCGTTATCGGTTCCAGTCCTTCTCCATTTGGTGTTATTTTGAATTCCGCATCCGCAAGATACTGCTTGGAATCTGCGTCCTGCTTTATCAGATTTAATGATATAGGGATTTTCTCATTGATAATCGATAGTGTTAACGTATTTTCTTCAAAGGATATATTTTTATTCCAGCTGTTTTGGTTTGTAGGAGCAATACTATATTTCTGATTTTCATATCGCAGCATAAACTCCATTTCTTGATTTTCCTTTATATACGCATTTTCTGTACCAGTTTCCTTTATGTTTATTACTTGTGACGAGTTTTTCATCTTCATAATCACTTTTTGTAAATACGCTTCTAATTCAATATCAGGATTTTTGCTTGAACTTGCAAACTCATCAACTACATATTCACCGTTTTGAAAATAAGCTTCAACTAAAAAAGACGCTTGTACGGGTTTCCCATTTTCATTTATTTTATGTATTTTCATAACGGGTATTTCAGGCGTGTTAATAATCGTCTGGTCTATCATTTCTATCTCAGTAGTACTATTATCATTAATTGTTATTGGATAAACAGTCTTGTTTTCTTCATAACCAACCAGTTTCTCTGCTTCAACAAGATAACCATTATCGCCTATATCCTCAGCATAAAATACTGAACTGTTTGCGATTCCATTTATATCTGTCACCAATTGCTCCAATATCTCCCCATTACCTGATACAATATTGAATTTAGCACCTTTTAGTAAATGACCTACATCATCTTTCTTTAATACCTTTATCTGAATCTTCAATTTCGGATTCCTTATGGTCAACGGAATGGTGACATCATTTTCGCTAATTCTGATTCGATACCCTTTTACAGCTTTATCGTAATAAGTACTATTTCCACCGTTAACAAGATCATTAAAATGATATTTGGATGCTTTTGTTTCTTTCACCACATACTCTCCATATCGCAGGTTATCAAATCGCAATATTCCTTGTTCATTTGTTGTTCCTGTTTTGATTGGAGTTGTTAAATCACTTGCTTTGTATAAGGCAAACTGTGCATCCTTCAATACCTTAGATGTATCTTCTGCATCCACTTTTTTGATTTCTACTCCACCTTTTACCGGTGGATTCGTGATTGTCAGTGAAAGATCTAGAGCCTGATGTGTCAGTGAAAAATATTTTCTCGCATTCGCTGGTAAGACATGGTTTTCACCAGGCGTTGTTTCTTCCAGCATATAATACCCCTGCTGCGCATTAACAACAGGATTTACAATGGGAATATCAGTGAAAACAGCAATGCCCTGCTCATTCGTAACTTTCTCACCCAGCAATTCCCCGGTGAGGTAATTATAAAGCTTAAAGGTTGCCCCCGATACCTTTATACTCGGGTCTTCTGCGTCCACCTTTGTAATGGTCACCTTCCCCAGCTTCTCCTCATTTTTTATTTGATATTCCAAAGTCATGGTATCTTTATGAAATTCAGCCGTATACCCTGTACCGGAACTACTAAATTCAGAAGGCTTTAGAAAATCAATTGTTAAGGTGTCTGATAGTAGTGATATATATTGAGGTGGTGCATAAGTCTCAATAATTGTATATGGGGCATCAGCCAGCAGCCTTTCACTTTTCGCATATCCGTTTGCATCCGTTATTAAGGTTCCCACAATCTGTCTGCCTTTATAAATTGTAAATTCTATTCCCTTTAAAGGATGGTTACTTTTATCCGTTTTGTTCACTTCGATATATCCATAAATCGGGTCATTGGGTATATTTGTTTTATAAGAATAGGCATTTTCCTTTGTCATTGAGAAAGACTGTTTTCCGTTAAAGGTCTTCCTATAGCCGATTGGTGAACGTGTCTCCTCAATATAGTAGCGTGTATCAGCCAGTAAATTACGGGTCACTGCCTCACCATTGCTTTTGGTGGTAAGCATTTCAATAAGATTACCTGAAGCGTCTGTAATTTTAAATTCTGCCCCTTCCAACGGTAATTTTGAGTCACTGTCATATTTATAGACGCTAAGCTTTGTTGGAATCGGGTCATTTTTCACCATAACATCAACGCGCTCTTTTTCTATATCCGCCATATTCCGTCCGATAACAATAGGTGCATCCAACAATTTATATCCTGCCACAGCATTTGTTTCAACCAGTCGGATATATCCGTTTGCAATAGCTTCCCGTGAATAGGTAAATCTTGTATCGGCGATACCATCTATATTGGTTGTCAGTGATTCTTTCACTTTCCACAGCTTCTGTGTTGTGGAATATTCCTCTAAATCGAATTGAACACCCTTTAACGGGAGATTGTCAACACCGGCCTTATGAATACGAAGCCCTACAGGTGTCTCATCATTATAAATATTGACTGCAATATTTTCATCCAGGAATGCTACCGTCTTAACCTCTTTATTTAAAATGATATTTGCCGGACCATCCACCTCCTGATAATAAATTTTAGATCTTGCATCATAAATCCTGCTTTTGATATTTCCTGTATCATCCGTTGTCAAAAGATCATAACCAGCTGCTGTATTTACAGCTCCATTTAAATTCGGTCCGACCTTAAAGGTGACTCCCTTTACCGGCTGCTTTGTTCGACTGTTGAATTTCAGAATTGAGAGACTTACCTTTTTAGGAGCATTTTCAAAAATGAAATTATTATCCTCCGGATTGAGCGACAACGTTTTAGTCTGTGTCCTGGCTGCTCCTTGCGGAATCATATAACCAGGACCTGGAGAAACTTCTGTCATTGTGATTTTTGTTCCTACAGGAAAGGTGATGTTCGATGTAAATTCACCATTGGTATTTGTTACCGACTGATAGGTTGATTTTCCATCTGTATAAGAGAATGTTGCACCGGCAATTGGCTTTTTTGTTTCTGAATTTATTTTTTTCAAATGGATGAATGTAGTAACTCTGTTATTTCGAAAATTGACAAGTGCTGTTTGTGATGCTTTAACTTTGACTGATTTAATTTCTGTACTCTTTACTAAATGTGCTGGCACTTCATATTCCTGAACATATATTGTTGTCCCCGCATCTAAATTATTTAAATCAGTAACACCTTTATCATTGGTTTTTGAAGTAATACCTGTCAGACTTGTTGGACTGGTACCATATTTAAAGCTTACACCTGCTACTGGTGCTCCAGTGTCATCCACCTTTGTTATTCTTAGATTTCCCTTTGCTTGAATTTTTATTGAAAAGGAAAATGCTCTTGGTGTTGGATTTCCATAATAGAAAATTGTCTGCCTTCCCTGTGAACTTGTAAAATACTGATTCCCAAAGGTTGTTGGAAACGATTTCTGAAATTTTATGGTCTGTGTTGTTCCATCATATTTATCTGAGTTTTTTAATACTACCTTCAAACTGTTTCCATCAATCACTGCGCTTTTTATGCCTTCTGATTTATCAACGATGGATGATGAGGTGAGTATTGTGTTTTGATCCCTGAAGGTAAAAACCTTATTCGGCTCTGTTCCTGAACGTGTGACCGTTTCCGTGGTACCGGCAAATGAAGCTTTTTTCTCGTGATTCTCCACTTTATTTATTATTTTATTTTTATATTCTTTGATAATGATTTTTGTCTTAGACGCATTGTTCATATTCCATGAAATACTTTCTACATTCAATTTTTCCCATATTAATGACTGAGCAGCTAAATAATACAGAGTTTTTTCATCACCATTCAGATTCCCCCATCCTTTGTAGTCACAGCCATAATACGCCACTCTCTGTAAATATAGGGCTGTTTTTTCACCATAGAGGGTTTTTAATGTTCCGCTGCCTGAATTTAATACATCTCCCTGCGAGATACTTACTTCAGGCTGAAGACAGTAGAGTGCCTGGCCTCTCCCATTAATGAATGTCCATTTGTAATTTGCATAGCTTTTTTGTTTTCCTCCCACCTTGAAATTTGATATCACATTGGTTCCTTTATATTTGATAACCGGCATATTTACATTCACAGAAGCCCTGGCTGATATGCCACTATTAGCAAAATTTGCCGCATATGTCTCGGTTACCGGCTTTTGTATATTTTTATCAACGGCCTGTATATCATCTTTTTGCAATGCGAGCAGCAATTCATTTTCAGAAACCGGAGATACCTTTTGATATTGTAAAAACCATGTATCATCCGTACTTGGGAACACTATGCTTTCTTCTGCTTTTGAAACACTCTTTGTCAAATTATATGATGTTATTTTCTCCTTATCCGCGTAAAAGGAAACAGTATAAATATCTTCACTTAAATTCTGTAAATTGAATTTACCCTCATCGTCTGTAACAACTTCAAAAGCTGCATGTACTTCCCCTTCAGGAGCTGCTGTTATTCGGATTCCTGCTATGCCGTCTTCTCCCTCATCCCAGCTCCCATTCCTGTTCGTATCTTCAAATACACGCCCTGTTCGTGTATATGATTGATTTGTAGTTTCCTTATGCTGTGTATCCGGACTGTCCTTTGCGAATATGGATAAATCAAAATTTGTTGTCAACATTAGCAGAACCATGATCCAGAGTAAACACTTTTGCAGCTTCATTGTACCTTTCATTTTGATCCTCCCTTTCTTTTGTATATGAATAAACATAGGAATATAGCTAATGCAAGACCTGCCAGCATGAAATAGAATATAGGATCACTGTTATCCCCTGTATGTACCCCTGGTTCTGTTTCTATATTCATATTTTTCTCAGGTTCATGATGACTTGAAGTATTTACCGATGCTTTTGGCTTTACTGTGATATTGAAAAGCGGCCCTTCCCTTACACCGTCAATCTCCTCATAGAAAGGGAGATGTACGAGAACAGGAGAAATAATCCCATAGGTATTCGGATTCTTTGCAACAAGCAGGTAAACCCCCTGTTTAAGTCCTGCAAATACTGCTGTTCCTTCTTGCGAAGTCAATATGACTTTATCCGGCTGTGAAGTCACATGGGTTGTAATATACAAAGCTGCTGCTTCTGTTTCTTCAGCCGTCTGAGGATAATTTCTTATGCCATACTGTTTCCGTATTTTTGGCTCTCCATAGTCAGAAACATCGCCTACCCGATACAGTTCAATTTCTACACCTTGCAAATCAGACTCTACATGATACAGATTCTCTAGTTGTACTGTAATAACGGCTTCATTTTCAGCCTTAACTATGAAAGAAAAGCTGAGGAATGGAAATAGGATAATTGTTATTAAAAATAGTTTGAATCTCACTTTCATTGTCATATCTTTGCTCCTCCTTTTTACAATCATGATTCGTAAGCGTTAACAAATATATGTAACAAAGCAAACTATATCTAAAATCATACTATTCTAAACAGAGGCTTTTCGACCAAATATGCTATTAAAAGGGTGATAAAAGGTATAAAAAAAAGACAATTTCAAAGAAATAGTCAATATCTATTTAAGTATACGTTTTTGAATAATGTAAAAATATCTGAGCTTTTATT
>OGFC01001840.1_pt1 | contig 10872 bp, 9 predicted proteins | sample 1570841 | NCBI WGS metagenome assembly OGFC01 (sample SAMEA2582137, study PRJEB24529) | metagenome | biome: Human gut stool | place: China | collected 2011 | reverse complement strand
CCAGCAGCCTGTCCTCGCTGCGCACCGTCACACTGCCGCCGCGCACGTCCACATCGACGATCACGCCCATGTCGCCGTTAAACGCGCCTGCGCCCTCCTCGCCGCCGTCGGGCCGGGTATACGGAATGTCGTAATTGTTGCGCACCTGCATTACCTTATCGCCCACACGCAGGATCTTGTCGCGGATATTCAGCTGCGGGCGGCCCGGTGCGGGCGGGTTCAGCCGCTGCTGCAGCGCCGCGTTCAGCGCAACCGTGCCCAGCGGGCCAATTTTAGACGGACACAGCACCTGAATGTCTTCGAACGGGTCGAATCCATAGCTCTGAGGCAGGCGGCGGCACACAAGGTCGCACACCAGCTGCTGGCAGGCTTCGCCGTCGGATTCCAGCATGAAGAAATCACTGTCCCGTGAGCCCTTGCCGGGCAGCTGTCCTGTGACGATGCGGTGCGCGTTGAAGACGATCATGCTCTCGGCCGCCTGGCGGAAGATATCCCGCAGACGGATCGTAGGCACTACGCCGGATGCGATAACGCCGCCCAGCACGTTGCCGGCGCCCACGCTGGGCAGCTGGTCCTCGTCTCCCACCATAATGATCTTGCATTGCGGCTTGAGCGCCAGCAGCAGGCTCTCAAACAGCATCACATCCACCATGCTCATCTCGTCAATCACCACAACGTCGCATTTCAGCAGGTTTTTTTCGTTGTGGATAAAGCGCACGGTGTCATTGTTCGTATAATCCACCTCCAAAAGGCGATGGATGGTCTTTGCCTTGCGGCCTGTCAGCTCCGACAGGCGTTTCGCAGCACGGCCTGTAGGCGCGGCCAGGGCCACACGGTCCCCATTCTGCTCAAACGCGGCCAGCATGCCGTTTACGGCCGTCGTTTTACCTGTGCCCGGCCCGCCTGTGAGTACCAGAGCATTGGCGCCAAGCGCCGCTGCGATTGCCTCCCGCTGCAAAGGCGCATAGGTGATGCCCTGCGCCGCTTCGATGCGGGCGATGGTCTTTTCCGCGTGCTCGCCCCCGGCGCAGGGATACTTGATCAGCCAGCGAAGGTGGCGGGCCACGGAAAGCTCCGCCCGCATATATTCAGGCAGGTATACCCATGCTTTTTCCCGGTATTCCACGGCGCATAAATCGTTGTTTTCCAGCATGAAGGCCAGCGTGGAAGCCACAGTCTCCGGCTCCACGCCCAAAAAACCGGAGGCCGCGCCGCACAGCTTGTCCTGCGGCAGGCAGGCGTGGCCGTTCTGCAGATTGTGGCGCAGCACGAACAAAAGCCCTGCGCACACGCGCTCCCGCGCGTCATACTCAAGGCTCATGCTCTGGGCAATGGCGTCCGCCACGCCGAAATCCTGATAAGCGGGATATCCGCACAGCACGTACGGATTGTGGGAGACGACCTCGACCGTATCAGGCCCGTACTGGCGGAACAGCGCGACAGCGGCGGAGGCCGGCAGGTTATATCGCGCCAGATATCCGATGGCCTCCCGCACGCCGAAGATACGCTTGAATTCGTTGGAAGCCGCCAGAGCCTTTTCCGGCGTGATGCCCTTGATCTTCGTCAGCGCCATGGGATCGCTGGCGATGACCTCCAGCGCATCCGCGCCGAAAACATCCACGATACGCCCTGCCAGTGCTTTGCCGATGTACGGCAGCGCGCCGCTGGCAAGGTAGCGCCGGATTGCCGTTGCGCTCTCCGGCATGCGCACCTCACACGCCTCCACGCGGAATTGTTCGCCGAAGCTGGGGTGTGTGACAAAGCGGCCGTGCAGCGTCACGTCTTCTCCCACATTCACATCCAAAAGCTCGCCCACCGCGGTGTAAAGGTCTCCCCCGCTGGAAAATTCCAGCACCGTGTAGCCGTTTTCCTCGTTGCAGTATACGATATTTTCAACTGTCCCCAAAAGGGTCTGCCATTCCTGTTCCTGCGCCATGCGCGTCTCCCTTTTATTCTTTCGCCTGTCGAAAAAGCCGGGCTTCTCCGCCATGCTGCCTGCGGACAGCGCTTCCGGCCCTGTTCGCCGTACAAGACGGCCCGGGGCGGCATTCGCCGTGTGGCTTGTACTTTGCTCCGCAAATGCATCCGGCTTTTCGGCTGCCGGCTTTTTCCCGGGTATTTCTTTTTCCTCTTTGTTTTCTTTGATGCACCGCGCTCTTCTCTGCTTCACGCCGGAGCTGCGCGGTGCGTTATTCCTGCACCTTGAGCTGAGCCTGCACCACTTGCGCCAGTGTGTCCGGCGTAGCGAAGGCCACACCCCGCATTCCCGCTCCCGGCGGCGTGAAAGCGTCCTCCTGCGGGCACAGCACCACCACCGCGGTGTCCGGCAAAGCCGCGCGTGCATCCAGCACGCCGGCCCACATCTGCTCGCTTGTGTCCGCCCGAAGCACCACCAACGCTTCCGCCGCTTTTCTGCGGCGGAACAGGCAGTTCGTCAGAAGGTCCGACAAATAATACGCGCCCAGCACCGCGAACATCGTCACGATGATCAGCATCACTCCGCTCAGCATTTCATGCACCTCCGTTTTCCCTGACACTACTCCCAGCATATGAAAAACAGGGCCGGACTGTGCGGCGCGGGCGGTTTATTCACCGCGCTTTGCCTGCTGCTCCAAAAATTCATGCAGCTCACCGCGCGCCTCCAGGCAGCGCATGTCCGCGATCATGTCGTCATAATAGCGGCGCATATCCGCCAGCGTGACGTTGAAGCACAGCGAAGCATCACTGTAAAAATCCGCGTCGCTTTTGCGGTATGCCTCCATGCGCGCGGCCGCATCGCTTTGGGCCGCGGGCTGCACGAAAAGGCTGGTGGCCCGGCGCACGTCCGGCGCATGGGGGGTGATGCGGCGCCCGTGCTCCAGATATTTCAGCCACATCCCCCAATCCTCATGGGCTTCCAGCGTTTCGATGAGGCCGCCGTACCGCTCGAACAGACTGCGGCGGAACAGCACGGTCTGTATAGGAATGCGGCAGTTTTGACACATGGTAAAACGGTCGATGCGGTCGAATACCATGGGGCGTACCTCCGTGACGGTTCCGTCCTTCGCCACGAACATCGCCATGGCGCTGCCCAGCACGAGGTCCGCTTCCGGGTGCGCGCACAGCACACCCGCCAGCAGTTCCAGGTGATCGGGATAAAAGAAATCGTCATCGTCCAGAAAGTTGCACAGCGCTCCCCGCGCCGCCGCAAGCCCCCGGTTGCCGTTGGCTGCACGGCCGTGGAACCGGCCATCGTTCAGATAGCGTATGGGCAGCTCCGCAAAATCCCGCTCCACCATTTCCCGTGCCGCAGGCGGGCCGTCCTCCGCGACGATGATCTCAAAATTGCGGTATGTCTGCCAGCGCAGGCTCTCCAGCGTGCGCTTCAGTGTCTGCGGCCTGCCGCAGGTGCGCACAATAACGGAAATGAGCGGCGTTTCCTGCGGCGGCGTAAATTTCCACAGGCCTCTGTCCGGTGAAAAGCCGCCTTCGAAGCGTGCCGGACGCGCGCCGTATTCGGCACGGTGAGAAAAACGCCAGAACAGGAAAGGCCACAGCTTTATAAAATGACGCAGATAATTTTTTGCCAGAACGCGGCGCACACCGTTGAAATGCAGCGGACGGCGAAGCGCGCCCAAATACATTTTATGCCCGCGCCAGATATCCCGCCAGGAGCCGAACTTATAACGCAGCAGCAGATTGCCGTAGAAGCTGCCCGCATATTCTCCCAATTTGGGGCCGCCATTCTCATAGGAATAATGGGTGACGCGCGCTGCGGGCACGTATTGCAGCCGGTATCCTCCGGCGCGCAGCCGCCAGGAGAGGTCCACATCCTCGCAATACATGAACAGATGTTCGTCAAAACCGCCGACAGACGTAAAAGCGGCGCGCCGGACGGCCAACGCCGCGCCGCTGGCCCAGCTTGTCTCCAACGTTACGGGATCGATGTGATGCCCTGTTTCATAGGGAAGCTGACGGCACTCAAACGCCGCCGTTTCCTGCGGCGCGCGCACGGCGGCCTCGTCCAGGCGGAGGAATACGTCGGGCCAGACCTCGGTGTCCAAATTCAAAAAAAACAGCAGCGGCGCGCTCCCTTTTGCCGCGCCGCGGTTGCATGCCGCGCCGAACCCAAGGTTCGCGCCGTTTTCCGCCACGGTAAAGCCGCCGAAAGCCGGGTATTCCCCTGCCATGCGCCGCAGCTCCTCCAATGTGCCGTCGGTGGAGCCGTTGTCGGCGAAAACAAGGTGTAGCTCCTCCAGCGGATACTGCACGGCGGCCAGCGCGGCCACACATGCGCGCAGCCATTTCATGCTGTTGTAGGTCACCATCACGATATCATAACGCACGGTGTTTTCTCCCTTTTTCATCGTTGTCACGGCTCCGCCGGCGGATGCATTCATTGCTCCCGACACCGCTGCAGCGGCGGGGCGGAACTATTTTATAGCTTTGCACAGCAAAGCTATAAGAAGCGGCTAGGTGGACCGTCCCGGCCCACGGTCTTAAGACCTCAAGCATCTGGGTACAAAGTGCCCGGATGTGCATAGAAAACAGCAGCGCGGCTGCTATATTTTATTGTTCCGCCTGTACGCAGAAAGGCGCAGTGTTTGATCACCCGTTGGATTGACAAAATTCGTGCTTTATTATACAGTTAATTCATAAATTGTGCCGCATTCTTGCCCGCGCAGTACTGCGGCCGAAAAAACGGGGTGGAACGTGTGCAGAATCAAACGCAATATTACGATACCGTACCGTTGGAATACAGAAAATTAAGCGGCTGGATGATATTTTTTATCGTCACGCAGGTTTTGGGTATGTTCAGCAACCTCAACTCGACCCTCTCGTTCCTCCGTTCGGGCGCATCCCTATGGGTTTTCTTCACCTTGCTGGTTATTGTGCTGCAAGTTCTTATGCTTATATTTTTGGGAACACGGCGGCGGGAATTCTGCTATTTTTACTATGCAATCGGCGCTGTCAACATTTTTTTGTTTTTTCTAATGTTCTTTCTTCCCGGTGCGGACGTTCCCCTCATATTTGTACAGCTCATCAGTTGGGTATTGGTTTTCACCGCATGGTGCGTCTACTTTCATAAATCCACCCGCTTGAAGTACTATTTTATCTGGAACGATGATGAAGACCAGCAGCTTCTTGCCGCATACGAACAAAAAGTCCTCTTTTTGCTGGACACTGCCAGCGAGGCGCACGCCGCAAGCAGCTTTGCCTATATGCCCGCTCAACACGTTCAGGCGGTTATCCTTTACCCCGCCGCTGCTTATGTATGCGGTTTGCCAGAAAGCGCCAATTTAATGAACGCATATCTGTTGGTATTGGAACGTATTCCTGCGTTTCTTGGTTCCAGCGAAACGATCTACACCAATGCGCTGCGCCAGTATGATTTGTATCACGCCGCGTTCCTCCGGCGCAAAATGGAGCCGCCGCTGGACGCCATCGCTTGTGAGGTCGTGCGCGCGCTTGATCCGTCTCGCGTCTCCGTTCCGGAGGTTTCGGCCATGCTGTCTTCCATCCGCAAAGCATACCAAACCGCATTTTCCGCGGCGGCCGCCACATCTTATACACCATACCCGGCAGCTGCCCAGCAGCCTGCGGCCCAGCCCATTGCGCAGCCCGTGCCCACCACCACGCCGCGGCCCGTTTTCGCACCTGACGCAGTGCCGCCCTCCACGGCTCAACCCGACCCTCAGCCGCCGGCAATCCGGTATTGCCAGTTCTGCGGCGCGCCGTACAGTGCGCAGGCAAAATTCTGTACGCAGTGCGGTGCACAGCTCCCTTCCTGACGCTTCCTCCCATTGCCCATTCACGGCCGCATAAGGCGGCGGCAAAAAACAGCTTTCAAAAGCGCCCTGTTTTCCTCACTTGGAAAACAGGGCGCGTTTCTCTATCCAGATCTATGAGTACTGCTGTTTTTCAGCCGCGGCGCGCTTACAGCTCGCCCTTGCTGGACATTTTCAGATATGCGTTGATGAAGCCGTCCAGATCTCCGTCCATCACGCCGTTGACGTTGCCGTTTTCAAAGCCTGTGCGGTGATCCTTGACCAGCGTATAGGGCATGAATACATAGCTGCGGATCTGGCTGCCCCAAGCGATGGCGTTCTGCACGCCTTTGATATCACTGATCTTGTCCAGATGCTCGCGCTCTTTGATCTGATACAGCTTCGCGGCCAGCATCTTCATACACATGTCGCGGTTCTGGAACTGGCTGCGCTCGTTCTGGCAGCTCACCACGATGCCCGTAGGAATATGGATGAGACGCACGGCGCTGCTTGTCTTGTTGATGTGCTGTCCGCCCGCGCCGGAGGAGCGGAACACCTCCATTTTGATGTCCTCCGGCTTGATCTCCACAGTGATGGCGTCGTCCAGCTCCGGCATGACCTCCAGCGAGGCAAAGCTGGTATGGCGGCGCCCGGAGGCATCGAAGGGCGAAACACGCACCAGGCGGTGCACGCCGTTTTCGCTGCGCAAAAAACCGTAGGCGTTGTGCCCCTCCACCAGAATGGACGCGGACTTGATGCCCGCCTCGTCGCCCTCCAGATAGTCCAGCACCTTCACGGTCCAGTTGTGGCGTGCGGCAAAGCGCGTGTACATGCGGTACAGCATCTCCACCCAGTCCTGAGCCTCTGTGCCGCCCGCGCCCGCATGGAAGGTCAGGATGGCATTGTTCGCGTCATATTCTCCATTCAGCAGCGTCACAAGGCGCAGCTCCTCCACCTTGGCGTCCAAGCTGTTCACGGCCGCGTCGGCCTCCTCCGCCAGGGCGGGGTCGTCGTCTTCCGCACACATTTCCAGCAGCGTTTCGGCATCCTCCAGCATGGTCTGCAAAGCGGCGTACTGCTCCAGCCTGTCCTTCAGCTCGCCCATCTCGGCAAACACCGCGCCGGACGCTGCCGCGTCGTCGTAAAACTCCGGGCTGGCGCTCTTCTGCTCCAGCTCCTCCAGACGCACCCTGCTGCGCTCGATGGCCAGCGCGTCGTGCAGATCCGTTACTTCCGGCGCCAGCTCGGAAAGGCGGCGCTTTACTTCATCTAAAATTACCATAGAATCCTCACTTTATTTTCCCGCAGTATGGTATTTGTTCATATTTTTCTATTATAATTGAAACAAAGCCGCTTGTAAAGGCGCTTTGCCCTTTACTTTCACGGCCTGTTTGGAGTAAGATAGGGATATATAGGAAAATTTGGAGGAACCCCTGCATGATGGATTACAAAGGCTGCAAATGCGCATCCTGCCATAAAGTATTGAAAGAGGGAGACGACATCGTCATCTGCCCGGAATGCGGTGCGCCCTATCACCGGGAATGCTATGCCGCGGAGGGCCGGTGCGTGTTCAGCGCCAAGCACGGCAAGGGCTTTGAGTACGTGCCACCGGAGGCCAAGCCCGACGTAAATGCCAACGGGCCGATCTGCCCTGTGTGCCATGCACAGAACCCGCCCGACACGCTGTTCTGCGAACGGTGCGGCCAGCCCATGCGCGGGGGCGTACCGCCCCAGGCGGCGCAGAGCAGCCCACAGTATGCCGAGCCGGGTATGAGCGGCACGGGCATGCCCGGCGGCTTCGGCGGGCCGGGCGCGCAATACGCCACCGGCGACGTGATGACGCAGCTCCATCTGGCCAAGGAATACGACGGCATCTCCACGCAGGACTGGATGAAGTACATCGGCAATTCCGCGCCGTATTATCTGTATCAGTTCCAGCGCATGGATGAAAGCGGGCGCAAGACCAGCTTTTGCTGGAGCGCGCTGTTCATCCCGGAGTTTTATTTCTTCTACCGCAAAATGTGGGGCTGGGGCGCGCTGGCGCTGGCGGTGCCCCTTATCGTAAGCATCCCGTCCCTCCTTTCGCTCATGGCTGCGCTGGGCATCGCCACGGCTTTGCCTCTCTCCGCCTCGGCGCTCTCCACACTCATCACAGTGTGCGGGCTTCTGAACTGGGGCGTTCGCATCGCCTCGTGCCTGTTCGGTTTTTACCTGTTCCGCCAGAGCGCGGCCAGGCGGATGCGCGCCATGAAGGACGACAGCACCGACGACGACCGCTACCGCACCGAGCTGGAACGCCGCGGCGGGCCGTCCCGTGTGGCCGTGGTCCTGGTGGGCGTGCTGCTGCTGGTGTGCAGCTTTGCGTTTTCCGCATGGATCGGGCCGGATCGCCTGATGTCCGCCTTTTATCTTTACTAAAATCCCCTTCGGGCAAAAGGGAGGAACAAATTGAGCAATACTCCCACACTGGAGACCGAACGCCTGATCCTGCGCAAATTCACGGAGAATGACCTGGAGGCCCTGTATCAAATATACCGCGATCCGGATGTGAACCGGTTTCTGCCCTGGTTTCCCCTGCAAAGCATGGATGAGGCCCGAAAATTCTTTGAAGACCGCTACGCATCCCTTTACGCGGAGCCACAGGCCTATGCCTACGCCATCTGCCTGAAGCGCGGCAACCGACCCATCGGATATGTCAAGGTAGATATGGCCGAGCCCCACGATTTCGGCTATGGCCTGCGCGCGGAATTCTGGCATCAGGGAATCGCCACCGAGGCCGGAAGGGCCGTCACCGCACAAGTAAAGCGGGACGGGCTGCCCTATATCACGGCCACGCACGATGTCAACAATCCCCGAAGCGGCGGCGTGATGCGGCAAATCGGGATGAAGTACCAGTATTCTTATGAAGAGCAATGGCAGCCTAAGGATCTCTTGGTCACTTTCCGCCTTTACCAGCTGAACCTGGATGGCAACGGCAGCCGGGTGTATCAAAAATACTGGAATGAATCCGCCGTTCATTTTGTGGAGGAGGAAGTCTCGGCTCATGTTTTCCCCGCCCTGTAGGGCTGTAAAAAAGAAAATACCAAAGGAGAATGTTTCCCATGCAGAAGATCCGTAAAGCCGTCGTCCCCGCGGCAGGCCTGGGCACCCGCGTGCTGCCCGCCACAAAGGCCATGCCCAAGGAGATGCTCCCCATTGTGGACAAGCCTGCCATCCAGTACATCGTGGAGGAGGCCGTCGCCGCCGGCATCGAGGAGATCCTCATCATCACCGGCCGCGGCAAGGGCATCATGGAAGACCATTTCGACCGCGCCCCCGAGCTGGAGGCCGGCCTTGCGAAACCCGGCAAGGAAAAGATGCTGGAGGACGTGCGCTCCATCGCGGGCCTGGCGGACATCTTTTTTCTGCGCCAAAAAGAGACAAAGGGGCTGGGCCACGCCATTCTGAAAGCGCGTCCCTTCACGCAGGATGAACCCTTTGTCGTTTTGTACGGCGACGACGTCATCATGGGCGAGGACCCTGTAGCTGCGCAGCTCTGCCGCGCTTACGCGCAGTACCGAAAGGCCTGCGTGGGCATTAAGGAGGTCTCTCCCGCCGATATCGTGAAATACTCCTCCATGAAGTTGGACCATCTTTCGGGCAACCTGTACAACATCACCGACATGATCGAGAAGCCTGTGCCCGGACAGGAATTCAGCCTGTTCTCCATCCTGGGACGCTGCCTGCTTACACCGGAGATTTACGGCATCCTCGAGAAGACGCAGCCCGGCGCGGGCGGCGAGATCCAGCTTACGGACGCCATGGCCGTGCTGGCGCGCACCGGCGGCATGACGGGCGTTGATTTCACCGGGAAACGCTACGACATGGGCAACAAGCTGGGCGTGATGGAGGCCCAGGTGGAGACCGCGCTGAAGCATCCGGAGATCGGCCCGGCGTTCCGCGCTTACCTGAAAGAACTTTCCAAAACGCTGTAGGGCGCTGAAGGCACAAGGACAAAAGTTCTTATTGTTCCGCGCCGCAAAACGCATTTCAGCGGTTACGGCTCCGGAACGGCCGCAGAGCCGAAAACAGCCCGCGGCTGTTCTTTACAAACCAAGTCATAAAAAATGCCGTGCCTGTCCACAATATGCTTGACGGGCACGGTGTTTTTATTGTATAATTAATTGCTTGCCGTGAACAGGCAGGTAATCCTTGCCCCTTCGGGGGCCTTACGTCCAAAAGGAGGTGCACAGAAATGGCAAAGTATGAAACAATGCTGGTTACCACCGCTACTCTCGACGAGGAAGCTACGGCCGCGCTGGTCGGCAAGTTCAAATCCCTCATCGAAGCGAATGGTACGATCGATTCTGTCGAGGATTGGGGCAAGCGTCGCCTTGCATACCCGATCAACAAGGAGAACGAAGGCGTTTACACTCTGATCAACTTCACGAGTGAAGCCGACTTCCCCGCCGAGCTCGACCGTGTCTACAAGATCACCGACGGCGTGCTGCGTTCCATGATCGTGGCGAAAGAAGAAGCCGTTCCCGCGAAAGCTGAAACGGAGGCAAAATAATGCTGAATGTTGTAGCTTTGATGGGCCGCCTTGTAGCGGACCCCGAACTGCGCCACACCCCGAACGGCGTTGCGACATGCACGTTCCGTATCGCGGTGGACCGCAGCTTTGTGCGTGCCGGTGAAGAGCGCAAAGCAGACTTTATCGACATCGTGGTCTGGCGCCAGACTGCGGAATTTGTTTGCAAGTATTTCCACAAAGGCAACCTCATCGCCGTGGACGGTTCCATCCAGACGCGCACGTATGAGGACAAAACCGGCAACAAGCGCTATGCGTTTGAGGTCGTTGCGAACAACGTCCACTTTACCGGCGAAAAGAGCGGCAGCACCGGCGGCCAGGGCGGCTACGGCGCGCCCGCGCCCATGCAGGCTCCCGCCGCGCGTCCCGCGCCCGCAGAGCCCGTCAGCTATGCGGCCGGCAGCGCCGACGATTTCGCCGTGATCGACGACAACGAAGATCTACCGTTTTAAGGAGGCGGACGTGCCCGGCGCGCCCCTTCCGCTACTTTGAGACAAGGAGGAAAACACCATGCCTTTCGACAGAGACCGTCAGGATAGCCGTGGTGGCCGCCCC
>OGFC01001836.1_pt1 | contig 10880 bp, 4 predicted proteins | sample 1570841 | NCBI WGS metagenome assembly OGFC01 (sample SAMEA2582137, study PRJEB24529) | metagenome | biome: Human gut stool | place: China | collected 2011 | reverse complement strand
CATTGATGACAAGCCCAAAAGCACCGCTTGCGTTAGCCGCACCGTTAAGGCTGGCACGGTTGCCCGCGTAAAATATGCATGTAATACCTCTTCAAACATACTCCCCCCCCTTTTTTAATCATCATTATCGCTTAGGGGGCGTAGAAACGGCCCAGATCGAAAAAAAGTAACATAGGCCTGGAGCTGTTGTCCGTGGACAGGTCTCCTAAAGCCAAATTCTTCGGGGCGAAATGGCACAAGCTGATTTTCAAAGGCCATCACTTTGGCCTGTGCCTTAAAACCCGAGTCATCGACAACGGCACGAACAACTCTTCGCTGACCCGTTTCCTGTTCAAATAGCCAGCGCAATCGAGTGGGTACATGAACAAAATAGTCGTTATCTCTCCACATGCGCCGCAACTTTCCGAACTGACGGCTAGCTTCTTTAGAACGATTACCTTGATAAAGAAGAATACCATATTCCAATTCCTGCTGAGGAAGCATGATATTTCCAAGCGCAATCGACTGCAATTCTTCTAATTGTCCTGTGAAATCATAAGGAGCGAGTACAGCTCTTATTTGGTAACGTAGATTTGCTAGTGTACTGTTAACTTGACCAAGAGGAGTAGATAACAAGTCAAATGCTTCTTGCAGATGACTTTTTTGAACGCTATAAAAATCAAATGCCTCAATAGCCGCATGACCATCTCTATAAGATTGTAAGATGATTGCCCATGCTGCCAAGAGCAATTCTTGCTCGCTCTTTATTGTATCTTTGTGTACAAAGCTGTCATTAAGGTAGGGGCGCATCAATTCAACAAGTTCCTCGGCCATCCTACCTAAACGTACTTTTCTATAGCTGATATCTCCAGAGTGCATAGCTCTGAATATAACTTCAAGAGCTTGAGCCCCAATAGCAATCGTATCGCTTTTTTCAATGCCATCTTCAGCAATACGAATCAAATTTCGTAAATGTGTTTCTATAGTATAAGAATTACTAGGATTGGCCTGATAAGCTTTTCGTGTTGCTTCGCTTGCTAACTCACGGAGTTCAGCAAGTCGATCCGGTGAAGCACATTCATCGCGTTCAAGTTTTTCTAAATTAATGTAAGCATTGGCAAGTGTATTATAGATATTTATATCTTTGTCTGTACCTGGTTCTCCTGGTAGGAAGAGGGCATGTTTGAGGGCGTCAATGGCGTCGGTCAATAACCTTTTCTTTTCCTGTTGCTTAACACCATAGATACTTGCCAACTCGCATGTCGCGATACGACGCCTCGTGATGGCAGTGTGGTGGATAAAAGCACGATTGTCCTTTGACAAAGCTGAAGGCATTTCACCAAGCGCCTCTAGCACTTCGCGCCAATAAGGAAGAAAGGCTAGGTGACCGTGATCAGGGTCTATTTTAAAAATATCCATTGCAAACTTTTTGCCCATTTCCATGAGGTCTCGCCATGCTAGCTCTTTTTTACCTGAGATTTCGCGTAATACCATGAAGCGGAGGTGCTCTGGTTCTCGTGCCTGTTCAAAACCTAGTTTGCATCGAAAATCAAAATCGTAGAAAAAGGCATTGAGCAGTAAGCGGCCCAAAATGTCGTGGATCATCCCCCAATACCGAGAAAAGTCGTCCTTTGCAGACATAAGGCCTAGAATACTTGCTTGTTTGCTAGCCTCCTCAAGATAGTGTGAGATGGGATACTCTCCCACTCTATCGAACAGCTGTTCCGGCACAGGAACGCGTTCTGAACTCATTGCTGCAATGTATAGGATAGTTTTTTGTAATGCTTCATTATGCTTCAAATTTTCTTTGAAAGCTTTATATAACACTGATTGTATAGAATCGCTTATGTCGTATTGAAACTGAATCCAAAATGAAAGAGCTATCCAGAAATATGATAAATTTCCAGCAATAACAGTATGTTCAGCATAGAAATCTGTCCACTGTGACTCTCTTTTTGTCTTACCGTAGATTGCAAGAAATTTATTTAGATGCTTTCCGAGAGCTAATACATCCTCATTACTTATCGAATGTGTCAGCGAACCAATTTCCACAAAAAGCCTGTTGTCATCTTGAATAGCACTATTACCTGAGGTGACAATGATGAAAACAGCTCTACGCCCGGCACGGGTCAGTGCACTAAGTAAATATTTTATATCGTCGGCGTTAGCATCCCAATGAAGACGATCAAAGACGATAACGCTAGGCACTTCATTGTGACTCTCTTCATTCGGTGAAAGTCTTCTGAGTTGTTGATGCAATCGGTAAAGATAATTGCTGACCTGTTCAGCGTTTAACGCGAAAGGAATGGGTTTTGCTATCAAAGTTGGATAACCTTGGGAGGCAATACTCCAAGCTAGTGAGCGTGCTGAGGTCGTCCCTCCGGCCCCACTCTCAGCGGAGATATAGCCAATAGTATTAGCTTCGGCACCTCGTGCTTCAACTTTTTTTATTAATTTAAACAGTTTGTCTTTCCATAGTGAAGGAGGTGACCAAGGTAAGGAGGCCGCATAGGGTCTCCACGAGGAACTTGGATCGTGGAAAAAACTTTTGAACTCCTCCTCGGTCAGTTCTGATGCTTGGAGACGTACTAAATGTCGCTCTTCGATCAGGGAAAAATGAGATAACAGTGGTCGCTCTGGATCGTCTACATCAGTGATGTCTACTGTCGTTGTCCTTAGGCCATCCTTGACGCGGATGACGTTCCGATGGGGAGGGTAGAGGGTAGTATATCGTGAAAGTATACGCTCGACCAATGTACTGGGAGCTAAGTCAATCTGTTGGATTTTCTTTTGTAAAAGTTCCAAGGAGTAAGTGTGAGTTCCAGTTGTCTCCTCTAGAAAATTCATGTTTAAGTTGATGACAGGATTAAAATTTCCATCAATGATGGATGTTAGGTCGTGAATAGGAATTTCACCTTTGCCAAGAACTAGCACTTCTCTTGGAGCAGCTTTTTGCAGAGCGCGAAGCATCGCCATGCGTCGAAAATTCTCCGTGAATAACTCAACATCCCCAGAATGAAATCCCTTAGGGAGATAAATACAAAGGCTGTGAGGTGGAATGAGCAAATCAGCTGGATCTTCGCCTATCGGATAGATTAGTCCGCGCTTGGCGTGCATCGTCTTATCGGCGTTGCTCTCTAGCAGAGCATCGAGTAATGTTTGAGAAGACGTCTCTAGCCAAACCATTCGCCAAGGCAATCCGATGAAAGCAACCAGTTGCTCTTGCGAAATTTGTCCTTGGTCAAAATCGCTAACCCAGAGGGCAACCTCGCGCTCATCAAGATTCGAAAAGAATTTTTCAGGAATGTCCTTGAGGAGAAGAATTTTATTTAATGCCATATCCATGCCTTCCTTGAGCAAGAAAAATTCTGAGAGGAACTCACTCTTGATATAAAAAAATTTTCAACGGGCTACTTATTTTTTCTAGTTAACATTTAAATACTACCGAGACAAGCGAATGGGAGCGCTTCCAGCGAAGACATCGAAACGGTGCATTCCAGCGTTTGCGGATCAAGGTCACAGGCGTCACTCAGGTTCTCCTAATCATCTAAATTAAGCAACAATACTCATCTCTTGGCATCTCTGCTAGGCTGAACACCAGATTATGCGTCGTCGCTGTCTTGCCTACGCCGCCTTTTTGATTGGCTATTGTGCAGATATATATGCTTGCGCTCATTGTAATTTATCGTATTAAACTTATATATTATTTTATAAATACATGTTTATGTAAATCTGGATAGTATACAGGACAGGAAATAACGCATGGTCTTACAGACAACGTATTTGACTCTGCCCGAGTCGTCAGGACGGCGGAAGAGACACGTCCCATCACCCGTGCTGTTCGGTATCTTATCCGAGCGCGATGACATGCTTTTTTGTGCCCCATTCAGTGTACCCGGAACTGGTCGGGGTTGTGGGCAGCCGAGTGCCCGATTACCGGGGGATATTCCTGCGCGGCCAAGGTTCACAGACGAGTACACATTACGGCACCGTGACGCATTCCAGCGCGGCGCTTGGCCAGCTTCAGGGAGATGGAATCAGGACGATTTGGGGAACTTTTGTGGGCGGTGATTGGTCTGGGCACGATAGGGGGGGATCGAGTGGAGCGTTTTGGCCTGCCGGGAATGCAGGTGTACAAGAAGGCGATGACTATAACCAGATACGCTACAGTTTTGATGTGTCGCGTGTTACTCCTGTGGTCGGTGAAGTCCGCCCGGTGAACCGTGCTGTTCGGTATCTTATCAGAGCAAGATAACTTTGAAATACAGGTGGATAATAAAATAAGGCAACGCCAGGGAAGAATTTACTTTGGCGTTACCTTATCTTATATAAATACGTAATTATATAAATACGTATTTATGGTTTTGCGCGAATAAGACAGCGCACATAGATATGATCAGGAGCTGTCTCTGCTCCTCCCGTATAATCGGTAGGGGTTCCCCCACCTGCACCGATACTTCCGCTTACACTTCCATTTCGAAGTGCCCCAGAAACGCCGCTGGCATTGGTCGTTCCGCTTACTGTGCCACTGGCCGTACCGGAAATGCTTCCGCCGCCTGTGCTGCCCCAGATCGAACCTCCTGAAGTCGTTGCGGCTACTGTGGAAGAACCACCTACAGTGAACCCTGCAACCCCCCCTCCGGATCTGGATTCATAGACACCGGGAGCAACCAAAGTATTTCTATCGCCAAAAGGACTAGTACCTTTTAGTGCTTCTTCAGTCGTTCGTTGAATAGAAACCCTGCCTCCAGCGATTCCCGAATCATTTCCAGTTTGGCTGATGGAAATCCATGTTCCCCCTGAGCTTTGTACTGCCTGATATGTTTGTCCACCCGCTCCTCCGCTCGTGATGGATTGTCCGGCAGCCCACCCGCTGACTCCGAGATTTGCCGCAGAAGAGAAGGATTGCCCCGCCGCCGTGCCGCTCAGGGCCGTGCTGACGAGCTGCCCGCTGAAACTGTGCGTGTGTGTCGGTTGAGAGTGGTTGTGGCTTTTGAGAGAGTTGGCCACGGTCTGTCCGACGCTATGCCCGGACTGGAGGCCGCGCAGAAAACGTCCCCGGTAATCGGGCACCCGGGAGCCTACAACCCCGACCAGTTCCGGGTATACTGGTATTGAAATGCTAATATGTTAAAACAAAAGAGTAAAATTGCAAAGAATGGTAGAGGCAGGACTCATTAATTAAGATAAAAGATAACGTAACAGCAAGGCAGATGGCTGAGAAAAAGGTATGGTCACAGCGGTCATACCGGGTCGCGATACGTCGCCAGTCCTTCAACCTGCTGAATGTATTTCCAATAAGATGCCGCCGCTTATACCGCGTTTTACCAAAGGAAAATGCTATATTTCTGGTCCTTCGGGGGGTATGCAGACTGTCGTCCCCTTGGCTTTCAGAGATTCCCGCAGCCAACTCGCGTCATAACCTCCGTCTGCCAGAAACGTACAGATATCGGGAAGGAGGTGCTGGAGAATGGCTGTACCTTTGTAGTCGCTGACCTGCCCTTCAGTCAGCAAAAGGGGCCGCCCATGCCCGTCACAAACGGCATGAAGTTTTGAATTCAGGCCTCCTTTTGTTCGACCGATGAGACGTGGAGAACCCCTTTTTGAGCAGGCTTGCCGCCGTGCGGTGAGCCTTGAGGTGGGTGGAGTCGAGCATCAGGGAGCCATCAAAAGTCGTCTGATTTGCCAATTTATTGAAAATTTTGTTGAAAATTCCGATTTTGCTCCACCTGACAAAACGGTTGTACAGGGGTTTGTGCGGGCCGTACTCATCAGGTGCATCCTTCCACTGAAGTCCGTGCTTGATGACGTAGACGACGCCGCTGACGACACGCCTGTCATCCACACGGGAGCACCGTGAGAACGGGGAAAGAACGGTTTGATACGCTTCAACTAGCTTTCGGAAAGATAACTTATCCGCCGGTTAGCTGGCTAATGGACGAGTTCCTGAGCTAGAAGCAACCCAATAGAAAAACAACGCTCTTGACAGAGGTTGAAACTGTTAGGAACTATCAGTCGAGAATACATACCTATTAGAGGAACCCAAAAGAGGGACGGTGTTGGTCGCACTTACTGTCCCTCTTTCGTTTCAAGATAAAGCTATCCGGGGAGTCTAGCAAATCATTTGGCCCGCTTTAAAACCATCCATTCTTGCCAGTCTTGAAATAACTACACAAAGCATGAGTATGACTACTGCGCCTGAAATATCCTGAGTTGATAGTGACGGGTTCAATCAATTAGGATCTAGGCAATTACACATGCCATATTTCACCTATTTCCATAGAAGGAATAAAAAACACAGGGATGTTTTTAGAAATATTGTTAATATATCATTAGAAAACGCATGCTGCAACAGAGTTATAATAATGGTATACTGATTCACAATTATTACGATTTAGAAACTGCTTTCACTCATTTAAACTAGGAGATATAATAATGGGAAGAACTTATGGATACATTCGGGTATCCAGCAGTGATCAAAACGAAAGCCGACAGTATATGGCTATGTATGAACAAGGTATTGCTGAAAATCATCTCTTCATCGACAAATTATCGGGCAAAGATTTTCGTCGTCCTCAGTATAGAACTATGCTCAGACAACTGAAACCCGGAGACATACTCTGTGTCACAAGCATCGATCGATTAGGGCGCAATTATGAAGAAATTCAACAGCAGTGGCGTATTATTACACGGGATATGAAAGTGGATATTTTAGTACTGGATATGCCACTACTCGACACCCGGCGCGACAAAGACCTCCTTGGGACGTTCATTTCAGATTTAGTCTTGCAGGTACTGTCATTCGTTGCCCAGAAAGAACGAGAAAACATTCGGAAACGACAAGCGGAAGGTATTGCGGCCGCAAAGATAAACGGAATCCGTTTTGGCCGCGAACCAAATCCACTTCCTTCCATGTTCGCACAAGTATATCGCCTGTGGAAAAAGGGAGAAATAACAACGGCAGAGGCTGCAAGACGCTGCGGTATGCCACGATCTACATTCCGTTATCGGACTGTCATATTTGCAAAGAACGAAACATAACATGGCAAAAAAGTGTACTTTTTTGCCATGCTTTTTTTGGCGCTCGCTCTGAAAACAAAATTAACAGAAAACCATTCCTATTTCCAGTAAAAAAAGCAGCCATCTTACCATCCCTTCCACGGTTTTCTCCCACAGGCGAAAAAGTACACTTTTTCGCCACATCTTTTTTTGTCGTCACCCCATCTACCCTATATCCCTGCAAGATGTTTTTTGCAGGAAGCTTCAATCGGTTTCTTAGGGGTCGCACGGTGTCAAATATTGTTGAAGGCGGGCTGGCTTGCGCTTCAGCTTTATGAAAGCTCTGCAACTCATACCGCTTATTTGGAAACTCAAATTTTTAGGAGCAAAGTTTATGATGTCGAAAGGCGCAATGGGGAATTTGATAAACAAATACCGTGCAGTATTAAAAAAATGCCACCTATTGAATGTATTTGGATCATTAGCTATGGCGGGAACTCTTGTTGCAACCGGGGCTATAGCTGCATCGGCTACGGAATATTCCGCAAGAATCACCGGAGAAGAAACAGAATATGATGCTATAAAAACGGGTGAAAATAAAACGTACATGTACACCTTTTCAAACGGTGACACCATTACCGTGGAAAGTGACTATACTCACGGTGGATTAAATGCCATAAATATGAAAGAAATAAAATCAATTACAATAAAAAATGATGTTAATATCAATACAATAGGAGGTAAACATACAACTGTAGGGGCAATACAATTTAAGGGAAACAGCAATATTACAATGGATAATTTGAATCTCAACGTTATATCAAAAGATTCTACAATTTCTAACTACGCATCTGCTAGTGGCATAAGCATGTTTTGTGTAAATGATAACAGCTTCAAAGCAGGAAAAACAAATATTGAAATTGAGGTAAAAAATCCTCTGAAAGGCATATATGCCACTGGTATAGATCTTACTGCTTCAAAAAACAATGTTGTCACTCTTGACGATACAAAAATCATTATAAAAGGCAGTTCAGAGAATGAAAGATTTGACGTAACACACCGTGGTATTTATGCCACAGGAGAGAACAATACGATTACCACCGGTAAACTGGATATTGATCTGTCTGGTGAAGCTCGCGCCAACATGGATGTCTATGCGGTGACTGTGAAAGGCGACGGCAAGTTGTCCACTGCCACTCTGGGCGACGGCAATATATCGGCGTTCGCAAAATCCCCCAATGATGCTTTTTCTGTGGGGATTACTGTGCATGACGGAGCTGTGGTCTCCAAAGGCGATGGTTCTATCACGGCAATCGCCGAGGCTGGTCAGGGCACGGGGTATGGGCTTGGCATTCGCGCCAAAGGCGAAGGGGCGAAGCTTGACGTGGGGCATGACGATGTGACGGTAAAAGTCACTGGCGGGCTTGATGATGGCTACAAGTTCATCCAATCCATCGGTGCCATCGCAGATTCCGGCGGAAGCCTCAGCCTGGCGGGTGGCTCCATTACGGCCTCTGCCGACTCTGAAGGTGCCTTCATTCGCGGCGCCCTGTCGACAGGCGGAAGCAGTATGACCCTGGGAACTGAAGAAGGCTCGCTGGCGGTCAAGGCATTCGGCAATGACAGCGCCGCCGCCCTTGAGGCCAGAGACACTTCCACCATCGCCCTGCAGGGCAATGTTTCCGTCGAGGCCCCCATTGCTCTCTATGGCAACGGAACCATCACGAATTTCGGCAATCTGACCGTCACTTCCGGCACTGTCGCTGATTTCATCGGCACGTTTACCCAGGATGACGGAAATACCAACCTGAGCGGTCAGGACTTTTTCGGAGGCAACGTCAATGTGTTCAAAGGCGCACTCACCGTGGGCATGCCTGACCGCGGCGGCGTAAGCCTGCAAAACAATGAGGCTATGCTGGCGCTCGGCCAGAATGTGACGTTGGGCGAGCAGGCGAAACTGGTCGTTGGCGATGCCGCAAACAGCGGTGCCACCGTGGCTTTCGGCGACAACTCTCTTCTGGTCGTGGACGGTGACAAGGCGGCCTCTTCTTTCATGATCAGCGCGCCGGACGCTGCCCCGCGCTCCATCAGCGTATCCGACGGAGCCAACTTGTATATTGTCAACGCCAAAATAGGCGAAACCTATAAGATCACTGACGGTTTCGTCGCAATGGATGGAGACGTCGCTGGCTGGACCGGAGACAATCTTGTCACCGGGCGCATGATTAACGCTATCCGGAGCGACGGAACAGACGGAAAAGTCATCGTCACCACAGAGCTGAAGAGCGCGTCCGTCGTCTTCCCGGGCGTATCCATTCCCAATACCATTGATGAAATCTTCGTCTCCAACAAAAACGATGTGGATAGCGAGAACCCGGGCGTCGCATTCATCTCCCGTGCTCTGGAACCATTGTATCTTCCTGAATCGGACGTGGTGACCACGCTGGACAGTGCTGCCCAACTCTCATATGCGGGCGGCGTGCAGGCCTCGACCATCGCTGTGGCGCAAGCCCCAACGCGGGCTATTCAGGACCATCTGTCCCTTGCTACCAATGTAGCGCAGAGAGGCACATGCCTGCATGAAGATGGTTTTGACCTGTGGGCCAACGCCCTCTATGGGGCGAACCGCGCGCGCGACTTCAGTGCCGGAAGCCTTAACGCCGGATACAATTCCGACTTCGCGGGCGGCGTAATCGGCAGCGACTGGACGTTTGGTGCCGGTGTTGGAAAGGGCAGAATCGGCCTCGCCTTCAACGTGGGCACAGGTGATACTAAATCACGCGGAGACTTCAACAGCACCAAAAATGATTTTGACTTCTGGGGCGTGTCTCTCTACGGCGGCTGGAGCACAGATAATATCAATGTTGTTGCTGATTTTGGCTATTCCGCTTCCAAGAACGAGCTGAAACAAGATATCCCGGCCTCACTCGGCATGGGCGGTAAGCTCAAGGCGGACGTGGATTCCAGCGTGCTCACCACTGGAGTCAAGGCCGAGTACATGGTTAAAACTGACGTACTCGACGTAATGCCCCATGTCGGTGTCCGTTACATGGCCGTGAAGACGGATTCTTTTTCTACGAAGCTCGATCAGGGCGGCGATCTGTTCCATACCGACGGCGACCTTCAGCATGTCTGGCAGTTCCCTGTAGGCGTGAATCTGAGCAAGTCCTTCGAAACGGAATCCGGATGGAAGATCAGGCCACAGGCCGATCTCTCCGTGGTACCCGCCGCAGGCGACACTAAGGCGAAGATCGACGTGCGCACCCCCGGCGTGGACGCATCTGACTCCATGAAGCGCCGTGTTATGGATACGACATCGTTTGATGGCGTATTCGGCATTGAAGTGCAAAAAGACAACATATCGCTCGGCCTCGGCTACAACGTGCAGGCGTCCGAACACCAGACCGGACAGGGCGTGACTGCGTCCTTCATGTACAAATTCTAATTGATTTCGGGCTCCGGCGGACACTTTTGCCGGAGCCCTTTGACTACTTCCCCTCGTCAGTATGAATAATTATTAAGTTGCTACCGAGTACTTTTAGTTTTCCTTAATCATTTGATGCAGTTTGTTAGTCATACACAAAACTCATAAAAGAATGGATAATATAGTTTATTAGTTGTATTGGACGATGTATCTCATTCATTACGTGTACTGAGAGTTTTATATGAAGTGCACTTTATGTTGTGTTTTTTTAGTTATAATGTTTTTGATATTCATTCCTTACAGCAAAGCTCAAAAAACTCCTTTAGGTGAATTTCCAAATTGGGGTGATTCCATTGAGAAAGTTATCAAGGAACGAAATATAAAATATCCTATTACTGAAAATAGTATGAGTCTTATTTTTGGTATTCCAGTGCAGACTATGCTTGCAAAAGATGTATTTGATGAAGGAATACATATA
>OGFC01001830.1_pt1 | contig 10917 bp, 14 predicted proteins | sample 1570841 | NCBI WGS metagenome assembly OGFC01 (sample SAMEA2582137, study PRJEB24529) | metagenome | biome: Human gut stool | place: China | collected 2011 | reverse complement strand
AAAAGAAATAATTTTATTAGGGTAGGGAATAATTGCAAATCCAAATGTAAGATTGTTTTATAATGTGGCTTCAGCTATATTGAAATCACTATGAACATGTGAAAGGATAACGTTATGTCATACAAAATATATGAGGATTATGAATATTTCATGAAGCTTTGTAATGATCGTAAATATATTGAAGCCGAGATTTTATTAAAAAATATTATGATAGATGTGTTTAAAACAAATGGATTACAATTAATTATAAATCGTATGCAGCAATCAGGCAAATTTGATTATATTGGGCATTTCATAAATGAATTTATAGAAGAAACTATTGCAATTGAATTGAAGATATCGCGTCTGAATATAGCATACAGTAATATTAGTGCAGCGCTAGTATCTGCGGTGAACCAAAATTTGAATAATGTTCTTTTCGTTTGTAATAATCATTTCAGTGCTGTCTCTAAGACTGAAGCAATCAAGTTTGGTCAAAAAGCAGGTATTAATGTTCAATTCTTTGAAAAAGAGGGATTAAATCAATGGCTTAATACTTTAAAAAAACAAAATTCATTTATAAATGATAAAAATGTACACGCAATAATAAAGGACGCATCTAGAGCATTAGCTGAAAGAATAGCATTACATCCAGAAGAATTCATGGATATTGAGTGGAGAGATTTAGAAAGAATAATAGCTACTATATTTAGTGATTTTGGATATGATGTTGATTTAACACCTTCGTCGAAAGATGGCGGAAAAGACGTAATTGTATGGTATAGAGGAGAAACTTACATTATAGAAATTAAACATTGGTGTGAGAAAAGTAAAGTGGGACAAAGTTATATCAGGGATTTTCTAAATGTTGTTATTAGGGAGAATAGAAAATTAGGGATATATTTGTCTTCATCAGGATATACAGCTAATGCGTTTGAAACTCTGACACAAATTGATAAGATTTATTTTAGATGTGGTGATAAAAGCTCTATGCATACCTTGTTCAAGATGCACGAGAGAGTTAATAATGGAGTTTATACACCTGTATCAAATTTGGAGCAATTACTTTCAGAAATAACCTACACTCCAAAATAATATTTAACCTTGGAGCAATGTGATAATTGCTCCTTTTATTTCCAAGCTTAAGGAGGAATTATGAAATATGATTAAAAAAATTGAAAAGGAATTACAGAGATTAGAACAACAGAAATCTCTTAAAACAGAAAAAAGAAATGTGTTAGATTGCGAAATCAGTCAACTTAATCTGAAACTAAAAGATTTAAATAATCTTAAAAATCAGTATGAGAAGCTTGAGCAAAGTGCAGATGATTTTTTTGATAAACAGGATGGAAAAAGTAAATGAATTGCTATGATGTTGAGATTACTGAGATTCGGCAGGCTGTTATTTCTATTGAAGCTACATCAAAGAACTTTGCAGAACAGCAGGCAATGGAGTTAGTAGATTCTGGAGAATTTCAATTTCAAAAGAGCGATTGGTACAAGATGGAATATCGTGCAACTAATTTAGGTCGGATAGCACAAAAGGAATTAGAATACTTTAGCGATGGGCTTTTATTAAAGGAAATGGAAGATAGAATATTATATACAACTGATTATGAAAGAGGAAATCATGATGGTTCTATCATGGTTTTTAGCAGAGAAGGAAGTAAAATCTGGGCAGCTGAGGTACTGATGATTGAAGCTGATATTGAAAATAAATATGATTTAAAAAATTATTATGTCGTGGATAGTTGCTATCGGGTTATGGATTTTATGTACGTAAGTTATATGGATACTGAACAGTATTTTCAATCACTAGATAGACTGCAGGAATTATATATTCATGGCGATATGCAAGGTATAAAAATAGGTTTTTACTCTGTGTCAGCAGACTGGAACTTTTATAAAATCAACATTGATCGCTTAGAAAATATGCACCAGCAGGAAATGAAGAACAAGCAAAAAGGAAAGGGTACGCCTACTCAAGAATTGCCATTTTAAAATAGATGGGATATGGGGATACTTCTATATCTATGATTGTGTATGTCAAAGAGCTATTATGTCACACTATATGCTGGAGAAAGACAATCATATAGTGGCTTGAAAAATTTCAAAACAGATTTGCTTATCTAGTGGGTACATGATAGATACAAGGTACATTATAACAAAATGATTGGTAAACTTTATAAGAAAAAGAATGATATGGAACGTTAATTCGTTACACTTGACATTAAAAAAATTGAATTACATGAAGATTATGTATCTATGAAAGGCGAAACAGTAAAATGTTTTGCTTTTTTTATACTTGAGATCTATTCAAATTATAAAAAGTACCTTTATGTCTTGTAATGCAGCAAGCACTGAATTTGTCCGGACACAAATTCGCTTGTTAGGGTGTCCCCTAATACCCCGCTTTTGAAAGGAGTGAGTTATGCACAGCAACAGAAGAAGAACGCATCGAATAGAAGTTGCACTCAATGATAAGGAATATATGAAGTTCAGACAAAATGTTCAGCTCTGTGGAATGACCCAGCAAAAATATCTATACAGTTTGATTACACATCATGAACCCAAGCCTTTACCAGTACAGGATTTCTTTTCTATGATTGAACAGTTACGGAAAATAGGAAACAACATAAATCAATTAGTGATGATTGCTCATAAGACAGGTAGTATAGATATCGTTCGCTATAAAAGAGATATTGCAGAGTTGAATGAAAATATCCTCGAAATTAGAACGAAGGTTTTGCTACCAGAGGAGAACAGCGATGGCAACGACTAGCATATGGGATGTCAAAGATAATTTGAAACGTGTGCTTGATTATATTACCAATCCTGAGAAAACAAAGAATCCAAATGAAAGTGATTATCACTATAATGGATTAAGCCAAGCAATCAGTTATACGACACAAGACTGTAAAACAGAAAAGCAATTATATGTCAGTGGCATCAACTGCTCCATGGCTACTGCTTATCAGGATATGATGATCACAAAGAAGTCGTTTCAAAAAACAGATGGTATTCTCGCCTATCATGCTTATCAATCATTTGTGCCGGGTGAGGTCGATGCGGAAACAGCACATCAGATAGGAATTGAATTAGCACAATCTATGTGGGGAGATCGATTTGAGGTATTGGTTTCCACTCATTTGGATCAAGAGCATTATCACAATCACTTTGTAATCAATTCTGTTTCCTTCAAGGATGGCTTGAAGTATTATGACAATAAAGAGAATTACAAAAAGATTCGCAAGCTCTCCGATGATTTGTGTCGTAAATATCAGCTGAGTGTCATTGAGAATCCAAAAAAGAAATCTATGCATTATGCAGAATGGCAGGCTGAAAAACAGCATCGACCAACTTGGAGAAGTGCGATAAGAGAAGATGTCGATTATGCTGTCAACAAGTCCATGACGATGAAACAATTCTTTCATAACCTAGAAGCACAGGGCTATGCAATCAAGCATGGTAAGCATATTGCAGTGCGACCGCCAACAAAGGAACGGTTTGTTAGATTAAAAAGCCTAAGCAGTGATGAACGTTATACCGAAGAAAATATCAAAGACAGAATACTACAGAATTTTATTATCAAATGGGAATCGGTTCAGGAAAAAACGAAAACACCTAAATATCATTATAAAGGCGATATTAAAAAGGCACGGAAGCTCACAGGTTTTCGTGCTTTGTATTTTCACTATATGTATAAGATGGGGATACTCCCCAAGAATGCACCTAACAAAAAGCGGGTGCATTTTTTATTGAAGGAGGATTTGCGCCATATGGATAGCATAACCAAAGAGACGACACTTCTGTGCAAGAAGAAAATCAATACACTAGATGATCTTGAACAGCATGAAGCGATTGCTCAAAGTCGGCTTGACAATCTTGTCAAGGAGCGACGATGTATTTACAACAAGATACGGCGCTGTCGCAATCCAGACAGCAAGGCGAAACTGCAGCAGGATGTCGCAGTTCTATCTGCTGAGATCAAGTCTTTACGAAAGGAGGTGGTGCTCTATGAGAGTATCCGACATCGTTCAGTAACGATGAAACAGAATTTACAGGTTGTAAAAGAACAAGAAAGAAAGGAGTATGAAGAAAATGAACGCAGGCGGAGAAACAGCCGATCAGGTCGTTCGGATGTCATTACAGGGAATTGAAGTTGCAGCAAATATCGCCCTCAAGATTGGTGGTACAGCTACCAAGTCTTTAGCAGCTACTCTTTATGCCATGTTGAATGACAAGAAGAAAGTAAAAGGTGCGACTAGATTAAATTCTATGCTGCAGTCTGGCAAGGAGTTGAAAGTATTTGCAATCCGTCATGAAGATCTAAAGACCTTCTGTCAGGAGGCGAAACGATATGGTGTTTTATATTCTGTGCTGAAGGAAAAAAACAACACTGATGGTATATGTGACATCATGGTGCGAGCAGAAGATGCTTCCAAAATCAGTCGAATCGTTGATAAGTTTGAACTGGCTACCGTTGATACGAAAGCAATGCGAGAGTCCATTCTTTCGGAAAGAGAAGGACAGCCGTTAAAGGATGTTCCAGTGATGAGTGATGAGGAACATGACTCACTTATTGATTCCTTGATGTCATCCACAAAGCAGGAAGAAAAAACGGAATCCTCATTCAATGAAAACCCCACAACAGCTCGGACAGAGAAAGCGAGCGACGTTCCGTCCGAGCATATCTCCAAGAGAGCAAACGTCGCAGAGGATACTTCTAATCGCCCATCTGTCAGACAGGAATTGAAGCAGATCAAAAGTGAGCGTGAAATGCGTATTGAAAAGAACAAACAGCGCAGTAAAGAACGTGGACAGAAATTTAACAATCACACGAATTCTAAAAAGAGAAAATCTAAGAAAAAGGAGAAGTCATTATGAGTGAACTATATGATGTTTTTAATGAAGAAACAAAACCAACCAAAGACAAGGAATACACACCAAAAATTCCAAAGGAAGAATATGCAAAGAAGATGCAGGAGTGGCGAAATCAGCTGTTCTCATTAGCGAATCAACAAACGCTGACAGCGGTCGAATCCCCACAAAATTATAAGATGTATCTTGATCTGCAGTCACGTCTTGATTATACCGTTACCAATACGCTATTGGTCATGGCACAATATCCGGAAGCAAAGCTGGTCAAGGAAGGGATCAAATGGAGAGAAAATGGTAAATTCATCCGCAGTACCGAGAAGGAAAAAGGCATTCAAATCCTAGAACCGGGTACGGAATATATGCGACGTGATGGCTCTATCGGTGTGAACTATAATCCGAAATATGTGTATGATGTTTCCCAATTAAATGGTAAACCTATTAAGATCCCTGCACCCAATTACACCAACAAAGAGATTATCACGGCTTTGATGCATCGCACGGAAATCAAGCCACAAGTTGTAACACCTGAATCTGAACTACCTTCCCCTGTTTATTTTGATGCAGAGGCAAAGAAAATCTATGTTACCAATGGATTGCCACCAGAAGAAATGATCAGCGGTCTTGTGAAAGAATACTGCATGGCCGAATGTGCAGCACGTGGGATGAGCAGAGATGAAAGTGCATTTATGGTTGCGAGTGCTTCGTATATCATCTGTCAAAAGTATGGTATCAAGGGATGTGATGAATCCTTTATCAACAATGTCGGTCAATATTTTGAAGGTCTGGATCAACGTGAGGTCAAGAATGAACTGGAGGATATCAAAGGGTTATCAAAAAGCGTATCGGATAGAATGGAGCATGGCATCTATGCAAGACAACAGGAACAATCTGAAAAGAAGAATGAACATGCTGATGTCAGCAGATAACAGCGTATGAAAGAGCAATTTTACGATATTACTGTTACAGATACCGAAAGACGGATCATTTTAAATGCACTCTCTCAACTAAAGGCAAGACAGATCGAACAGAGAAAGAATTATGACTCTATCGATGATCTTATCTTGAGAGCCTGTGATGCCCCACAAGCCAAAGGAAAGAACAAACGGAACTATGAGGAACGATAGAAAAGAAGATTATATTCTGCTGTTCCTGCTCATCATTCCGGTTGTATGGGGAGCCTTGCTGTTTGCTCCCTATATGTCAAAAGGATTGTTTTTTGCATTATCAAATTTGAATGATGCAATCAATGATCCTTTTCATATTGTCTTTGTTCCGGATACGCCACGAACGATTCTTATATTTTTAATAGGATACCTACTGGGCATCGGCATTTATGTTAGCAGTATGAAGAATTATCGCAGGAAGGAGGAATATGGTTCTGCGAAATGGGGCAATAATTCCAAAATCAATAAGAAATATGCTGATCCACAAAAGGCAGAAAACAAACTGCTCACAAAGAATATAAAGATTGGGTTAGATGGTAAGAAACATCGACGTAATCTCAATACGATCATCATTGGAGGAAGTGGTGCAGGAAAAACAAGGTTTTATGCTAAGCCAAATATCATGCAGTGCAATACCTCGTTCGTTGTACTAGATCCAAAAGGTGAAATTTTGAGAGATACAGGATATCTCTTGGAAAAGGAAGGTTATGTCATCAAAGTAATCGATCTCATTAACATGGATAAAAGTCATTGTTATAATCCATTCGCTTATATCCAAGATGACAAGGATGTGCTAAAACTGATTACGAACTTGATTCGCAATACAACACCCAAGGGGGCGCAAACAAATGATCCTTTCTGGGAGAGTGTGACTTGTTCGTAGACGGTAAAAAGTCTTACGCACAAGCAACGGTTCACGTTGTTTTGTGAACTGATAGTTTGATAGGTAGAATGATAGAGTAACGCCTTGAAATGCCTACACTTGATGGGCTTGCATTATCTGTAAAGGATGGTGTGAGAAGCCCCATAACAAAGGCTGAAAGTAACCGTAGTAACTTGCAGAAAGTTACCGAAAGCAGTCCAGAGGTGGATTGTGTTACCCATAGGTCGAGTGTCTATAAGATGTCTATGGTTAGAATGAGTATCTTGGCGGATACCCTGACGAACTTACGAATGTACGGGTCTAAAAGAAGACTATATAGAAATGTATAGTTACGTTAAAGCGTAGTTAGTGTGGTTTAGTAGAAATTTTCCCTACGAATGACCATGTTGTGTTACAGGCACTTCAATGCTAACAGGCTCATAGTAAGAACCTAAGGACATGTATGAACAGATAGAATTATCGGAACAAGGAAAGGTATTGGGTTCTATAAAGAATAATCTGACGAAGAACAATAAGCAGATGAACCAATGCTGAAAAGTAGTGCTCGAACTTATGATATTTCTTGCGTTATGTGAGAAGTGAAGGAATGGGCACAAGTCGTTGGTCCAAACAAGCATTATTCAATCACTGTAAGGATTCGGATACGACCAAAAGGGTCACTTTAAGGAGGTGATGCCTTATGCCAAAGAAAGATAAAAACCTATGTGTAGATACCTTAAGACATGCCGAATATTATGATATGCAGTCTAAGTTTGATGAACTTTATATAAGACAACTAAATGATTTAGCAACGATAAGGTAAATAATTTCTATTGGAGATTGATTAAATGCTTATAGAAAACCAACGATGGAACGCCGGATGCGGTGAAAATCGCATGTCCGGTGTGGGACAGGGGAAAAGGTGGAGATAACATCAAAGCCTTACCTATTGTCATAAAGTGAAACAGCATTGCTGGAAGCTTTATGCCTTTACCTGCTTCACGAAGCACCAGCAGAAGAACAAAATTTTGCGATGGTCATGGAAATGATAGCATCTGCAGATGTAAGAGAGGATGATGAAGAATACCAAAGTCCATTAGATGAATTATTTGATAGGCTGGAAATGAGGAAACCGGATAGTCTTGCCTTAAAGCAATATAAAATCTACAAGCAGGCAGCCGGTGTTGTATGCTCTAAAAGACTTCTTAATCAAGCGGTTGAGAAGTCTCTTAGAACACATAACCTAAAATCGAAGAAAGGAGCGCAAGCGATGAGAAAAAACGAGAAAATCACAGCTCTGTACGAACGACTGAGCCGTGATGACTTTGGCAAAGATGATGACCAGCAGCGTGAGAGCAATTCCATTTCCAATCAAAAGGCTATGTTGGAGGAGTTCGCCGCACGGCAGGGGTTTACGAACATTGTCCATTTCACGGACGATGGCATTAGTGGTACTTGCTTTGACCGTCCCGGATTTCTGGCAATGATGAAAGAGGTGGAAGCCGGGAATGTGGAGTACCTGTGTATCAAGGACATGAGCCGCATGGGTCGTGACTATCTGAAAGTCGGTCAGATTATGGAAATCCTGCGTCAGCGTGGCGTGCGACTTATCGCCATCAATGACGGCGTGGATAGTGCCAGAGGTGACGATGATTTTACCCCTTTCCGCAACATTATGAACGAGTATTACGCCAGAGACACCAGCCGTAAAATCCGTTCCACTTTCCAGTCCAAAGGCAAGTCCGGCAAGCACCTCACAGGCACGGTCATTTACGGCTATCTCTGGAACGAAGCCAGAGACCAATGGTTGGTTGACCCCGAAGCCGCTGATGTGGTCAAGCGCATCTTTGCCATGACGATTGAGGGCTACGGTCCGTATCAGATCGCCAGCAAGCTGAAAGAAGAAAAAATCCTCATTCCGTCCGCTTACCTTGCCCAGCACGGCGAGGGTGTGAATAAAAACAAGACTTTCAAAGATGTGTACGGCTGGGGTTCTTCCACCATCTGCAACATTCTTGAAAAGCGTGAATATCTGGGACACACCATCAACTTCAAGACTCGAAAGCACTTCAAGGACAAGAAAAGCCATTATGTCCCGGAGGACGAATGGACGATTTTCGAGAATACCCATGAAGCTATCATTGACCAGCAGACCTTTGACCTTGTGCAGAAAATCCGTGGGAATGTCAGACGCTACCCGGACGGCTGGGGCGAAGCAGCTCCCCTCACAGGCTTGCTTTATTGTGCCGATTGCGGCGGCAAGATGTATGTCCACCGTACCAACAACGGCAAGCGTATTTCTCAATATACCTGTTCCCAATACAGCAAAGTCCCAGTTGGAAAGCTCTGCACGACACAGCACCGTATCAATGAAGATGTGGTACTGTCCCTTGTTTCCGAAATGCTCAAAGCTATTGCCGAGTATGCCAAGCATGACCGAGCCGAGTTTGTCCGTGTGGTGCAGGAAGCGCAGTCCAGCCAGCAGACGGCAGAGGTCAGAAAACAGCGCACACGCCTTGCCACAGCAAAGCAGAGAGTTTCCGAGCTGGAAGTCCTGCTCTGCAAAATCTATGAGGACAACATTTTAGGCAAGCTGTCCGACAGCAGATACGCCACTCTGGACGCTCAATACGAAAAGGAACAGTCCGAGCTTACCGCTGAAATCTCTGTTCTGGAAAAGGCTGTCAAGAGCTATGAGAAGCACGAAAAGGACGCTGACCGTTTTATCGCTCTGATTGACAAATATGAGAACTTCGACAAGCTGACCATTGCCATGCTCAACGAGTTTATCGAGAAAATCCTTGTGCATGAGCGTGACCGCAAGGGCAGTATACAGACCACACAGGAGGTCGAGATTTACTTCAATTTTGTCGGGCGATTCGTTCCTCCGGCGTTTGGAGAAGTGGAGCTTACCCCAGAGGAATTAGAAGAAATCCGCAAGCGTGAGGAACGCAAGGACAGACTTCATCAGAACTACTTGAAGCGTAAAGCCAGCGGAGCACAGAAGCGTTACGAGGACAAAATCAAAGAGAGGAAAAAGGCGGAAATCGAAGACAAGAAAGCCGCCATTCGTGCGGAGGATATTGCAAAGGGTGTGTTCGTCCCTGTCAGCAGTTTACCGCAGAGAGAGCCGCAGAAAGGAGCGCAGATTGCATGAACATCACTTATAGACAGAACGGAGATTATCTTATCCCGAACATCGTTATCCGCAAGACCAAGCCCATCGGACACTACGGCAGACTTCGCAAGGCGTATTTAGAAATGCACCGCCCGATACTGTTCAATGAACTGGTGCTATCCGACAAGCTCTTTGAACATTGCGCCGAGATTGAAGAAGCGGCACGAAACCGCATGGAGCTGATCGTGCCGAAGCTGGCAAAGCAGTACGGCGTGACCGAGCAACTGAAAGCCGATAATCAAATGGAATGGGTACGGCAGATGAACGCTTGCAAGGCACAGGCAGAGGAGATTGTGAAAGCGGAATTGATTTATGATTGAGCGAGGAAGTCCGGGCAGAAAACTGTTCGGACTTTTCTCATATAGTCCAAAGTTGCGGTAGAACTGTTCACAAGTTTTATGGTATAATTTGAATACGAAAAGTGAGCAACAAATCGGGATTTGACAAAGGAGTGTGATTGTATGAAGAAGTTGATAACACTTGTCTTAGCATTAGTTTGTGTGTTAGGTTTGGTCGGTTGCAATCAAAAGGCTGTTAGTGCTTCAGAAGTGTATTCTTTCCCCGAACCTACAACAATGATTACAGTGTCTTTCTACTCACAAGGAGAAGAAACTGCATTTGAAATTGGTTCAGAGGAATATGACTCCAATGATTTATCTACAACCCCTGTTATTAACTGGTTCTATGATTTGAAGCTGACTGCTTGCGATGAGCCAGAAGCAGTAGAAGGCTCGGAAAGTTATGAATTCTATGTGAAAGGTGAAAGTGCTTTTACCTACGAAGATAGAGGTAGCGAAGCATATATTATCATTGGTGGGAGCTACTACAAGGTAAGCAATCCTTCTGCTCCACCGATTAACTAACCCAATTCCAGTTTGGCGAACTGATAAAAGCCCTTTAGGAACTAAAGGGCGCACTTCTATACTCTCTGTCGAGAGTAGTGCGTCCTGCGGAGCTTTATTCCCGGTCGGCAGAGAAAAACTGTCCTACCGAGAATGTTTCGTCACTTCGTTCCGTCAAGGGAGCTACACTCCCTTGCGACGCTTGCGCGTCTATCCCTTGTGGACTTGCCG
>OGFC01001824.1_pt1 | contig 10945 bp, 8 predicted proteins | sample 1570841 | NCBI WGS metagenome assembly OGFC01 (sample SAMEA2582137, study PRJEB24529) | metagenome | biome: Human gut stool | place: China | collected 2011 | reverse complement strand
GCCAGAAAACTTTTGTAATTATCGGGATAGAGGGCAAATTCTGCAGCAGAATTGTCCTGCCGGCCTATTTCAAAAAGGACTTTATTTCCTCCGTATATACCGGGAGACGATAGAAGAATAAAAAGAATTAAGAATAGATATTTCATTTTAAGTTAGTTATATTAAAATACAAAAATAGAAGACTTCATCAGCAATTTGTTTACACTTTCTTGCTATTAAGTTATATTATCTTACGCACATAGGAACCTAAAAGGCGGCATTGCTATTTATAATATTTTCCCAATACCGCCCTTCAATCAGTCAAATTGATTTTTATTCTATTAATATCCCGGATTCTGCTTAATTTTCCCCTGAGACTCATCGATAATATTTTGTGGGATCGGGAATAGTACCATATGCGGTTGAGCAGTTGTATATCCTTCCTCATGAGCCGTGGAAATAAACTTGTCATGACGAATTAAATCCCGACGACGATGCCCTTCGCAGAATAACTCTCTTCCTCTTTCATCCAGAATAAAATCACGGAACGCTTCTTTACCTGCGATTGCCACTGCCGGTATCGAATTAGATAAACCAACTCGCGCACGAACCTGTTCCACATAAGAAACAGCTTCTGTCGTAGGACCGTTTTGTTCATTGATAGCTTCAGCCAATTCCAGTAATACATCCGAATAACGATAAACCACCACATCATTACCGGAATACTCGGTTGTCTGTTTCGGGTCTTCAGGATATTTAAATGGAAGAGCCCCCTTTTCAAGATATTGATAATTATTACGAGTCGCTAACACCGAATCTGTAGCCCCTTCCGGCATATATTTAAACTCTCCAACCAAAGAATTCAAACGATCATCGCCCTTTTCATATTTATCATAAAAACGCCAGGGAGTATTATGTACATACCAACGTTGTATTTTATTATTATTCAAAGGATATCCCGGAGGAGCAATATGTGTCATCCACATATTCCCTTCACCACCCTCCGCCAGGCAAGGTATAGCCCATATAATCTCATTATTCTTCGCATTTTCAACAGAAAAAACAGAAGAGTAACTCGGTTGTAAATCATATCCCAGTTTTAAAATCTCCCGACAAGTGGCTTCTGCATCCTGCCAACGTTTTTCCTGCAAATACAATTTCACTAATATAGCATAAGCAGCTCCTTTGGTAAAGCGCCCCCAATCGTTTGCAGCATAAGTCGACGGTAATACCGCAGCTGCACTCTTCAGGTCATTTTCGATCAGTTTAACAAATTCCTCTTTGGGAAGGCGCTCCAGAATCACTTCATTCTCCGGATTACGTAATACTTCTGGATCCGTTACAACCCCGGCTGTCCCATAAAAATCATACAACATAAACATATATTGACCCCGTGCACATTGTACTTCTGCTATCAATTCCTGTTTACGCGTTTCATTCATCGGAGTACGTAGCAAATCATCCATCAAAAGAGTAGCCCTACTAACATGTTTTATAAAGTTAGTATAATGCTTCGTTACATTATCTTCCGTAGATGACCATAGAAAACGTTCAACCACCTCCAAATCATTTCTTTGTAACCCCATATCATCTGTACACAGATTGGATTCCATTAAATAACTAGCCACATGAGCACTGAAGATACTTCCACTCCAACCTGCTATAAACGGATGATATACAGCTGTTACTGCCGCACGCGCATCATCTTCGTTCTGGAAATAGTTCTCCGGAATAATCTTATCATTAACGACTGGATCTAAATCCAAACAAGATGTTAACCCCAGAGAAAAAGCAGCCAACAGTGATATTGCATTTTTAGAAATAAGTCTTTTCATATTCTGTAATTATTAGAAAGTTATATCTACACCAAAAGAAACAGTTAATTGAGTCGGATAAGCAGCCATGCTGTCCATTTCAGGATCTACACCACTATATTTCGTAATGACGAACGGATTTTGAACATCCCCGTAAACACGAAGATTCTGTATAACCTTATCCAGATTTTTGATCTTAGGCAACGTATATCCTAACGTAATATTTTTACAACGCAGGAAGTTTGCATTCTCCAACCAGAAGTCCGAATTCCGGTCGTATGGATTCATGATACTGGTCGGATATTTACCTGTAGGATTATCATGCGTCCAACGATCTTTTACTGCCGTAGCCATATTCACACCGTTTTTCAGGAACCAGGAACGTTTCAGATACCAGTCGTAAGCAGGGTTTTCCAATTGTCTGCCGAAATAACCGTAGAAGAAGATATTCAGGTCAAAACCTTTATATGTAAATGTATTACCAAATCCCAGATAAAATTTAGAAGTTTTTGTTCCCTGATAAATAACATCAGCATCATCCAGTTTACCATCCGGTCCTTCCTTCAAGTTTCCATCTTCATCGCGTCCATTTAAATCCTTATATTTGATCATACCAGGTTTAGCATTGGGCATATGAGGCAATTTACATGTACCATCCGGATTCATATCGCTCGGTTGCACCAAACCATCAGATATATACAGATAATAAGAATTCAACATATCCTTTTCGTTTTCATAGATTGCTTTTTTCCATTGGGGGTTTCTTTCCAACCAACGGTCACGATACAAAGAAAATACAACATCAGTCGACCAGGTAAACTCACCGATCAGGTTACGTGTATTAATACCTAGTTCAAAACCCTTACTGCCTTTTGCACCAATATTTGCCATCACTTTACTAATAGGATTATATTGCATCAGAACTTTTTCATCCAACAAATCAGATATACGACGGGTAAAGAATTCCATAGATCCGGAAATCCTGTTCTGGAAAAGTCCGAAATCAAGGCCGACATTCAATTCTGTAGTTGTTTCCCATTTCAGGTTGGGGTTTGCCAACTGTTTTTGTGCAACGCCGACAGATTGCTGGTCACCGAAATTATAGTTTTCTCCCGTTGAATAAAGAGCCAAAGCATTATTCCCAATATTCGAGTTACCTGTCTGTCCCAGACTAACACGCCATTTCAAATCGGAAATAATATCTTGTTCAGACATAAATTGTTCATTGATCATACGCCAGGCTAAAGCTACAGATGGGAAATATCCCCATTTATGGTTTTCTGCAAATTTAGAGGATGCATCACCACGCATAGTGGCAGAGATCAGATAGCGATCATCATAATTATAATTTACACGGGCAAAAACAGACCCCAACACTTCTTCATTACCATACGAACCTACAGACGGTTTAGTGTTTTCACCGGCAGCCAGATTATTCCATTTAAAAGCATCCGTAATAAAGCGACTGTTACCTGCATTAAAACCATTTGAAGAAAAATGCTGATAAGAATATCCGGCCATTGCCAAAAAATTATGTTTTTCATTAAATGTCTTTGCATAAGAAGCCGTCAGATCGAATAATTTACTTAACCGGTTGGAATAAGATTTATAAGCTTCGCCTCCTGCCTTTTGTCCATATAATGTAGTCTTGGGAACATAAGCATTACGTTCACCTTTCTCCTGCTGGAAGCCCGCATTCATTTTCAGGTCCAGGCCTTCAAACGGAGTAAGGATCAGATAAAAGTTTCCTAACAATTGGTTAACCGTACTTTCGTCAGTCATTTCCAACAGAGATACGGCATTTGCCAGATATGGCTGATCCGGATCCAACGTATAGTTACCTTCTTCATCATAAATAGGAATAGACGGATTGGCATTCATAGCTGCCCTGATAACTCCAGCATTTTCGTTTCCTCCATCGCCCAACGGTACATTATCACTCTTCACCTGGCTAACATTAAAGTTGATACCGGTTTTTATATACTTTCCCAACTTTTGATCAAAGTTTGCACGACCGGAATACCGTTGAATGCCATTATTTTTAACCACTCCCTGATGATCATAATAGTTTCCGGAAATATAATAAGAGGTTTTATCCGTACCACCGGTCAAAGACACATTATGCTGTGTAATGACACCGTTTCTTTCCACAGCTCCCAGCCAATCTGTCGTTTGTGCATTTGCAATCTGATCAGCCGAATATTTCGGATTAAAAGGAGCGACAGTCGACGGATCTGTATTTCCGTAAACTCCTATTTTATTATCAGACAAATAATCTTCATAAAGAACCCGGTTCGTTTCTGTCATGAAATCCGGACCATTAAGCATATCTATCTGTTTTACCTTTTTCTGGAAAGAAACAGAACCGGAATACTGTACTTTGGGCTTTTCACCTTCTTTACCACGTTTTGTAGTAATCAACACAACACCATTCGCAGCACGGGCCCCATAGATGGCAGTTGCAGATGCATCTTTCAGAATTTCAATGGAAGCGATATCTGCCGGATTCAGATTATTTAAAGGTGATTTATTGCCGGCTTTATATCTGTTTTTACTTTCCGGCTCCATATCTTCCGTAGAAATAGGAAAGCCGTCAATCACATAAAGAGGTCCTTTATTACCGGCACCACCGGCGGCATTACCACGGATCTGCATCCAAACGCCGCCACCCGGCTGTGCACTTTGTAACGAGACCTGCATACCGGCAGCCTTTCCGGTCAGCATCTGCCCCAAAGACATATTTCCTGCCTGAGGCAGATCTTCTGCTTTTACCTGTGTGATAGCTCCGGTCAGGTTACTTTTCTTGACAGTACCATAACCGATCACCACTACCTCCTCAAGGCTCTTACTGTCCTCTTTCATTGTAATGTTGATAACCGCTTTATCTTTTACAGAAATCTCCTGTGTCAAATAACCGATATATGAAATTGAAAGTATGGCATTAGATGGCATTTCCAGAGTATAGTTACCGTCCAAATCCGTGGTCGTCCCATTATTCGTTCCTTTGACAAGGATATTGGCACCAATGATCGGCTCTCCATTTGAGTCGGTTATTACCCCGGATACTTTTTTAGCTTGTTGAGGGGCAGATAAAACCGTTGAGTTATCTCCGCTTCGCAAAGAAATATAATTGTTTGCAAACTCATAGGAAATCCCGAGGTTCTTTAATGCATTGTCCAAAACCTCGGAAAGAGTTTTGTTCTTTGCATTCACTTTTATTACCTGGGTCAAGTCAATATCATTTTCACCATAAATGAAAAGATAGCTTGTCTGCTTCTCTATTTCATTGATCAATTTATCCAGTGAAATTGTTTTTTCGCTGATTGTAACCCTCACATTTTGGGAGTTGGAAGTCGTTGCATGGGAACAGAAAACGGCAACGAAAACTAAAAATATGGATAATCTCATAATACGAATAAAATGCTTTATTTCAAGATCTTTACATACGTCGAATAATAGCAATAAGTTTTTTTTCATAACTTTGCTTCTAATTTAAAGTTTATACTGTTTTTTATCAGAGTTCAAAAAAGAATAGTATTACACTTTCGGGGACAGATGGTGGTACATCTGTCCCTTTTTACTATTCCTCAGGAATAATTTTTCTTATGTCATAGGCTATATGTGTTTTTAATGGTGGAACATGTTAATAAATCTCTATTCGGTTATCATTCTCATGCATTTTGAATTTGAATTTATGTACGCCCTGAAGAGCTTTCAGTATATATTCGATTTCATCACTTTGCCGGAACTTACCCGAAACTTTACGATCCAGATTCGTTGCCCGGCTCAATTCGAATTTTACATTATACCATAAAGACAAATAATTCAATATTTCAGAGAACGGAACCCCTGTAAACCTGAATATGCCATTCTTAAGATATTCCTCATTGTTAAAGACATGAGGAATTTTAACCAGATAATTATTTTCCAAATAAACTTTTTCATTCGGTTTGAGGATCATACCATCATTCTGATTATCCTTATTATACACATGAACAGACCCTTCAACCAAATCTGTTTCAAACCGGGGAGATTCCGAATAGGCAAAAACATTGAATTTGGTACCCAATACTTTAATATCATACTTCTGTGTCTTGACAATAAATGGTCTTTCGGGATCTTTACTGACAGAGAAATAGCCTTCCCCGTCTAATTCAACAATACGATTATCCTTATTAAACTCATTAGGTATGCTAACTCTGGTTCGTGGGCTAAGCCAGGCTTCTGTTCCGTCCGCCAATGTCATGTGAACACGTTGGCCGGCCGGAACATCTATTTTTGTATGCGAAAGCTGTCCGGAGTCAGATCCATACTCTGTCATTAACCAAGTTCCAACTACAGAAAAAAGAATAACTGAAGCATATCTTAGCATATTGAAAATAAGACTTCGGTATTTCTTTCTATTTACTCTTTCATATAACTCGTTTATTTTTCGGGAACTCCATTCCTCATCTCCTTCCTGAGGAGTCATGGACGATAAAGCTGTCAATATCTGTAACCGGGCATACTCCTGCCTGCTTTCCTCACTGGCATTGATCCGGTCAAAAAGTTCGTCTTTTTCAGTCACAGATGTTTCGTCTGTCAGATATTTATATAGTTGTTCCTCCATAAGAAAATGAACTGTTTTTAGGGTATAACGAAATAAATGAAAAACACCCCTAGATGAAAAGTGGAAAAAATGATCCCGGGAAGTAAAATCCTAGATAATAAATATAAATAAGGGAAGATAATCTTTTAATTCAACTCTTAGTTTCCGTATAGCAGTCGTCATTTGGTTCTCCACTGTTTTGGCAGAAATATTAAGTCTTTCAGCAATTTCCCTGTTTTTCAACCCTTCCATGCGGCTAAGAATGAACACTTCCCTGCATTTTTCCGTCTAAACGCTGCTTGGCTTTTATAATATAATTTCTATATCTTCATTTGAAAGTGCGTTTTCATCAAATTGTTGCAAGGCATATAACTTAAGTTGTATTTCCTTATCAAAAACGGTTTTGAACTCTTCTCTCTTGCGTTCAAGAAGTTTCCGATGCCTCAACTGATCAATGCATTTATTTTTTACTAGTGTGAACAGGAATGCGTTTAAGTTTGTCAGGGTATCCAGTAGTTCCTGATGCTCCCACAGATAAATAAATATATCCTGTATAACATTCTCCGCATCTTCAGTAGACAAAACAAACTCACGGGCAAAACGTACCAGCTTTGGAAAGTATATGGAATATACTCTTGAAAAGTTTAACTTATTATTTTTTTGCATATGTAAGTTTTCCATATCCATTTGAAGACGTGCCGATAATGCAGGCAAAAATATAGAATTATTCTATTATTAATCTATTTCATCACTACTATTTAACAAAGCGTAGATCCGCGTCAGTTGAACATATGGTCAAAAAGGTCTTCGTCCGTATTGTCGAGGAAAGTAACCCAATGCTGGCGTGTCTTCCGGTCAAAATAATGCAATGCTCTATTATTACAAAGGATGTAGAGAGTGTCGTTCGTTTTTAATGTCCCATAAATAGTCGTTAGCGGCATGACGAGAACAGGGTTTCCATCTGCCATAAATACCAGGCAACCATTCAAGAAAGCAAATTTCCACTCATCGCAGATAGAGCAGAGATAGGTGGCAATCTCGCAGGGGCATTGCTTGGGGATGCGGTCGGTGATGTGGCGAAGTTGTACTAGTGTTTTCTTTTTCATATCCTACTGAATTTTAAGTTAGATATGTCCGCAACCGCACAAAAAAGGGGCACGTAACATATACATAAACCCCCACATAGGTACTGGAAGACCCGAAAGACGAGAATACGTAGCATGCCCGTACCCCCACTTATTGTAACAAAAATTACATAAGCGTGGCACGAACATCTAAATATCGTCTTTCGTAAAATTTCCAGTTTTATGCGAGATAATTAAATGTTCTATAACAAATTATCGGATTTCTCCCCGATAATGGTAGCAAAGGTAGAATATTGGTTTTGAATAGCAAAAATTCTGACTGACAGATTTATGAATAATTATTATGTAGAAGAGTATAAATTTGCTTTTACATTGTATTACTTTCCTTTTGATACTTTTTTAATGTGTTTGCCCTGCATCTTACAATCTATTTTGTTGCCGATAATTATGAGCAGACTTGTCGACTATTATGAGCAAGTTTGTTGACAATTGTAAGCAGGCTTGCCGATAATTATCAGCAAGCAATTACTACGGGAAAGCCAAAGCAACTATATACAGAATACGAATAAATTGTTTGCCAGAACAGTATATTTTTGCAGACTGGACAAAATATTAAAACAATTTTCAAATTCTGCTATGAGCTATTAATCATCAACATATTTGAGTTATCTTTGTCTGACAAAATTACAGAATACACAGAAAATGAAAATATTAATCCTATGTACCGGCAACAGTTGCCGTAGCCAGATGGCACAAGGCTGGTTACAATCTTTCGATAAGAATCTGATCGTTCGTTCAGCCGGAACGGATCCTGCAGGGGAAGTAAACCCGCTCGCCATTAAGACAATGAAAAATTCCGGAATAGATATCAGCAGCCATACGACGGAATCGGTCGAGCGCTATCTGGATGAACCCTGGGATTATGTAATTACAGTATGCGGAGACGCAAACGAGAATTGCCCCGTATTCAGAGGAAAAGTCCGCCATCGGTTACATATCGGCTTCTATGATCCTTCACGTGCAACAGGAACACCTGAATTTATCGAAAGTGAATTCCGCCGGATATGCATACAGATCAAAACAAAGATGTACGACTTTTATAATGATGAGATACTTAACGGTGACGGAGGCCCAACCTGTACTTGTGGTGCCAATCGTTTCTGCCGTTGTAATTAAAAAAAGAGCACTACATATAATATGTAGTGCTCTTTTTATATCATATATCTATTTATTATATATTGTAATATTCTTCCCAACCTTTACGTGGCGGCTCACCAACCAACATCTGGTTAGCAAAATCGTCATTTACTATTTCCTTGGTAACACGGTCGAAAACTAGTTTACGGTTCAGACGCTGTGCCAATACACCCATGCAGAACACCTGACTTAACGGGCCGGCAATAGAGAACGGAGAGCGGGTCTTTTCTTTTCCCTGGCAAGCCAGCAGGAAGTTTGCATAATGATTAGATGTGCTCTTTTCGTATTCAGGCAACTTCGGATTCATATCCTTGGCTACCTGATCAGGAATAACAGACAATGTACTGCCATGAGACCCCCCTTTAAAGGTAAGCGTCTTCGAATATATCTCTTTACCCGGATTCAGTTTCATCAATTGCAGTTTACCACCTGCAACAGTCGGAATATTTGGATCGACATCCGATGAACCGAAGTTCTCGGGAACAGCCGGAATATTATCCAAGCCATCATACCAGGTGACATCTACAGCCGGCATATTATTCCTTTCAGGGAATTTAAACAGGATGGTAGACGACATCGGGTAGAAAAATGGATTATGATCTTTCAGGTATAACGGATTAACTTCCGAAGGCAAACCTAAATCCAGGAATTCGTGTGCCGTATCCAGGATATGTGCCCCCCAGTCACCCAGCGCACCCATACCGAAGTCATACCAGCAACGCCATTGTCCCATATGATAATCATGGTTATAATCATGCTGCTGCACTACACCCAGCCAGGTATCCCAGTCCATTGTCTCAGGAATAGGCTCACCCATCGGCATATGTTTGATATTCGGATTCCATCCGTGCCAGCGACGGGGAGAGTTCATATGAGCTGTTATGGCTGTTACATCTTTTATAAGTCCGGCTTCTTTCCAGGCTTTGAACTGGTAATAATTCGCTTCAGAGTGTCCCTGGTTACCCATTTGAGTGACTACTCCGTATTTCTTTTCGCCCCTCATCATCAGTTCCACTTCATTGAAGGTACGAGCCATCGGTTTTTCCACATAGACATGTTTACCATGAGCCATCGCTTCAATTGTAATAGGGAAATGCGAGTGATCGGGAGTTCCTACCGAAACTGCATCGATCTTGTCCGCCATCTTATCAAACATCTGGCGAAAATCCTGAAAACGCTGGGCTTTCGGGAACATAGATATAAGTTCCTGCGTATGCTTGGCCCCCATATCCACATCACAAAGAGCTACTACATTACATAAGCCTGTCTTATATAACTCTTTGGCAATCTCGCCACCCCGGTTTCCGATGCCGATAAATGCAATATTAACTTTTTCGTTAGGACTAACGAAAGGTACACCTGGAAAAGCATTCGCCTTTGAAGGAATCCAAAACGACGGGATCGCCGTAGCTGCAGAAAGTGCCAATGCCCGCTTCAGAAACGAGCGGCGTGAAATGTCTTCTGATCTCATGGTATTTTATATTAGATAAATTAAGTCTGTTTGCGCAAACATTAAAAACATCAACTTTGCAAAAATAGATATTTTTTGTTGATTCAAAAGGAATCAGCTAATAAACTTCTCTATTTTATTCAAAAACAGAATGAAAGTATATCGGAGAAGAATTACCAAGTACTATTGGTTCCATGATCAGAGAGCATGGCTTCCACCTTCTGTTTATAAGCTTCCGCACCAGCAGCAATGTTCTTGGATGCGTCACTTGTCCCCATGCCATAGACAACCAAAGGCGTTTGCCAAACCATTCCGGCATGGATAGCACAGCCCTGATAAGGACGCAGCAATTCATCCATAGTGAAGCAGTTACGTCCGCCACTCCGGTAGGCCGCATATTCCGATCCGGTAGTCGTAACGACTTGCAAAGGCTTACCGGCCACGGCGGGTGTCTTGGCAAGCGATGTAAATACCTCATCAAGCCATCGCTTTAACAAGGAAGGAGCTGACATCCAATGAAACGGGAACTGGAAAATAACCATTGAAGCATCAGAAATAATCTTACTCCAGATATTCACATCGAAAGATTGATTCTGATATTCATATAAATCATATACCATTACACCGTCAATATCTTTAACTGAATCAGCCAGAGCTTTGTTTGCCTGCGATTCGTTTAAATTGGGGTGAGCCAGAAGAACTACTACTCTCTTGGAATTGTCATTCATAATATTTAGTTTTATATTGTAATACCCTAGTTGATCCGTTATCACAAAAATAAGCAAATCCATAAATATCCTACAATGAATCAACATATTTATTTTATATCAAA
>OGFC01001797.1_pt1 | contig 11093 bp, 9 predicted proteins | sample 1570841 | NCBI WGS metagenome assembly OGFC01 (sample SAMEA2582137, study PRJEB24529) | metagenome | biome: Human gut stool | place: China | collected 2011 | reverse complement strand
TATCTATCTAGGTTTACAGCACTTTTTACACACACTTTTTGTCCTATAACTCTAAATATGCTTTTGCTATTATTATTCTATACGAAGTATTCTAAAACCTTTTTACAACAAAAAAACTCTGCTCATGGCACATATCCATTCTGCAGAGTTTAATTATTTATATCAATCATTATGTTATCAAAACTAATGGCGGAGAAGGAGGGATTTGAACCCTCGCACCGTTGCCGGTCTGCCGCATTTCGAGTGCGGTCCCTTCAGCCTCTTGGGTACTTCTCCTTGTTTTTACGACGCTCTTTAAAAAAGTCCTTCATTATCTGACTGCATTCGTCAGCCATAACCCCGCTTAAAATCTCAGGCTCGTGATTCAAGCCCGGATGGGTCAGTACATTAAATAAAGACTCTACAGCGCCTCCTTTGTAATCGCTACTGCCATATACAACACGGTCAATCCGGCTGTTAATAATGGCTCCGGCGCACATCGGACACGGTTCTATAGTAACATAAAGCGTGCAACCGGTCAACCGCCAACGGTCAAGTATTTCACAAGCTTCGCGAATGACTAAAATCTCCGCATGAGCCGTTGCATCGTGATCTAATTCACGGCGATTATGATGACGCGAAATAATCTCGCCATCCTGGACAATAACGGCACCGATGGGAATCTCGCCAAGGTCATAGGCTTTTTTTGCTTCTTGTAAAGCTTCCTGCATATATTCTGCATCCGTCATAACCTACCTCCTTAAGCTTAACTCACGACTTATTACCGCGCATAACCATTATTGTAATTTTATCCGATTATGGGGTTCCAACAGGTCACCAAATTTGAACCGTATCTATTGTATCATGGTTTTTAGGTTTATTAAATAAAAACTTCCTACTGTTATACGGAAAAATTTTTCCTTATATATATAAATAACATCTTATATTCTTATTCATTTCCTATACATCCAAATTTCACTGTAATTTCACGAATTTTACATACAAATTTCATAATTCCCCTGTATGCTATACCCATAGCAGAAAACTAAAACTCCAATCCGAGTTTCCAAAATTAGATGAAGACGAAATTGGTAACGTTACTAAAAAGATTTCGTTATTCCATGATTGAGTTACAAAAAGTTCTGCTACACTATCTCTCGTTAATATAGCAAAGGAGTCTTAGTATGAAAAAATCGACTCAGAATTTATTGAGAAAGGTTGCTTTGCTAGGTGTTCTAGGCGGCACCCTTTGGGGTACCTCAATAGCTGCTGAGCCGGCTGCAACACAACAAGCAACCACAACTCACGTAACAACCGCTAGTGCCGGTATAGAGGGCCCTCAAACGGCAACCGTACAAGATGACGGTTCCAATAGCCCTACCATTTATGACAGAATGTTACGCGCCCGTTCCATGGCTCGTAACCAGGTAGAAGCTAATACCGCTATCTTCTTGATGCCGGAAGCTAACTACGGCGCTAATCGCACCAATGCCGGTCAAATGCCAAATGCCTACGACCGCCAATCCCATCGTGGTCAGGAACGCCAGTATCAGCCAAATGGCGACAACAGAATGCAACCGCAAGCTAATGAACAGGGTTCCGAGCAAGGTCAACGCATGGAACGCCACAGCCAACCTCCTATGATGAATGACCAAAATGGTCGTCAAGGTCAGCCGCCTATGGGTCAACCTCCTATGATGCATGACCGGGATGGTCATCAAGGTCAACCTCCTATGGGCCAACCTCCTATGATGAATGACCAAAATGGTCGTCAAGGTCAGCCTCCTATGGGACAACCTCCTATGATGCATGACCGGGATGGTCGTCAAGGTCAGCCTCCTATGGGGCAACCTCCTATGATGGGTGGCCAAGGTGGTCCGCAGGGTATGCCTCCTATGGGACAGCCTCCTATGATGGGCGGTCAAGGTGGTCCGCAGGATATGCCTCCTATGGGACAGCCTCCTATGATGGATGGTCAAAAACATCATGAAGGCCCGCATCATAATGACAAAAAGCATATGAAAAAGTACGACAACAACCGTCAGTACGAACATGCAACCCCGACTTCCTACACGGATGTCAATTTCTAAGAAATATCTCCTTTTTAAGCTTTCTCAAACACACACGTAAAAACCAACACAACTAAATAAACTCTCAACACACAACACACAAACACACAACACACAAACACACAAACACACAACACACAAACACACAACACACAAACACACAACACACAACAAAAAAGCCTGTGGATTCTAGGATTTGCAGGCTTTTTTGCTTTATTCCCTTATCGCCGTATTCTTCAACGCAACATACGCTATTCCTCCCAAATATGTTATACTTAAGAAACCCCATATAAGTTTTCAGGGTATTACAAGCATATTTTCAAATGATATAGAAAGAGTATTCTTATGAGATCAAAATCAAACTCCATTTGGCAACGCGCCGCCATGATGACTATCATCGGCACCACGCTATACGGCACCGCTTTTGCGAGCGAAGCTGTTTTGCCAAAAGAAGCCATCCCGCGCCTGCAATTGCCGACACAGGAAACGCTCTTAGAGAGTAAAAATGAACACCAAAAAACTTCCAAAGCCGTCGCCAAGCAGACTCAAGCGGCGATAAATCCCAATCAGTTATATGCCGATAAACGTTTGATTAACCCTTATACGGCGTATATGTGGCGCGAAGATAACGAAAATACGGCTACTTTACCTCCGGCTTTTCGCACGTCTCGCGACCGTTTTAAAACAGATCCCAATTTACCTACCCGCAAGGGCTTGGATACCTTAAATATCTCCGGCAGTTCTCAGCCATCGGCGGAGCAATTGGCACAAATCGCCAATACCTTGCGCACCAAGACCGACGGTCCGATTTATGTAGTGGACTTACGCCAAGAAACTCACCTTTTTGTAAACGGAATTCCTGTGAGTCACTATGGCAAACGCAACTGGGGCAATGTGGGCAAATCCTATCAAACTATCATCAATGAAGAGCGGGACTACGCCAATAAATTGGTAAATACGGCCCTTCCTATCGCTTCTTTAGATGCGAATAAAAACGCCATTAACGAACAGACGCTTACAGTTACATCAGCCAAAACCGAGGAAACAATAGCCAAAGAATTGGGCTTACGCTATGTGCGCTTTACCGCTACCGATCACACCTGGCCGGATGAAGCCTCCATCGATCGTTTTATTGCTTTTTACAAAACACTACCAAAGAACGCATGGCTCCACTTCCACTGCGAGGCCGGCAAAGGCCGTACCACTGCCTTTATGGCTATGTATGACATTATGAAAAACCCGGATATACCGTTAGCCGATATTTTAGCGCGCCAGCAGTTGATTGGTGGCAATAATGTGGCGGCTACATCCGATAAAGATACTTGGAAGGCTCCCTATTACGAGGAAAAAGCGGTTATGATTAACAAGTTCTATCGCTATGTACAGCAAAATTATCAGACAGGCTTTGAACTCAGTTGGAGCGAATGGTTAAATCCAAAGCCTCAGCCGTAGCAAGGTTATTTTGCCAAAAACTCCGCGCAAAACTTAATACGCGCAGTGCTAACTAACATGGACATAAAAAAACTCCGATACACGCATCACCGCATGTACCGGAGTTTTTTGTTAAGGGTTAAAGTAGATTATTCAGCCACAGCAATTACTTCAACTTCTACGGAGAAGTTAGCCGGTAGTTCTTTAACGGCAACGCAGCTGCGAGCTGGTTTGCTAGTGAAATATTCAGCATAAATAGCGTTAAATTTAGCAAAATCGTTAATATCAGCCAAGAAGCATGTCGTTTTAACGACTTTGGAGAAATCAGTGCCTGCTTCTTTCAAAATAGCTTCGATATTTTTCATAGCTTGTAAAGTTTCAGCTTCAACGCCGCCTTCAACCAATTTACCGGTTTCAGGATTGATACCACCTTGACCGGAAATGAATACGAGACCGTTGGCTTTAATAGCTTGAGAGTAAGGGCCCAAAGCTTTAGGGGCGTTTTCAGTAAATACAGGTTTCATAAAAAACTCCTTTCATGGACAATTACACGCGTAAACTTGTATAATTTGCTTATAGACTCATTATAAATTAAGTTTACGACGATGTACAATATCAAATGGACAAAATAACCTGAAATGTTTACCTCAAAATGTCATAGACTCATTTTGTAAATATTTAAGCACCTAAGGAGGCATCTGACTATGACCACAAAACGCTCCCCTGAATCTAAGGTAACACCGAACACAACAACGAACACAACGCCGGACACAATCTATAGTTACACAACAACCTTCCCCGACATAGGCGTCATTACCCTGTACAGTGATGGTGATAACCTAATTGGCCTCAGTATGCCGAGCCAGCAGTACCGATTGGAGCCAACTGAAAAGGAAATCACCGATAAAGAATTACCGATTTTTAAAACTACGGAAAAATGGCTCACCAAGTACTTCGCCGGCAAAGAGCCTAAAAAATTCCCACCGATTCGCTTCATCGGCACTCCGTTCCGCCAAAAAGTTTGGCAAGCCTTATTAGAAATCCCACACGGCGAGCTCGTCACCTATGGAGACTTAGCTAAAAAGCTCTATCCTAACGATGCCAATACGGGCATCCGCGCTCGCGCCATAGGCGGTGCTGTCGGTCACAATCCGATTCCTATTATCGTACCTTGTCATCGTGTTGTAGGTGCCAACAATAACCTCACCGGCTATACCGGCGGTTTAGACGTCAAAATCAAACTCCACACCTTAGAAGGTGTGGACATGGAGCCCCTAAAGTGGCCGAAACGAACAACGAAAAATACATTTTAATGCTTGGCCCCTTAATGCTTAACCCCTACATATCCAGTTTCCTACACAGCTAATTTCCTACACAGCCGGTCCGGAAACTAACGGCCCAATATGACAAGCTAATAGTATTATATGCAAAGAACCTGATCAATAAATAATCAGGTTCTTTGTACTTTTATATAGTTTTCTCCGAATTCATAAAGGTTTACAACAGTTTACAATCGTCTATAACTCTTGAATAAACTGCACGAAGCGTGGTGCAAATTCATCTCGTTCCAGATCGGACGTAAGCATTACATACGCTACCGGATTCGGCTGCGTCAATACAACGGCGCCCTGTAAATAATACGGCAATTCAAAGCCGTTCGCATTCACAAATACACGAGCCGATGCCATGTAGGCCGGATGCGTATAATGTGGTAATAACGCCCAAGGTGTCTGGTCTTTAATCGTTACCGACGTATAGGCATAATCGGATATACCGCTGAAAATAGTAGCGCCCAAGACGTTGTTCTCTAAGCGACCGTCACCTTGCATCCAATAAGAGTTAAGGACCGGCAACTGCAAATCGATAAGGTCTTTTTGAAGCATCGTCGAGTAACCCTTCGTCGTTTGCGGCGTCAAGACTAAGCCAAATACAGTGGCCGTCTTGCGGCCTTCACTATCCTTCAGTTGCCATTGGTACACATCGGTCTTTTCACCTAAGCGATAGTCTTCAAAGTATTGCAAACGTTCTTTCTGACGCTCGTACGCTTTCATGCTTTCTAAACGTTCATCGCCAACCAACAATTTATCAGTCACCCAATCGCGAAGTTCCGGACCTCTGGCAATCGATTCTTTCGTATCTTTTTCAAGGAATTTCCATAAGGTCGGTACAATCACCGTATCAGATAGCTTTTTAACCGTTAGGTCACGCGGTACCACGATATTTCCGTCATGACCTAAAGCTCTCATGTGTGTTGTCGAGGTTTTAGCCGGAATAGCGGCATTTTTCGTATCAGCAGCAAACGCTCTGACTTGAGGTTCAAGCCCATACATGCGTTGCCACTGCTTTTGCCAATAATTAAAGTCCCCGTCATTCGTGGTTAATACTGTTATAACCGGACCCTCTTTGTCAAAACGAACTAAATTCAAACCACCGAGCGGAATTTCATAGCTGTCAAAGGTAAAAACTTCACGAGCCTGAGAGTATAGGACCGGCCCAAAGATGGAGTTCAACTGTTCCATTTGGTCTAGATAATCCGCTTTAATGTCCGACGTAGCAAAGATTTTTTTCAAACCGTCGCGAAGGCTGCGATTAAGCTCCAATTTTTCTTTGGCACGCTCATTCGTCTCAGCTTGTGTTTTCAATTCACCGGCCGCCTTATCCAGATCAGCCACTAAGGCTTTCACCAAATTGTTCTTATGTTTGTCAACAAACTGATTGAATGACGCTGCATCCCGCATCACAGGTACAGCCTCGGTGCCTTTAACCATAGCCGCGTAGAACGCGTTCGCATCATATTCAGCCGGATACGGCGTAAGCATAGCTTCTTGCTGCTTCGTCAGTTCATCGCCCAAATCACGAACCACCTGCCACGTATGACCTAATTGATCTTTCGAATCACCCGTATTAGATACTTGCGACATATAGGCCGCTGCAATGGCCGCCGTTTTGGCAAACTTCATAGAATCACGCTCTTGTACACCGTCTCTGCTGTTTATAACGGATTTTTTAGCATTGGCTACTGATTTATCCGCCGCATCCCACAAAGCGTTACTGATTTCAAGATTAGCTCGTTCGCCTTTGATATAATCAGGTCCCAGCGCCAAATCCACTACATATGCCGTATGAACTCCTTCCGCATCTTCCCCGCGCAATTGATATAAGTTCCAGTCGCGATAAATCGTGCCGTTAAAATCCTTCAACTCTTTTATGTTGAGTTCTTTCTTGCTAGCCATGTCACGAATATCTTTAACATATTCCGCATTCAATTCTTTGGCGGAAATAAATTTTGTACCGTCAACCATCCCCATTAGCGTCATCATCCGTTTTAAGTCAAACACGGTAACGCCCGCCGGTAAGTTCACCGTTTTATTGTCTACGGTAGTCATCACCGTGCTTACGAGCTGGGGCTTAATGGCTATAGTATCAGGTGATACTTTTGTTTCAATCGCGTCACTGCTTGCTACGATACCATAACCCAAGCTAATCGGCGCCAACGTACTACTTGTTGCTTCCGCTGCCGAAACGCCCGAAATCGCCGGTGTGGCCAGCCCCAATAACGCAGCCAATACCAATCCTTTCAGATACTTGTGTTTCATCTGATTCACTCCTTTATATCTACTTACTATTCCCTTAGACTTTACGATTCCCTTAGTCTTTTCCTGAGAATATGACCGCTTCTTTATACCTAGCAAACATAGCGTGCTACTGTATACAGTCTTATTCTTCCGTAAATTCCGTATTGTTGTGCTTTACTTTTTCAAGCAACAATTGTTGTTTCAATTCGTGTAATTTTTGACTGATATTCACCTTAACAATTGGCGGGCGATTCAAGCGGAAATATTCAGGCCAGAGCAATTTAATTTGCTCATTTGCATAACTTACGATTTCAGGCAAGCTTGGTACATTATAGACTAATTCGCCGTTTTCAAAAATCGGCACCAACAGTTCCACTACGTCGAAGCTGTCAGCCGCTAGATGGGTCCGTTTCCATGGATACATGGCATTTTGGAAGGTATATGGTTTGGTCGTATCGATTGTTTCATCGAGGAGGCAAACCAGATCGCCGATTAACTTGCGATTGCGACGGTTAATGAGGCGCAATACTTTTTTACGGCCCGGATTCGTTACTTTTTCTACATTATCCGAAAACTTCATGGTTGGTACAAAGGAGCCATCGGTTTTCCATTGACCGGCCAATTTATACACGCCGCCCAACGCGGATGTGCCGTCGGCGGTAATTAGTTTGGTACCTACGCCCCAAGCGGAAATGGCACTGCCTTGGCTTTTCAAGTCGGCGATGGTGTATTCATCCAAATCATTGGATGCAAAAATCGTAGCATCCGGGAAACCTGCTTCCGCCATCATTTGATGAGCTTCCTGTGATAAGTACGCCAAGTCGCCGCTGTCGAGACGAATACCGTACCCCTTAGGCATGGTGCCACCGCGGCGTTCTTTCACTTCTTTGAAAACTTGAATGGCATTTGGCACACCTTGTTTCAATGTGTCATAGGTATCTACGAGGAGTACCAACATATCTTCGTATTGTTCCGCATAAGAACGAAAGGCCGTGAGTTCATCAGGGAAACTCATGATCCAGCTGTGCGCCATGGTGCCTACCGGTTTAATACCGTATTGTGATGCGGAGTACACATTACTGGTGCCGTTAAACCCACCGATAATGGAAGCTCTGGCACCATAAACGGCGGCATTGGTCCCCTGGGCCCGACGCATACCGAATTCGGCGAGGCTGTCGTTACCGGCCACACTACGGATACGACGCGCTTTGGTAGCTATCAGTGATTCATGATTGAGATACATGGATAAAGACGTTTCAATGAGCATCGCTTCGTCTTTAGGTGCTTCAATACGAAGCAACAATTCCCCCGGGAAGGCAACAGTCCCTTCCGGTGCCGCATACACACTGCCGGTGAAGCGGAAATCTTTTAAATAGTCGAGAAAATCTTCTTCAAATAAACCGGTTTCACGTAAATAGGCAATATCATCTTCGTTGAAGGACAGATTTTTTAAATAATCGATAACGTGCTCTAAGCCGGCCACTACCGTATACGCACCATCAAAAGGGTTTTTACGATAAAAACGGTCGAAAACGCAAGGAGTACGATGCAGACCTTCCTTAAATAACCCTTGCATCATGGTAAATTGATACAAATCCGTTAATAAAGCTTTACTAATCACAGTACATTCCTCATCTCTTCTAATAAATATATTAATTGTGTTGACATAAACTATTAACCCGATATACTAGAGGTAATAGAGTATTTATGGGAAGTGTAAAACTTCCGTAAATACCACACTTCTTGAGACAAAAGTTAATAAACCTTTGGGGGTAACAATTTACAACTAAGTTTATTTTAGTTACAATTGTTAAGGGTTATCTTTATATAATTCTACATTTATAGAAAGGAATCCTCTTTTTATGTTACAAGCTCGCTTATGTTTATTACTCACTGCGTTTGTTTGGGGCTCCACCTTTGTAGCCCAACGTCTTGCGTCTGATGTAATCGGTCCCAATGCGTACAATGCGATACGCTTTTTGTTGGGAGTATTAACCGTAAGTCCGTTTTATTTTTGGATAAAAACGGGAGCACCTTTGAAAAAGCCGCACTGTTCCATCATCTGGCCCTCCCTGGCCCTTGGCTTTATGTTATTTTTAGGTGCCAGTTTGCAACAATATGCCATCGCCTATACGACGGCGTCAAAAGCCGCGTTTTTAACAGCCTTATATGTGGTCCTCGTACCACTGCTTGGTCTCTTTGTAGGTGAACGACTCAGCTTAACCGCCTTAGGCGGCGTTATTTGTGCCATCATCGGAGCCGGCTTGTTAAGCTTAAAGGACAGTTTCATTCCTTCTTACGGCGACGGAATCATCCTGATTTCCACGTTGTTCTGGGCCATTCACATTTTGCTGTTAAATACGGTATCCAAACAATATAATCCGTTCTTACTGTCCATGGGTCAGTTTTTCGGCTGTGCCTTGTTCTCAGCCATAGCCTCCCTATTTTTGGAAACCACAACTTTTCAAAATATAGCCGACTCTTGGCTTTTCATCGTTTGGGGCGGCGTTTTATCGGCCGGGATCGGTTTTACAGGGCAGCTTTTAGGGCAACGCAAATTGCCGCCGACGGAAGCATCCCTTATTCTGAGCCTCGAAATCGTATTTACCGGTATTTTAGGCTATTTAATTTTGGATGAACGGCTTGATTATCAGGAAATCTGGGGGCTCATAGCCATGTGTTTCGGCGTTTTGCTGGCGCAACTACCATCCCCACCACAATTATCTATAGGACCGTTTTTCGGTCGAAAGGACTAATTTTGTATGACTGCTTCACAACTTTATCGCTTAGCCCGGCCCCGCACGCTAACAGCTGCCTTCAGCCCGGTTATTCTCGGAGCCTCCTATGCGGCGACGCTGCACACAGCGGTTCAGAGCCTTTGGCTAAGCCTGTTTTACACCTTATTAATTCTAATCTGCGTCATGAGTTCGCAGATTGCCGCCAATATTTGGAACGAATATTTCGACTTTAAATCCGGTCTCGACTTAAACCAAGCGGCCGGCAACAGCGGCACCATCGTCCGTGAAGGAATTTCGCCACAGCAGGTAAAAAAACTGGGCTATATCTTTTCCCTCACGCCGCTCGTGCTCGGCATTTTCTTGGCATCGCAAGTATCTTGGTGGTTATTGCCGGCCGGCGCCGTTTGTATTCTGATCAGCTTATTCTACTCGGGCGGTCCAAAACCGATTTCGCGCACACCGTTCGGCGAACTCGCCTCAGGTGTGGCCATGGGTTTTGCCATTGTCTATATTACGGCCTACACCTGGACGGGCACGCTCTACTGGGACTTCTTAATCCCGGCCATTCCGTCTACCATCCTCATCGGCAATATCATGATGACCAATAATCTGCGCGATTTCAGCAATGATAAAGCCCACGGACGTCGTACTTTGGTTATCCTTTTAGGTAAAGACGAAGGAATCCGCTTATTGCGAACCTTATTTATCGTCTGCGTCCTTTGGTTATTCTTATGGGTATTTTTAGGGCATTTGCCATCAGCATCCTTGCTCGGTATCATAGCTCTCTTCCCGGCTTTTAAAAGCGCTGCTATCTTGCAACGCTATGCGGACGTGGTAAAAATGAACGAAGCTATGAAATTTACGTCCATCAGTGTGACACTCTATCATCTGTTGGTAAGCGTTGGACTGTGGATTGGGTGAAGTAAAAACCGAGACTTATAGGACAAAAACAACCTTAGTATTTATAACGGATAAAACAGACTCCCTTTTAGGCAGACACAGGAAATAAAACTTGTGCTACTTAAAAGGGAGTTTTTTGACTCTATATTATTCAATGCAGTCTTACAATTAACTATTGTTTTCTAAAAATCAAATCCTTCTTTCCATGGTACTCCATATTTTTTTAATACATCTTCATAGTTTTTTCCCTTCCATATAGGGCGCTCCATGAAATACGAGTTTTCTCTATCTGAAAATGTATGTTTAATACAAAATTCCTTTATCCCCTGCAAGTCCTTCTCACACAACATACCTTTTATAATTATACTTTCTTCATCCCATCCATTATCACTAATATACTG
>OGFC01001796.1_pt1 | contig 11116 bp, 9 predicted proteins | sample 1570841 | NCBI WGS metagenome assembly OGFC01 (sample SAMEA2582137, study PRJEB24529) | metagenome | biome: Human gut stool | place: China | collected 2011 | reverse complement strand
CTGCCTCCATGGCAGCCTTTGCCGGTTCATAGTGATATGGATCCGGTGTCGCAATGCTAACTGCATCCAGCTTCTCTGCCATAATCATTTCCCTGACATCTGCATAACCCCTGATTTGATAGCGGTTTTGTGTAGCTGCTCTGCGCTCTTCATTCAAATCACAGAACACCACTGTTTCCACATGCGGATCACAGATATATGTATGGATATGATAATTACCGTAAATTCCGGCTCCTACCACTCCGATTTTAACTTTTTTCATATCAATAAATGTCCTTTCTTCGTAACTGTTACAAGCCACTTTTTGTCAAAAAATCACCAATATATGAAGTTGCTTCATCAGGTACCATGATACTGGTTACTTCTACTCCACGTTCTATCAGAACACGAAACGCCTGCGCTTCCTCTTTTGTGACACAAACAGACTTCTTTATTTGCACAGTATTCTCTCGCATAGATAGATTTCCAACATTGATTGCTTCAATTTGCAGGCCTAAATCCATTAAACGAACAGCATCTAAAGGTGATGTCAGTACCATCATGACTCGTTGTCCCTTGTATTTTCCTGCCAAAATATTATTTGCCGCTGTTTCTAAAGAAATAAGAGAAGTACGCATTCCTGCAGGTGCCACCATTCGTAATGCACTTTTGGTAATTTCATCCTCAGCCACTGCATCATTGGCTACCATAATGCGGTTAACTCTTAAATAATTACTCCACATAACTGCTACCTGACCATGTATCATGCGAGCATCAATTCTAATATGTACGATTCCTTCCATCACTGTTCTCCTTATCCCAGAATACCAAAAACACTGCAAATCATTGAAAAAATAATTAAGGCGATAATCATTTTAATCGCTGTAACACCCTTTTTCCCTAATAGCCAGTACACGATCAGCACAAATAACGCTGGAAGAAGTGACGGCATAATTTTATCCAGAATAGATTGTATTTCCAACGTAACATCTCCGTTTTTGAATACATACGGTACACTAGCTTTTACAACATTAGGTATCAACGCTCCTATCACCACCATGCCAAGAATATTTGCACAATCTGTGATTTTTTTCAGCTTATCCCCCATTGTAGAAATTAAATTGATCCCCTGCTTATAGCCAAGATGCATGAAATTATAGGACATAACAAGCTTTCCAATATTGGCGATAATCCAAATCCAAATTCCAACAGAGCTACCTTCTAGTGCCATATACGCTGCGATTGCGCCGAAAATCGTCTTAAATGTTGTTTGAAATAAAGCGTCATGAATTCCTGCCAGAGGTCCCATTAATCCGGTTTTTATTGCAGCAACGGTTTCCAGACTCTCTTCCTTTTTATCTTCTTCAATTGCAATCGTAGAGCCAATAATCAATGGGGAGGTATAAAATCCACAATTGAAAAACTGCATATGCGTTTTTACAGATTTTCGCAGACCTTCCTTATCATCACCATAAATCTTGCGTAGCGCCGGTAATATTCCATATGCATAACCAAGACCCTGATATCTTTCATAACACCAGCCATCCTGCTGATGAAGCCAGGATCGCCACCATATTCTACTTATATCCTTCTTTTCTAACACATTATTCGTCTTCATCAAAAATACCCTCCGCATTCACTGTTTCTGTCTGCATGATCAAGCCATCGTCTTTCCCTATCTGTTTATATTGAATCAATGCAAATGCTAAACCAACCGAGGCAGCACCAAGGACAGGCATTTGTAAATAGCTGCCCAGTACAAAGCCGATTATAATATATCCATAGTAATTGGATATCGGTAAAAAGCGAAGTAAAATTGCAATACCCAAGGCCGGCATAATACCTCCAGCTATCTTAAAGCCATTCATCACCCATTCCGGAGCCACATCCAGAATACCTTTTACCAGATCCGATCCAAAATACAATGCCAGGAAGATCGGTAACGCCCGAGATATCCCCCATGCAATCATTCCGGAAAGATTGCATAGTTCTACTTTTCGGAATTCATAAGAATCACAATATTTCTCTGCACGGTGAAGGATAAATGTATTTGCAAATCTTGCCAGCACATCCAATTGCATGAGAAGCATCCCGATTGGTATAGCTAATGCAACTGCAAATTCCAGTCCCTGATTGTTAGCGATTGTAAATGCAGTAGAGATGATACAGGCACACATATAGTCAGGAATCGTAGATCCTCCGTAATTGTGAACCCCCATCATCATCAGCTGCAATGTTCCTCCTACGGTTAAACCGATTTTTACATCCCCCATGATAATTCCGGTAATAAAGCCGGCAACTACTGGCTCAAAGGAACCTAGTTTTGTATTTAGAGAATCATAAACCCCAAAATAACCTAAAAACGTTAGTGCCGCAATTTGCCATAAATGAATATCCATAAGTTTACCTCCTTATTCATTTCCTTCCTCAAGCTCATCATTCATTTCTAAAAAAGATGGATTTCCTGCCACTGGAAGCTGCTGTGCAATCTCCTGCAGATTTTCATATCGCTTTAAATAGGCTTCCAACAGCAAATTCAGGTTCATACCACACAAAATGAAGCCTTTAGAGGAACGCTGGGAAATGATTTGTGCGGCAATTCTGGATGGCGTCCCATTCATCATATCTGCCAGTACAAGTATTTCTTCTTCTTCCCAAATTTCGTTTAACTGATGCATGACCTTCTTTTCAAATTGCTCTACGGATCCGTTTTCTTCAAGACATGCATAAGCAACACCCTCCTGCGTTCCCAGTATCATTGGCATAGAGTCATAAAACCCTTTAGCAATGACACCGTGTGATACAAGGAAAATTTTATACATATGCTTTCACCACCTTTCACCAGTGTAATAGCAATTTGCGTGCCAATATGTGTCAAATTCAGGTTCGCATTTGAATCATCAACAAAATACTGATAATTTCCGCATCCGGTATATGGATGTTAAATTTTTTCTCTACTCTTGAAAATGCCTTAGAAATAAGCTTAATTTCACCTTCATGCTCCTGTATCCATGCTTCGCTTTGATAGATATCCTCATCACAGTTCTTCAAAAGAGCACGTTCTATTAAAACAGCGACATGAAGAAACAGCATCATACGAATATCAGTGTCAAATTTCAGATGCATTCCAATTTCAGTGTCAAAAATCATAACCTCTACATCGTCAATAATCGTCTGCGGATTCAAAAACACCAAACGGTTAATCAGATTTTCAAGAGAAAATACCTTGATTATTTTCTGTTGAATCGTATCGAATTCTGCATCCTTGTCAGCTCCGACAATTTTATTCATAAATATGGAAATATCACGGGCATCCTCATTGTTCATAAGATGATTTATATTTATACAATCTACTCCCGCGATATCCAGATCTGAGGTTCCAACCAGGCATTGTACATCATAATCATGAAATACCTGATTCGCCTTTCCTTCCTTCATAATATTCATATAATCACAAGTCAGCAATTCCAGCTCCGGCTGAATAAAGTCTTTCATAATATCTTTGATTTTCTCTGCTGTGCCAATCCCGGAAATACATACGCACACCACTGCTTTTTTTCTTTTCTTTGGAGGCAAATATCGATAATGAAGCTGTGTCTGCCTACTAACATCCTGCAATAGCTTTGAAATAGGTATTTCTTTTCGTAACATATCGCCAACCTGTAAAGCAAGTGCCGTGCTAACACAATCGATGATTCCTATTTCCTGATAGTCATTAAGTTCCATATACGTATCTATTTCCATCAAAGATCCCATATCCACAAGAATCAGTGTCGGATAATTTCGATTGATACGCTCCATGTATTTTTTGAGAAGCGTTGAAAATAATTCATACGATGTGTTGATTGGCATGTCAAAGGCTTCAAATATATACTCTTCCAGTAATTCATTTACTGCAGATGCGATTGAGGTTGCTGTTGAGTTTCCATGAGCCATAATCAAAGCATTGCAGCATATGGCCTTACAACCGCAATTTGTTACTATTATATAAAGAAGAATATAAAATTGCAGATGAGGCCGTAAATGGATGCCCAAAGCTGTTTCCAGCTGGAATACAAGGCGTTGAGCTACAGAGGATAGCTTGAAATGGTATTGCTCTAATTTTTGCATTTCTGCCATAAATACAGCATTCAAGCCTGCATAATCTTCTTCCCCATATTGCTCAAGCAGGCTGCTTATAATTTTGCCTGTACTCATAGCCAGATGTATTCCATTTTTATCTTCAAAATCACTTATCAGAACATCAATCAAGGATGCCTGCAAAGAATGCTCTGTTGCCATCTGATTGTCTAAAATACGAAATAGTGCTTTTTGCAGCCTTCCTATATCGTGAAATTCCTGTCTGCTTTCTGAATAATTGGACTGAAATTCTTTAAGAATATTCAAAAGCTCGTATGTGTTAGGCATATCGTTTTCAGCTTGCAGCTGCTGATATTGATGCAGAAGTAAATCGTCTTTGATATATTCTTTTACTTCCATTTGTGAAAGCTTGCAATCAGCAGGAAGAGATGGTAAATCGACTAAAATCCTTTTTTTCGTTTGACTTAAATGAAATGCCGAAGCACAGCTATAGCGTATGATGTTCTGCAGACTACCTACATTTCCTTCTGTATTCAATGATAGAAGCAGATTGATAACCTGTGAGCGTACACATACCTCCTTCTCGAAAATCTTGCATTCTCTGAAATAGAATAAACGTATGAGCTCCAGCTTTTCCTTTATTGGACGATTCTGCAGGGAGGGGATATGAATAATCATAGGTATCCTTCTGCGCAAGGTGTGAGTAAGCACGGTCTGCGGTTCTTCTGTAGTAGCAAAAATCATTCTCACATGCGCTTTGCGTACGATATCCGGTTCACCGATTCTTCGATATTCATCCTTATCCATCAATAAAAACAGCTTTTCCTGACTTTCATTGCTAAGCCGATGTACTTCATCAAGAAACAAATACCCCTGATCTGCCTGATGAATCAATCCATCCTTTGCCTGCTCTGCCCCTGTGAATGCTCCTTTTGCATATCCGAAAAGCAGAGCTGACAATAGCTCCGGATTACTGGCATAATCTGCACAATTTAAAGTGATAAAAGGCGCATCACCGCTTATATTCTCACTCTCTATTGCATATCTGTGAATCAGCTCAGCAAGAAAGCTTTTTCCAACACCGCTGGAACCGTTTAAAAGAATTGGCAGTCCCTTTCCTGGATATTGAACTGCGCTACGGCATTGCTCAATTACATGTTTCAGACTTCCCTGTGCACCTATAAAGGAAGTAAACGCATCTGTTTTCACTACATTTTCTGAAGCTTGATCTTCTTCATCAGATAAGCATTGAAACAATACCGGGCGGGTATTTGTCTTGGTGATTCGTTGTTCATTTACCAGCTCATTCAAATATTGAGAAACAAGGTTCCTCCTCATGTTTAAATGCACCGCCATATCTGCTGCGCTTATTCCGGCTTTAGACTCTGCAGTCAGTTCAATTAGTTTTTCTAACACGGTTTCTTTTACTCTCATAATTATGTAGATGTCCCCTGCATCTTCTCCTTCCTTTAAACATCCCCATCTTTCTTAAATATACAATATAACAGTAGCAAATTCCATGCCAATTAGTGTCAAATTTTATTGGCATGGAATTTGCTTGTACATGAATGAGAGGTGATTTTCGCCGCAAGAACGAGCGGCGATATGGAGGTAAATATGAAAAACTTTAAACTATTTAATACAGACAAACGCTGGTATAAAGCCAATTTTCATGCACATTCTACAAGATCTGATGGATTGCTTACGCCTGAACAAATGGTGAAATGCTATGCCGAACAGGGCTATTCGATACTTTCACTGTCCGAACACGAAAAGTATACTGATACTGTAGAGTTTGACACAAAAGATTTGATTGTATATCCCGGTATTGAAAGGAGTATATCGCTGCCGGACGGTGAGGAATTTCATATCCATGGTTTAGCTGATTTAAGTGAGGTCTGCATGCATCGATATCACCATGATCAATATATTCCTGTTCCAAAATATGAGAGCATGAAGGATGTACAGAAAATTATTGATGAACTAAAGGCACATGGTAATTATGTTATGTTAAATCATCCTTACTGGTCATTCAATACATTTGATAAGCTTCATGCATTAAAAAATTATGATTTCATAGAAATATTCAATTATGGTGCCCATACACATTCTGACCTTGGAGACAGCGAACTATATTTTGATGAGCTTTTGAAAACAAATAAAGTAACGGCTTTAGCTGCTGATGATAATCATAATTCTAATCGTTATGTGCCCGGTATCCATATGTATGACAGCTTTGGTGGATTCGTCATGTTGCAGATGGATGAATTTAGCCGTCAGGGTGTTAGTGATGCCTTGAAAAGAGGTTCCTTTTATGCATCAAGTGGTCCTGAAATATATCAGTTTTCAAGAAGTGAAAATCAGATTACAGTAACCTGCAGTGAAGTTTCTTCCATTGTATTCAAGGCTTGGCCGAGAAGAGGAACACGTATCTTCCAAAACAGCCAAAAGTTAATGACGTCTGCAACTTACACACTCAGAGGAGGAGAAAAATGGATTCGTGTGAAGTGCATAGATGAGAAAGGCAGATGTGCATGGTCAAACCCCATCTATTTGGAGGATTGATTTATAGCAAAAAATCTTCCTGGTTCCAAAGCTTATGGAGCTAAGAAGATTTTTTCAATATCAAGGTTTTAAACAGCCAATAGGAACGATAAGGACCCCATCCTCCCGTCTATATGCAAATTGACCACCGGTAATCACCATGAGGAATGACGGCTCCTTCAGATTGTGCTCCTGTATCAATGCTTTTAATTTACGTAAATGTGAAGCTCCCTCTTCAATTTCACGGCTGCCCAACTTCATTTCTATTAACGCATAACGGCCATCACGTAAATGTAGAACAGCATCACATTCCAGACCGTAGCGATCATGATAATATGATATTTCTCCACCCAGATGCTGGGAATAAATACGCAGATCACGAATCACAAGTGATTCAAACAGAAAACCAAGGGTATTGAGATCCTGCATTAACCCCTCATAAGTAAGCCCCAGGGAAGCGCATGCAAGAGAAGGATCGACAAACCCTCTTTTTGTTCCGGAACGAATTGCTGTTTTTGAACGGATTGCTGGATTCCATGCAGGTATATCCTCTATAACAAATAAGCGCTCCAATGCATTTAAATAGGAGAAGAATGTCGTTTCTGAAATATTCTGGTCATTCGCAATCACATCCTTACGTATCGTCGCTTTTGTAGCCAGAGTGGATACATTTCGTGCATAGGAACGAAGTATGGATCGTATCCTTTGTGGATTTCTCATACTCTCATCTAATCTTGAAACATCGCTTTCACATAATGCATCTACATAACTGGAGGTTATCAGAAAAGATGCTCTCGCACTTTTCCCAATCGATGCAGGCCAGCCTCCTCTACATATGACATAAGCAATGTCTTCCACTCGCATGAAAGACGATATTCCATTTATATCCGTAATACCATTAAACAGCGCTTCCAGTGATATGTTTCCATTTGACTCTTTGGACTCGTATAAGCTCATTGGATACATCTTTACTCTTGCAATTCGGCCTGTACCTGTATGCATCCTGCTATTATCTACAGGTACCGCAGAGCCTGTCAATATAAATTGTCCGGATGAATTTCTATTATCCACTTCCGTACGGACACTATCCCATAAAGTGGGAGCAGTTTGCCATTCATCTAAAAGCAGCGGGGTATCTCCTTTTAAAATCAGAGAAGGGTTTACATCTATCATCTTCATATATTCGTGTGCTTTCGTAGGATCCTGAAGTTGAATAACACTTCGTGCCTGTTGTTTAGCAGTTGTAGTTTTTCCACACCATTTGGGTCCAACAAGCAAAACAGCTCCAAAGACCTCCAGATATTCTGTTAATATCCCATCGATAATTCTTTTCATATATTCAGCCATAGTATGCACACCTCCTATTCTATTTGAAGTATACCCTTATTTTCGATGAGTATCAAGTGAATTAAAGTAATTTGTGCTTTTTTATTAATGTAATTTGTGGTATTTCATTAAAGTGATTTGTGCCTAACTATCTTTATCGTTTATGATCATTATAAATGATATACACATCCTCTTTTTTGTAGTAAGCCGGCAAAAGGATATGCAATACCACCCCTTTGATAGTAATACCATTCCATCACGGTACAAAAAGTTCCAGCCCCCATCTGTAGGCAAAAACAAAAAAAGGCTCCATATCTTTGATAGAAATGGAATCCTTTTTCATAAGTTCTTAATTCTCTTTATGCTCACGATATGCTTTCGTAAACAGTACCAGACGTAAAATCCCAATAATCAGCAATGCCCCGCCGATAACCGACAACACGATTTGATCACTGTCGATACCATAATAGATAAAGAAACAGGAAATCAGACATACGAATATAGCTGTCAGTAATGCAGGCAGTACCGTTTTTGTTTGCAATTAGCTCACCTTCGTTCCGTTTGGCAGATCCTTAACAATCGTTACAATATCCAGATCATCCGCATTGCTGGCGCACAGAATCATGCCCTGACTCTCTACACCACGCAGCTTGACCGGCTTTAGATTGGTCACTACGATGACCTTCTTCCCGACAACTTCCTCTGGTGAAAAGCTTGCGGCAATGCCACTGACAATCTGACGTGTTTCATCACCCAGATCAATCTGTTCCACCAATAATCTGTCAGCCTTTGGATGCTTTTCAGCAGAGATAATCGACCCAACCTTCAGCTCCACCTTTGTAAAATCCTCGATACCGATTTGTTCAACAGGTGCTTCTTCTTTCTTCGCTTCTTTTTTATCAGCCTTTTTCGCAGCTTTTTCTTCCTTCTTGCGGTCTGCTTCCAGTGTTTCCATAAACTCCTTTGCATCAATTCGTGCAAACAGGATTTCCGGCTTTCCTTCCACCGTATGTCCGCATTCCAGCATTCCAAACTCCTTCAGGCTCTTTGCATCACGCTCGGATGTGCTCAGCTCCTCAAGAATTTTCTCAGCAGTCTCCGGCATATAGCTGCTCAGCAGTACCGCAGAGATACGGATGCATTCCAGCAGGTTATACAGTACAGTTGCCAGACGATCCTTCTTCGCTTCATCCTTGCCAAGCACCCATGGCGTCGTTTCATCAATATACTTATTGCAGCGCTTCAGCAGTGTAAAGATTTCATCAATTGCTTCTCCGACATGCAGAGTCTCCATTTTCTTTTCCACACGCTTCGGTGTATCCAGAGCAAGAGCAATCAGCTCCTTGTCGATATCCTCCTGCTCCAGCGGATTGGAAATCACACCGTTGAAGTATTTATTCTGCATGGAAATGGTTCGATTCACCAGATTTCCCAGAACATTGGCCAGGTCAGAATTGATACGCTCCACGACTAGATCCCAGGTAATCGTTCCATCCTGTGCAAACGGCATTTCATGCAGGACGAAATACCGTACAGCATCCACACCGAAATAATGCACAAGTTCATCCGCATAGATGGCGTTTCCTTTGGATTTGGACATCTTTCCATCTCCAACCAGCAGCCATGGATGACCGAACACCTGCTTTGGAAGCGGCTCACCGAGTGCCATCAGCATGATTGGCCAGTAAATGGTATGGAAGCGCAGAATGTCTTTACCGATGATATGTACATCCGCAGGCCAGTATTTCTGATACAGCTCTCCATGGTTTCCATCAGCGTCGAAGCCCAGTGATGTGATATAGTTGCTTAGGGCATCAATCCAGACATAGACAACATGTCCCGGGTCGAAATCAACAGGAATACCCCATTTGAAGGATGTACGGGATACACACAGATCCTGCAGACCCGGCTTCAGGAAGTTGTTGATCATCTCATTCTTTCTGGATTCCGGCTGAATAAATTCCGGGTGATCCTCAATATGCTTGATCAGACGCGGTGCATATTTCTGTAGATTGAAAAAGTATGCTTCCTCACTTGCTTTTTCCACAGGACGCCCGCAATCCGGACATTTTCCGTCAACCAGCTGGCTTTCCGTCCAGAAGGACTCACACGGCGTACAATATAAGCCCTCATAGGTGCTCTTGTAGATATCGCCCTGCTCATACAGCTTCTTAAAGATCTTCTGTACCTGCTTTTCGTGATAATCATCCGTTGTACGAATAAAGTAATCGTAGGATGTGTTCATCATATCAAAGTTTTTGCGCACAATTCCGGCAACTTTGTCGACAAATTCCTTCGGCGTTACACCGGCTTCCTTTGCCTTTTCCTCGATTTTCTGTCCATGCTCATCCGTGCCTGTCTGAAAAAACACATCATAGCCCTGCTGGCGCTTGTATCTAGCGATTGCATCTGTCAGTATGATTTCATACGTATTACCGATGTGCGGTCTTCCCGATGTATAGGTAATCGCGGTTGTGATGTAGTATGGTTTTTTGTTCTTACATTCCTTACACATATTCATATCCTCCTTATATAAGAAAAAGCCCCCGCCAAAGGACGAAAGCTTCGTGTTACCACCTTTATTCATGCACGCATACGCGTACACCTCATTTGCCGTTAACGCCGGCCTGCGGTTCTTCCTAATTATTCAGAAAAACGGTTCCAGGGCCATGTTCGCTTTTTTCCTCATGAGAATTTACACCAGCCATTCTCTCTCTTCGCCTTGGATAAAAGCTACTCTTCCTGTCATTACCTTTGTAGTATCATTATATAGAATTCTTCCCGCAAAGACAAGGAAAAATACATAAAATGAAGGATTTCAGTTATCTATACTGCACAGCGCAGAAAATCCATCTTGCCCGTGATACAGGTTAAAGGAGATATTAGATCAATAGATAAAACTGTTTCCTTATATCTTTCATTCCCTTTGTTAGTTATTGGATTATTGTAACGTATTTTCTCCTGTTTCACACCGAACCTCAATCAAGGCAGAGAGATACCGCTATAGTTCTTATGTAGCAGCCTGGTAAAAGTATTGAATAGATGTTCTTTCATAGACGATAACGTCGCTTGATAAAATTTGTTAAATATATAAAGAAATTTATCTAATTTTTAGGAATTTCGCCATTTCATTACGTATGTAGTAGTGTAAAGCATAAGACTGCATACGAAAGGAAGTGAATACTAT
>OGFC01001794.1_pt1 | contig 11119 bp, 9 predicted proteins | sample 1570841 | NCBI WGS metagenome assembly OGFC01 (sample SAMEA2582137, study PRJEB24529) | metagenome | biome: Human gut stool | place: China | collected 2011 | reverse complement strand
TAACAGAATATAGATAAAAAGTATAAATATACAATAGGAAATAAAAATATAGTTGTGCAAAGTGTAAAAGCTATATTGACAAATGTAAAAATATATGGTAAAACAATGTTATAAATCAAAAAGATAATTTTACAGATGCACAAACGATGATCGTAAAAAAGTCAGAAGAATAGTTACAAATGTAAAATTATCAGGAGAAGGAGAAAGGAGGAGATTCTGAAACTATGAGTGGAAAAACTATGAGTGTTTCAGAAAAGAAACAAGGAGAGAAAAAGCAGGGACTTCATAACACACTGGTCTATGTGAAACAGCACTGGCAGCTTTATGTGATCTTTCTGTTTCCGGCACTTATCCTGACTCTGATATTCAAGTATATACCGATGGGCGGAATCCTGATCGCATTCCAGAGGTATAACCCGATCAGAGGAATTATGGGAAGTGAATGGGTAGGACTGACATATTTCAAACGGTTTTTGTCATCTCCGGATTTTATGAGATATCTGGTAAATACACTGAAGCTTAGTATTTACGGATTATTGTGGGGATTTCCAATACCGATCCTGCTTGCATTTCTGTTAAACAGAATTGAGAGTAAAGGAGTTAAGAAAAAAGTCCAGCTTATCCTTTATATGCCAAACTTTGTTTCTGTAATTGTACTGTGCGGTATTGTAAGAATTTTTCTTTCCGTAACAGGTCCGGTAAACCTTTTACTGGGCACAAGCATTAACTTTATGACAATGCCGGAGGCATTCAGATCCATTTATATTATCAGCGGTATTTGGCAGGGTGCAGGATGGGCGTCCATTATGTATACGGCTTCACTTTCCAATGCAAGTCAGGAACTGAAGGAAGCGGCCGTCATTGATGGTGCCAACATTTTCCAGCAGATTAAGGCTGTAGAGTGGCCGGCGATCAAAGATATGGTAGTCATCCAGTTTATTCTCCAGGCCGGTAACATTATGAGTATTGGATTTGAAAAAGCATATGCACTTCAGACAGACCTGAACCTGCCTTCTTCAGAAATCATTGCTACATATGTATACAAAAAAGGTCTGTTGGATGGAGATTACAGCTTTTCTACAGCTGTAGGTCTGTTTAATACAGTGATTAATGTAATCCTGCTGATCATAGTAAATAAAGTTGTTGCAAAAATGAATGACGGTAAAGGTTTATAGGGAGGAAGAATATCATGAAGAAAAAAAGCAGATTTGCCAGATACTCCCTGCAGGATAAGGCATTATTATTAACAGGATATATTTTATTAGGACTTTTTGTAATTGCGATCGTAGTTCCAATGTGTTATATCGTAGTAGCATCCTTTATGGACCCAATCACTCTTCAGAATAAAGGAATTACCTTTGATTTCAGCAAATGGACACTGACAGCTTATCAGAGAGTTATTTCCAATGCACAGATCTGGATCGGGTTTAAAAATGCGGTAGTTTATTCAGTTATTTTTACAATTGTATCTGTACTGATCACACTGTTTGCAGCTTATCCTATGTCCAGAGCCGATTTTAAGGGAAGAGGATTTTTCAATGTTATCTTTATGATCACTATGTTCTTTGGAGGCGGACTGATCCCTACATACTTGCTGATCAGCAACCTGGGACTTCTGGACAGCATGTGGGCGGTTATCCTGCCTGGTGCTTTCAGCGTATGGAATATGATCATTGCCAGAACATTTTATCAGGGAATTCCTTCTGAACTTCGTGAGGCAGCAGAAGTAGATGGTGCCAATGAGATGGTATATTTCTTTAAGATCCTTCTTCCGGTATGTACACCGGTTATTGCAGTGCTGGCATTATGGCAGTTTGTAGCAATGTGGAACAGTTACTTTGATGCAATGATCTATCTGAATGATTCTGCAAAACAGCCATTGCAGCTGGTTCTCCGTTCTATTCTTATCCAGAACCAGCCGGAGTCAGGAATGATCTCAGATATGCAGAGTACCGCAGCAAGAGCACAGCTCGCAGAACTTCTGAAATATGCAACAATTATTATATCAAGTTTACCATTGTTGGTAATGTATCCGTTTTTCCAGAAATATTTTGATGCCGGTATTATGGCTGGCTCTATCAAGGGATAAAGAGAGGAGAAGAGTATGAAAGCAAAAAAAATAAAAGCATTTATGGCAGCAGCACTGGCAGTTTGTATGGTAGCTTCCATGACAGGATGTGGAAAGAGTAAAGTGGCACTTAATGACGGAGAATTTCAGGAAGTAGACAAGGCAGAACTGGAATTTCCACTGAAAGAAAAAACAGAGATTTCCGGTATGACAAGCTATCCGGCAAACACAGAGTCTGACCCGAATAAGAGAACCATCTTCAAACGTCTTCAGGAAAAAACAAATGTTGAAGTAAAATGGAATGCAATCCAGTCAGACCAGTGGAGTGATAAGATCTCTCTTGCAATGGCAAACCCCAAGGAATTATCGGATTTCGTATTTTCAGCAGGTTTCAGTGACAGTGATCTTCTGAAATATGCAGACCAGGGAATCATCATTGCTCTGGAAGATTACATAGATGCTTATATGCCGAATCTGAAAGCTGTTTTTGACAAGTATCCGGAATACAGAACCATGTGTACAGACACAGAAGGACATATCTGGGCACTTCCATGGATCGAGCAGCTGGGTTCAGGCAAAACAGCAATCCAGACAGTGGGAAATATGAGCTTTATCAATAAGAAATGGCTGGATTTCCTGAATCTTGAAGTTCCTGAAACTGTAGATGAATTTGAACAGGTTCTGATCGCATTCCGTGACCATGCCTCCGAACTTCAGGAAGAATTTGGTATTGATGGAAGTATTATCCCAATGTCCTGTATCGTAAATGACGGAGATCAGGACCCATCTATCCTGATCAACGGATTTGGAGAAGGATACGGAGATGCAGATAAAACCAGACACATCGCAGTTACAGACGATAAGAAAGTCATCTGCTCTGCCACACAGGATGGATACAAAAAAGGTATCGAATGGCTGAACAAACTCAATGACGAAGGTCTGATCGATCCGGAAGCATTTACACAGGAATGGTCCACTTATGTATCCAAAGGAAAGTCCGGAAGATACGGCGTATGCTTTAGCTGGGATGTAGCAAACATTGACAATCTGGAAGACTGGGTTCCGCTTCCTGTTCTTACAGCAGATACCAGAAACCTGACACCGCAGAATGGTTCCTTTACAAGTGGATTTGACCGTGGACGTTGTGTTGTAACAGCAGTTGCCAAGAATCCGGCACTTGTATGTGCATGGTTAGACCAGATGTATGATCCGATACAGTCCCCGCAGAACAACTGGGGAACTTACGGCGAAGATGATGACTTTGATATCTTCGAAATGAGTAAGAACGCAGAAGGCGGAGATATGCTGAAACATGCACCTCTTGGAGATGCTTCCCCTGTAGAAGTAAGAGAGGCAGAGTCTGTAGGAGGACCGCTGGCAGTTCTGGATGAATATTATGATAAATATGTAACCTGCCCGGATGATGCACAGTATCGTCTTGACTGGATTGAAGACTACTTTACTCCGGACATGCACACAGAATATGTATATCCGAACGTATTTATGAACAGAGAAGATACAGAAGAATTGTCCAACCTTCAGGCTGATATTCAGAAAACGATCAATGCAAAGAAATCTGACTGGATCATGAACGGATTTACAGATGCTGACTGGGATGAATATCTCAAGAGTCTGGATTCCTATGGACTGGAAGATTATCTGAAGATTTATCAGAAGTATCTGGATGCATATTATGCTGAACAGAAATAGAAACCTGTTCCTTTGATGGCACTGTCAGGCAATTTGCCTGTGGGAAAAATAATGAAAATGTGAATGATTTCTCCCGGTCAGATAATGTCCGGGAGAGACAGCGAGAGGTTAGAATTTATGAAGAGTATTTTAGATAAGGCAAGAGAATACGAAGCAGTGAATGGTCGGAAAATACCCTCAGAGAAAAGACCGGCTTTTCATATAAGCCCATATGTAGGATGGATGAATGATCCAAACGGTTTTTCCTGGTATAAAGGACAGTATCATTTATTTTACCAGTATAATCCATATAAAACACAGTGGGACAGTATGCACTGGGGACATGTGGTCAGTAAAGATCTGCTGCATTGGGAATATCTTCCGGCAGCTCTGGCTCCGGACGAAGAATACGATAAGATTGGATGCTTTTCGGGCAGTGCAGCAGAACTGCCTGACGGACAGCAGCTTCTGATCTATACATCTGTAGATCATGAAACTCTGGAAGATGGCACGGTAAGAGATATACAGACACAGTCAGTTGCTGTGGGAGATGGAACAGACTATAAGAAATATGAAAAGAATCCTGTACTTACCGGACAGGATGTGCCGGAAGGCGGAAGTAAGGTGGATTTCCGTGATCCAAAGGTATGGAAGGGAAAGGATGGGCTTTTTTACTGTGTGGTCGGCAACCGTCCTTCAGATGGAAGTGGACAGATTCTCCTTTACAGCAGTGAAGATGGATTTCAGTGGAAGTTTGTAAGTATACTTGCAGAGAATAAAAATCGATATGGGAAAATGTGGGAATGTCCTGATTTCTTTAAACTGGACGGCAAATATGTTCTTCTGACCAGTCCGCAGGATATGCTGGCTGAAGGAATGGAATATTATAGTGGAAATGGAACCCTTTGTATTATCGGTGAAATGGATCCTGATACGCATACATTAAAAGAAGAGAACCATCAGTCTGTTGACTATGGCATTGATTTCTATGCAATGCAGACTGTAGAAGCACCGGACGGACGTCGTATCATGATTGGATGGATGCAGAACTGGGATACTCTTTCTCATCGATGCGAAGAGTCAAAATGGTTTGCGCAGATGAGTCTTCCCAGAGAATTATCTGTGAAGAATGGAAGACTGTATCAGAAACCGGTACGGGAACTGGATGCAATCAGAAAGAGTAAAACGGAATATAGGAACGTTGTAGTCAAAGACAAGCCGGTTATGCTTAAAGGGGTACAGGGACGTACTATAGATATGGAGCTTGCCATCAGCTCGGAAGACAAAGAAACAGGTTATGGAAAATTTACAGTATGTTTTGCGCAGAATGAAAAATTCCATACAGAATTAAGTTTTTGTCCTGAAGATTCGGTGTTAAAGCTGGATAGAAAACTTTCCGGAAGCAGAAGAGCAGTAGTTCACGAGAAAAGCTGTCTGGTAAATAGAAAGACAGATGAATTAAAACTTCGTATGATTCTGGACAGATATAGTGTGGAAGTATTTGTGAATGACGGTGAACAGGTAATGTCCATGGTAATCTTTACAGAACAGGAAGCAGATGGAATTTCCTTCCAGGCGAATGGAAAGGTAAAAATGGACATTACAAAATATGATCTGGTATAAAATATCAGAAATTGCAGAAGGATAAAGGAATTCCTGTAATGGGAATTCCTTTATTATATTATAGAGAGTTATAGAGAAAATTATTCTGCTTATTATACAAAAGCAAGTAACGATAGCAATCCTCGTAAATATTTGTCTGCTTCGAAAAGTTACTTGCTTTTAGAATTATGACAGATGATTCTTGGAATATTTAATATAATCCACAACCATCATCGCCAGTTTAAATGTCAGTGCATCCTCAAACGCGCGGATATCCAGTCCGAATTTTCTCTGAAGCTTCTCAAAGCGGTACACCAGAGTATTTCTGTGTACATAAAGCTGTCTGGAAGTCTCAGAGAGATTCAGGTTATTTTCAAAGAAGGTACGGATAGTGATCAGGGTTTCTTCGTCAATAGAATCCAGAGTTTCCTCTTTGAATATCTCGTCGATAAACATTTCGCATATGGAAACAGGAAGCTGGTAGATCAGTCTGCCGATTCCAAGCTGGTTATATCCGAATACATTCTTATCTGCGTAGAAAATCTTGCCTACTTCAAGGGCTGTATGTGCTTCTTTGTATGCATCGGGAAGCCGGGAAATATCCTCTGCCAGATTACTGTAGGCAACCCATGCAAAAGTCATTGCTTCTGTGTTTAACATATCTACAAGCATATATGCAATTGATTCCAGATCTTCATAAGTTTCTGTGGACTGTAATTCTCTGATGATGATAATCCCTGTATCATCAATAGCAGTGATGAAATCTCTGGTACGGGCAGAGAAAATATTCCGGATCGTAGCGAGGGCGTTTTCATCTTTGGTCTGTTTGGTTTCTACAAGAAATACGGCACGCTGAACAGAAGTTGCAATGTGCAGTTTCTTGGCGCGGTTAAAGGCATCTACATCAGAATAACTACCAAGGAGAAGATTCTGCATAAAGGTATTCTTGTCGCTTTTTTCTGCATAGGCAGCCAGGAGACTCTGTACCTGGCATACGGCCAGCTCTCCGATAGTAGCAGTATTCTCTGCTTTTCCCCATACGATCAGAATGTAGGAGACAGAATGATTCTCCATGATCTTATACAGGCAGTAGCTTGTATTGGAAACACACAGGGCACTGCTTTGGCGAAATTCTTCCAGCTTTGATTCTGCAGGAAGTTTTTTGTCACAGGTAGAGAGAAAGATATGGTTATCAGAATCCAGCAGACAGAAATCAAGCTGGCTGATATTCTTCCAGTCTGTCAGGCATTTCTGTAAAATCTGTTGTATTTTCATTAGGTCAGTCCTTTCTTTTGGGGTATAAGTCAGCTTATAGCAATCCTTGTAAATTGTCCGATTGAGGTAATCAGGCAGACAATTCTATATTATAACATAAAAACCCGGGGAAAACTCCCCGGGTTTATTAAAAGATTCCTGAAATTAGTTGCAGATTGTAAGTTCTGTTTCTTTATCAAAGAAATGAGATTTTTCCATATCGAATGCGAATTTGATCGGATCGCCAGTCTTAGCTGTTGTACGAGGATCAACTCGTGCTGTAACCTGAGTTCCGTTTACATCGAAGTATAAGAATACTTCAGCTCCGAGAAGCTCGTAAACTTTAACTACGGATGTCATCGGTGCGCTTGGAGAAGCTTCGATGAACATCTGTGAATCATGGATATCTTCCGGACGGATACCAAGAACAACAGTTTTTCCTACATAACCGCCATCTTTAAGAGCTTTTGCTTTAGCAGCCGGGACAGCCAGTTCATGCTCGCCGACTTTAGCGACAAGGCTGCCGCCTTTTTCTGTGATAACAGCGTCCAGGAAGTTCATCTGCGGAGATCCCATGAATCCTGCAACGAATAAGTTGCCTGGTTTCTGATACAGATTCTGCGGTGTATCTACCTGCTGAACAACACCATCTTTCATAACAACGATTCTGGTACCAAGAGTCATAGCCTCTGTCTGATCATGTGTTACATAGATGATTGTAGCGCCCAGTCTCTGGTGGATTTTGGAAATCTCGATACGCATCTGTACACGAAGTTTAGCATCCAGGTTGGAAAGAGGCTCATCCATAAGGAATACCTTAGGATTACGTACGATAGCACGTCCCATAGCAACACGCTGTCTCTGACCACCGGAAAGAGCCTTCGGTTTACGATCAAGAAGTTTCTCAAGGTCAAGAATTCTTGCAGCTTCACGAACTGCTTTATCAATCTGATCTTTCGGAACTTTACGAAGTTTAAGTCCGAATGCCATGTTATCATATACTGTCATATGAGGATACAGAGCGTAGTTCTGGAATACCATTGCGATATCACGGTCTTTAGGCTCTACATCGTTCATAACTTTGTCACCAATCTTTAATGTACCGCCGGAAATTTCTTCCAGACCGGCAACCATACGAAGTGTAGTAGATTTACCACATCCTGAAGGTCCTACGAAAATGATGAATTCTTTATCTTCGATTTCCAGATTGAAATCTTTAACTGCCTGGAAACCATTTGGGTAAGTTTTGTTAATGTGCTGTAATGATAAGCTTGCCATGATTATTCCTCCAAAATAGATTCATATTGTTTTTGCTGATTGATTACTCGTTTTTTTCATCTGTAGATAGTATAGCGAAAAGGAGGGGGGATGGCTAGGGAAGAATCGTACAAAGATTTTTTGGGTTTTTTGACATTCTGACGAAAAGCCGGAATCAGTATCCGGGGATTCCGTCAAACTGTCAAAAGACATGAGAAAAACGCAGGACAAAATGACGAAATTCTGTCTGCGCTTTTCAAAATTGGAGTTAAAATATAGATAGTCTGGTGAGAGAACACGAATATTGAGCTAAAATTACAGGGAGATCAGAGAAATCAAATCATCAGGAAGCATTTTGCGCAAATTCTATGTTGACCAGTTCTGCATATGGTGTACGTTCTTTCAGTTCTCCTGCGTCTTCCAGGATATCCTGCAGCAGTTCAAAGCCATCCTGCCCGAACACCAGATTTTCTTTCCAGGTGTCCTGATCATAATAGCGCTTTACAATGGCTGTAACAGTATCCAGCTCCGTCTCTGGGAACTGTGGCTTGATTACTTCTGCAATCTTTTCTGGAGTATGGCTCTGAACGTAGTCCATACCTTTCTGCAGAGCATTGGTGAATTTCTGCATGATATCAGGATTTTTTTTCATATAGCTGGTTTTGGCGCTATAAGAAGTATAAGGCACATAACCGGAATCAACGCCAAGAGACGCAACAACATATCCCTTGCCCTGTTTTTCAAGAGCAGTAGCAGACGGTTCAAATTCTACGGTGAAATCGGCTGAATCATCTCCGGTAAAGGCAGCAGCAGTAGCACCGAAGTCGATGCTCTGATCAATAGAAAGGTCTTTCTGAGGGTCAAGGCCATTCTGCTTCAGAATATATTCAAATACCATTTCCGGCATGCCACCTTTTCGGCCGCCAAGAACTTTCCTGCCCTTCAGATCTTCCCATTTAAAATCCGGCATTTCTTCTCTTGCCACAAGGAAATTTCCGGCCCGTTGGGTAAGCTGTGCAAAGTTTACAACAGGATCAGTAGCTCCTTCCTGATAGGCATAGATAGATGCTTCTGCTCCCATAAATCCGATATCCGCCTCGCCGGATATGACGGCAGTCATAGTTTTATCTGCTCCAAAGCCAGTTATAAGCGTCATATCAAGCCCCTCATCTTTAAAATATCCCTCTTCGATTGCCACATACTGCGGTGCATAAAAGATGGAATGGGCTACTTCATTTAAGGTAACTTTTGCAAGCTTCGCCTCATCTTTCTTTGCAGCAAACACTCCCAGCGGCAGTGCAGTCACCGCCAGAACGACTGCTGTCGCCAGTGAAATCCATTTTTTATTTTTCATGCAGACACTCCTTTACCGACTTCTTCTGTTAGAGTATGCATAATTAATTAATTGGTGACCAGGGGGGACATACAAAGTATCGCAAAACACAGCCTCCATGATTCCTTTTGTTAGGATATGCCCCCAAAATCAACTGCTAATCACGATCAACTTTCCCATTAGTTAAAAAATATGAATTTTATTTAATAACAATTCAATTGTGTCCAATTTCCAATCATGCTATGATTTAATCACAAAAGCTTTTGAAATTTCAATCAGGAGAGAATTAGGATGAATATTGGAAGTGTGATAAAAAAATATAGAAAAGTGTCTGGTTTCACCCAGGAGGAAATGGCAAACCGCTTAGGAGTAACTACCCCAGCGGTGAATAAATGGGAGAACGGGAACTCCAATCCAGATATTGAACTGTTAGCACCTATTGCAAGGCTGCTACATATTTCCCTTGATACCCTATTGTCTTTTCATGAAAATCTGACAGACGTTGAAATTACAGAACTTATTCAAGAAATGGACAAAATGTTTTCGGTAGAAGGTTACGAAAAAACCTATCAATGGGCAGTAAATATCATAAAAGATTACCCTAACTGCAACATGCTAATCTGGCAGGTGGCGGTGATGCTTGACTCGCGAAGAATCATAGGTCAGTGTGAGCACCCCGATAAGTACGACGAACAGATTAATTTCTGGTACGAAATAGCACTAAATGACAAGGATGAAAAAATCCAGCACCATGCGGCAGATTCTCTGTTCGGATTCTACTTGCGAAAAGGGAATTATGAAATGGCAGAAAAATATCTGAATTATTTTTCCGACTATGATCCCATGAAAAAACTAAAACTTGGACAATTATACATGGAACAGGAAAAAACAGAAGAAGCATATGAAAAGCTGGAAAATGTCGATACAATCTGTGATTTTCAGAAATCAAGATTATATAAACATATAAAATTTCAAGACGCAGAAAATCCATATGCTGAAGAAATGAAAAAAGAACTGATTGCAGGCTTCCAAAATGAAGAAGACTTTGCTTATATGAAAGGCTATAAACCCTGGAAAAAACTATTAGCAAAGTATTGATTCTGATTATGTTTATTGCAAAATAAAAAGCTCTATCCATTCGGAACAGAGCATTTATAGATGAAAGAAATTATTTGGCAGGCGTCGCGGCTCCTGCATCTCTTTTAACACCTCAAATAATCTTAGATTTATAATAACCGGAACCTACCAACTTGTAAACAATAAATATACTATCATGTGAACAGTAACTTTCTTTGACAGAACACATTACAAAGATAAAAATAGATATTGACAAGGAGTAATTGAACCAGTATTATATAAGTACAAAGAAGTCTTTTTCCGGAGTGAGAAAGATATTATTACTTATTCAAAGGAAAGGGGCTCTGGACGAGTTCCTTTTTACATTTCATAAAACTTGATTGTAAAACATATACTATGAACACAAAGTAGCTCTGGATAGGATATTCAGAGTTGTAAAAACGGCGGAAATATCATTGCTGGTATTTCCGCCACTTCTTTTATAGATTCTCCGCGCTATTTAAAGTGATTTTTGTAAGCATCTTATCATCTGTGCTGTCTTTTTTCTCTGCAAATGCTGTCACAGGAAGTGAAGTCACAGCAAGCACAACGGCAGCTGCCAGCGTGATCCATTTTTTATTTTTCATGCAGATACTCCTTTAACAACCGTAGCAAGAATTCCCTCACCTCTATAGGGACGCCACTGAAAAAGTCTTTATTTTGCATAAAGCAGTACAATATAAAGTGTTTTTATTTGTTTTAATCTACTATATAATGTGTATAAAAATAGTTTTTCAGTGGCGTCCTATAGGTGATGGGATGAATTGCACATTCGAGCATGTCTGCTCAAATTCATAAAA
>OGFC01001792.1_pt1 | contig 11124 bp, 1 predicted proteins | sample 1570841 | NCBI WGS metagenome assembly OGFC01 (sample SAMEA2582137, study PRJEB24529) | metagenome | biome: Human gut stool | place: China | collected 2011 | reverse complement strand
CAGTCAGGCCAGAAAATTGGCGTGGCTCTTTCTGTGTTGGCACTGTGTGCTGGGATGACAGCCGGGGTAAGTGCGGCTGATCAGTATTACAGTGTTAATGATATGAATGGTGCATTATCACAATTTGGGAATAAAAGTAACGACGGAGCCCAAGGTGTTGGCTCTGTAGCTGCCGGTGCAGGTGCTAAGGTTGAATCTGCTTCCGGTAGTTTCCAAGGTGCTATGGCTACCGTTGTAGGCTCTTTGAATACTGTAGCAGCTGGAACTCAACAATTTGATGGAGTTGCTAATTCTATTGTTGGTGCAGCTAATGCCACGCAGAATGCCAATGCGACACTTATTTTTGGTGCCGGTAATGCGGTAACTAATTCTTATGGTAATGTAACCTTTAATGTTGGTAATGTTGATCGGACTTATCCAATTTCTTTGGCTAAAGCTTTAGCTGCTTCGGTAGGTGACAGTGGTGGTCAAGTTTTGGTTGTTGGTGGTGCTAATACAGTAGACTATGCTCGTTTCTCGGCTGTTACCGGTGTTAGCAATAAGTTGAATGGTGCAGACGGCAATACCAGTGATTATAACTTTATTACCGGTGCAAAAAATACTTTGACCAATACGGATGGCACATATGTAATCGGTTCCAGCAATACTGTGTCAGATGGGACGTCCAATATTGTAATTGGGGATAAACGTAAATTGACGGGGCGACTAATGACGTTGTCATCGGGTCTGCTGATGCAGAAATGGCAACAACTGTATCCAACGCAACTATCCTTGGACATAATGCTAATGCAACCGTAGATAATGGCGTAGCTTTAGGTTCTAACTCATTGGCTAATGTAGATTATGGTGTTGCAGGTTATGATCCGTCCACAAAAGCTGCTTCTACGGATACATCAGCGACTTGGAAATCTACTTTGGGAGCTGTATCTGTTGGTGTACTTGGTAGTGATGGAACAGCAACTGCAACTCGTCAGATTACAGGTGTTGCAGCCGGTGTGAAAGACACTGATGCTGTTAACGTGGCACAGCTTATGGCTGTTGCCGGTAATAGTTCGGGCGGAAGTTCGGTACATTTTTTCCAAGTTAATTCAGGCACTAGTGGTACTAACTATAATAACGATGGAGCTAAAGGGATAGACTCTATTGCTATAGGTAAAGCTAGCACAGCTGCAGATAATAGCATTGCTATCGGTAACGGTGCAAGCGTTTCTGATAGTAATGGTGGTAAGGGTAGTGGCGATATTGTCATCGGTAACGGTGCAAAAATCAATAACTATGTAGACCAAAGTGCTAGTATTGCAATAGGCCAAAATGCGCAGATTGATAACATGGCCGGTATGCAAGAATTTATGTTTGGGCTAGGACAAACTAATTATAATATAGTTGATAGACCTGGTGGCGGTATGGCATTTATTCCGGAAGATCCTTCGAAAGTAGCTACCGGCATTGCGATTGGTGAAAACACCTTCGTTCGTACCGGTGGTTTGATGATTGGTACGCATAATTATCGTGGAACTCTAGGCGATGTTGATGTAGATAGTGCCAATATCCGTGCTACCGGTGTTAATGTTAATAGTACGACTTTAGGTACAAACAGCTATAACAGCGGAGCTTTTGCCACTATTGTAGGCTCATACTCTATTGCAAGCGGTAACTATGCCAGCGGTGGTGATGAGAATAATGCCGGCAAAAATCTGGGAACTACTATTGTAGGTTCTTTGAACAGTGTAGAATCCTCTACTGCTGAAAATACTACATCAGGTGTAGCCAATAGCGTTGTTGGTTTTGCAAATCGTACCTTTAATTCAAATGGATCTTTAATATTTGGCGCGGGTAACGAGATTACTAACTCTGTAAGCAAAATTGAAGGGGTAGATATTTCGCTTGATGGTTCGGCAAAAGATTTACAAACTGGTTTAATAGAAGGTATTAAGAATGCTAATAGTGGCGGATCCACGTTGGCGATTGGTGGTGGCAACAAGGCAGATTACACGCAACAATCGGCCCTCGTCGGTGTTAATAATACTTTAGAAGGTACTGAGGATTCCGTAGCTCAATATAACGCGTTAACCGGTTTTAACAATACGGCAACCGGTGTAACTAATGTAACTGTAACAGGTAGTAATAACACGGTTAGTGGCTCTACATCAATTGTTAACTTAGGTAATGAAAATGCGGTAGCAGACTCTAACAATACTATTCTTCTTGGCGATAATCGTACTGTAACAGGTTCCGATAATAGCGTTATCTTAGGTCGTGCTAATAAAGAAACTACGACTGCGCTTCGTGCCGCAGCTGATACTACTTTAACTACAACAGCAGATAACGTTGTTGTTATGGGTTACAATGCTAATGCGACTGTTGATGATGGCGTAGCGTTAGGATCTAATTCTGTTGCTAGTGTTAATAAAGGTGTAGACGGTTATAATCCTAGTACAAAAGAATTATCCGGTACTGCATGGACTTCTACGATAGGTTCGGTATCTGTAGGTGATGCAGCAAATGATATCACTCGTCAGATTACTGGCGTAGCAGCTGGCACTGCAGATACAGATGCCGTTAACGTAGCTCAGTTGAAAGCTAATAAAGTAACGGTAACTGCAGGTGATAATGTCACACTTACGACTACAACTGGCACTGATGGATCTACAGATTATAAGATTGCTTCTACAGATAAAAATATATATCTTACTAGTGCAGCTTTTGACAATGGGACATTAACTCTCACTCAGACTGAAGGTACACCTATTACCGTAAGTGGTTTAGCAACAGCCGCTCAAGTTGAAGCTAATAAGATTCATTACTTCCAGGTAAATTCTGCGGCTAATGGCACTAACTATAATAATAATGGCGCAACCGGTACAGATGCAATTGCTATCGGTAAATCCAGTACATCCGGTGCTAATAGTATAGCTATCGGTCAATCGACTACAGCTGCTAATAATAGTATTGCTATCGGTAATGGTGCCAATATTAATAACTACGTTGATCAAAGCGGAAGTATTGCTATCGGTCAAAATGCGAAAATTGAAAACATGTCAGGTATGCAAGAGTATCTATTCTCTATGGGACAAACAACGTTCACTGCAGGTAATTGGCTCGGTACTCTTCAAATACCGAATGATCCATCCAAAGAAGCAACTGGTATTGCTATAGGTGAAAATACCTATGCTCGTACAGGTAGTCTTATGGTTGGTTCGCATAATTATCGTGGATTATTAGGTGATGTAACGGTTGATAGTGCTGATACTAAAGCACAAGGTGTAAATATTAATAGTACTACATTAGGTACGAATAGTTATAATGGTGGTGCATTTGCAACGATTACGGGCGCTTATTCGATTGCCAGTAGTAACTATAATGGCGGTGGTTTTTCTTCTAGTGCAGGGAAAAACTTTGGTGCTACCATTATGGGTTCTTTGAATAGCATAGAGTCTGCTACTGCGTCTAATTCATCCGGTATCGCTAATAGTGTTGTAGGTGTGGCTAATAGAACCTTTAACTCCAATGGTTCCTTAATCTTTGGTGCTGGTAATGAAATTACTAACTCCATTACAACAATAGCAGCACCAAGCTCTGCAGGAGATTCTGCTAAAGCTTTACAGACAACATTGATGAATTCTATTAAGTCGTCCAATAGTGGTGGCTCGACTCTTGCAATCGGTGGCGGCAACAAGGCTGATTATACTCAACAATCTGCCCTCCTTGGTGTTAATAACACCTTGACCGGTGCTAGTGACAATATTAGCCAATACAACTACATTACAGGTTTTAAAAATACCGGTACTAATGTAGATAATGTAACGATTATCGGCACAAATCGTACGGTATCTGATGCGGCTAATAGCGTAGTTATCGGCTCGGCTGATTCTGTAATGACATCGAGTGCAAGTGATGCGGTTACTATCGGTCGAAATGCAAATACAACTATTGATGGTGGTGTAGCTTTAGGCTCTAATTCTGTGGCAAGCGTTGATAAAGGCGTAGATGGATATAATCCTAGCACTAAAGCGTTAACCGGTTCTACATGGACCTCTACAGTTGGTTCCGTATCTGTTGGTGATGCAGCCAATGATATTACTCGTCAGATTACAGGTGTAGCAGCCGGTACTCAAGATACAGATGCTGTTAACGTAGCTCAGTTGAAAGCAAATAAAGTAACCTTGAAACAAGGCGAAAATGTAACGATTACTACTGATGTGGCTGATGATGGTGCAACAACGTATACAATTAAATCAACAGATACAAATACAGTTTTAGCTAAAGGCGAAGTAACATATGTTGGTGCCGATGGTACATTAGTTTTGACTGACTCTGATAATAATCCAATTACCGTGACCGGTTTAAAAAATACATACCTTACGGGAGCATCTTTAGAAAATAATACTTTAACACTTACTCAAAATGAAGGGGCTCCTATTACCGTAACCGGTATTGCTACAACAGCTGAATTGGCGGCTAATAAAGTTAAATACTTCTCTGTAAAATCTGAATTAGCAGCTAACCAGAATAATGACGGAGCTAAAGGCACAAACTCAATTGCTATTGGCCCGAATGCTGTAGCTCAACGTGAAAATGGCATAGCTTTGGGGACCAATGTCTATTCCGGCGGCAAGGGCAGTATTGTCATCGGTAGTGATGCTAAAGTTTCGGAAAATATTGCTTTGGATGGTAGCATTGTTATCGGTAAAGGAGCCGTAGCCTTCACCGGTGGCGGTGAACAAGAAGCCTTATTGGGAATGGATCCAACGAATTGGCCTAAGCGTGGTTCCGGTGGATATGATAATCCGACTGATGCTAGCCGAGTAGCTACATCTATCGTTATCGGCACAAATGCTTTTGGCCGTACGGGTTCGATTGATATTGGGGATCGTGTATACCGAGGCACCATGGGTGGTAAACAAATTACTGATAACAACACCAGTTTTCATGTAAATCAGACTACCTTGGGTACGAATACCTATAATAAAGGCTTGTTTTCGACTATGATGGGCTCTTACTCTATTGCTACGGGTGGTTTTGATGGTAGTGGTAGGTTGAATACCGGTGCTTATGGGGCACAAAACTTTGGTGCTACTGTATTGGGCTCTTTAAATAGTGTTAGATCTAATGAAAAGTTACCTGAATTTTTTGGTGTACCAATAGGTTCGTCTTATCAGGGTATTGCAAATACTATTGTTGGCTTAGGCAATATTACGGATAATACTAACGGTTCATTAGTATTTGGTGCCGGGAATAAGATCACAAACTCTATTACCTCTATTTCTATGCCAACGAGTGGCGCTGATTCCGTAGATGCTATGGTGGATAAGCTCCAAACTGTGATTAAAGACTCTAAAAGTGGTGGTGCGACCTTAGCTATCGGCGGTGCTAACACGGCTGATTACACCCGTACATCTTCTATCATTGGTGTGAACAATACCTTGAAGGGGACAAGTAGCAACATTAGTCAGTTTAATGCGTTGACCGGTTATCATAATACAGCAACTAATGTAGATAACGTAACTGTGACCGGTTCTAATAATACTGTAAAAGATACAACGACTGCTGTTGTAATTGGTGATAATCGTACATTAACCGGTGTCAATAATAATGTTGTTATTGGATCCGCAGATTCCGCACTTGAAACAACTGTTAGTGATGCAGTAGCTGTTGGTCGAAATGCTAATGTTACTATTAAGGGTGGCGTAGCTCTTGGTGCTAACTCTGTGGCTCGTACAGATAAGGGTGTTGTAGGTTATGACCCATCCGGTAGAATTACCGATGCGGATAGTATTTTAGGTAGTAATACACAGTATCAGAGCTTACAGACGGAAGTAACTGATGCACAAACAACGGTAAATGATTTAACCGCTAAGGCAGCTGAATATCAAGCTAATATTGATATGATTGTTTCCATGTATCCGGATAATTCGTATGAACAAGATGCGGGATATCAGGGAATAAAAGCATCTCTTGAATCAACACAGGCTCAGTTAGCTACAGCTCAGGCAGATTTGGACAGCAAACAAAGTGCATTGGCTGAAGCAGGTAAAGCTTTGTATACATGGCAGTCCACAGCCGGATCGGTATCGGTGGGCGATGTTTCTAAAGGAATCACTCGTCAAATTACTGATGTGGCAGCTGGTACTGCTGATACTGATGCCGTTAACGTGGCACAGTTAAAACAAGTGGCTGAAGCTGCTGAAGATGCCGGTAAGACAACTTTGAACTTCACAGGTGATGATACCACAGCTACTATTGCTCGTGGCAATGGTCAGACCTTGAATATTACCGGTGGTGCAACAGCAACTGATGCCGATGGCAACAGCTTATTGACTGATAACAATATAGGCGTTGTAAAAGACGGCGATAATGCACTGAAAGTACAGTTGGCTAAAGACCTTACAGGCTTAAATAGTGTTAAAGTTGGTAATGCGGTAACTCTTGGTACAACAGGCTTGATAATCACTAATGGTCCATCTGTTACTACAACAGGCATTGATGCAGGTAGCAAGAAGATTACTAATGTAGTAGCGGGTACAGATGATACAGATGCTGTCAACGTAAGTCAGTTGAATAGTGCTATTAAAGGTGCAAAACATACTGAAGTTACCCTCAATGGCGATGCTCCGACTGCAGGTGCAAATGGTGCTTTAGGTGAGTACATCGGATCTAGCAACCTTACTATGGCTGTGCAAGATGTTGACGGCCAGAAGGTTTACGACTTAAAGATGAGTAAAGACCTAGTAGCTGGTACTAAGCCTGGTGCAGATGGTAAAAACGGCGAAGCCGGTAGTATTACTATTATTGGTGAACCTGGTAAAGATGGTGCTGATGGAAAGAACACAAGTGCCAATATTACCGTTAAAGACGGGAAAAATGGACTTGATGGTACAGATGGAATCACACGTATTGTTTACAAAGATGAAGACGGTACAGATCATGAAATTGCAACCATGGATGATGGTTTAAATTTCACAGGTGACACAGAAAATGTAACCATTGCTAAGAAGCTTAATGAAACCTTGTCAATTACCGGTGGCATCACTAAGGCAGATCAACTTACAACGGAAGATAATATCGGTGTTGTAGCAAGCGACAGTGGCTTAAAAGTAAGATTAGCCAAAGACTTGCAAGACCTCAACAGTGTTCGTATTGGTGGTACAACTGAAAATGGTAAAGGCATCTACATTGCTAACCAGTCTGTAAGCACCTCAAAAGGCAATGCTGAAGAAGGTACGATTGCGTCTGCTGAAGATGCGCTGAGTCTAGGTAGTTATGCCAATGCAAGTAAAGATACAGCTGTTGCTCTAGGTGCGTATGCTAAAACTGATCGTGGTGCCGGTGAATTATTTGGCTATGTACCAGGCTTAACCGGTGATGAATTGACTAAATTCCAGACGGATAACGCAGGTTCTGTTATTTGGAACAGTAATCGTGGTGCGGTCAGTGTTGGTATAAAAGGTAAGGAAACTCGTCAAATTACAAATGTGGCAGCCGGTACCGAAGATACGGATGCTGTTAACATAGCGCAGTTGAAGGCGATAGATAGTAAGGTTGATGCTAATAAAATTTCTTATTTTTCTGTAAATTCTTCAACAGAAAGCAATAAAGATAATGATGGTGCTACCGGTGTAGAGTCTATTGCCATAGGTGGAGGAGCTAAGGCGAAGCACTATCAGAGCATTGCAATTGGTGGATTTACTGAGGCTGCTAATATAGATAGTATTGCAATTGGGTACTTGGCATCGGCAACAGAGATGGCCGATAACGGTGTAAGTATTGGACGAGAAACGAGAAATACAGTTCCTAATGGCATTGCTTTGGGAAGTTATTCTGTTGCTGATCGTAGAGAGAATATTCTTAGTTATGATCCTCTTACAGAAACTAATTTTAACTTTACACCTGAAATGCAGACTGCGTTAGACGCATGGAATGCGGCGGCTGCTGTATATTATCAGAACCCAACTCCGGAAAATGCACAGGCGGCTAAGGATGCCGGTATGAAGTATCGATTGATGGTTGCACCGTGGATGGCCGGCATGGGGTCACTCTCGCTTGGTAATGGTGAAGAAGGTCTTACCCGTCAGATTACTAATGTGGCAGCCGGGACAATTGATACTGACGCAGTTAATATAGCCCAACTTAAAGCTGCCAAAGTTGAAGTGCTTGCAGGCACTAATATCAGCAGCATAGATAAAGATACGAGTGCGGGTTATACTCAGTACAAAGTTAATGCAAAAGATATAATAACTGATAGTGCTACATTGAGTGGCGATACGATTACCTTTACTCGTAATGATGGAACGACTTATAAAGTAAGTGGTTTAGCATCAACTAGTGCACTAGATACTAATAAAACAAGATATTTTTCGGTAAATTCTACTGATGCGGGAAATAGAGGTAATGATGGTGCTACAGGGGCAGGTGCTTTGGCTGCTGGTGTAAATGCTAAAGCTACTAAGTCAGCTGATACAGCTATTGGTAATGGATCGAGTGCGTCAGGCAGCTGGAGTATTGCTGCAGGGGCTGGGAGCAACGCTTCAGGCACAGTTGCAGTAGCAATGGGGTATGGTGCTACTGCGGCTGCTAATCAGTCCGTCGCAATCGGCTATTCGGCTAAAGTAACGAGAAATGACTCGATAGCGATTGGGCGTGAAACGCAGGCAAATGAATTAAATACGGTAGCTATTGGTCTTCAAACAAAAGCTAACGGCAATCAAAGTATGGCTTTAGGTTATGGAGCCCTTACTGAACGTAGTGCTAATAATGGTTTAGCAATTGGTGTAAGTGCTTATGTGGGTCCTATACGTTCTACTGACCCAGTGCAAGGTGTGCCGGGTAATAGTACATCAGTTGTAGATGATGACACTGTGGTTGAAGCAGGCAAAGAACAAATGAACTCAATTGCTCTTGGCAACTCGGCTAAAGCATTTGGCTATCAGACGACTGCTTTAGGTGCCGGAGCTGAAGCACATGATACGAATAGCTTGGCAGTCGGCATAATGGCTATTGGTAAAGGTAACTATGCAACGGCATTAGGCAAACAGGCGTATGCTAATGGTAATGAAGCAACGGCACTTGGGCACTGGGCGCGTGCGTACGGCGATAATGCAATTGCTATTGGATCCTATGCAATTACTAATACCTTGGATGGAACAGGCACGGTAAATAATGGTATTGCTATTGGTCAGAAAGCGCGTGTTGCCTCTAATAATTCAGTCGCTTTGGGGCAAAATTCTTTAGCATATATTCCTGATAGTGTGAAAACGGAAGCCTACTTAACAAACGAAGCTTTTGCAGCGGAAAATGGTGTGGTTTCCGTAGGCAATGCTGAATACACAATCGGTGATGATACTGTAGCAGCTAATCGTCGTCGTATTACGAATGTGGCCGGTGGTGCTGATGATTATGATGCCGTTAACGTGGCACAGCTTAAAGAGTTATCTTCTAAATTAACTCAAGAGGCTACCAACAGTAAATTATCTTCCGGTAAAAATATTACTATTAACACAACAACTGATGATAATGGAGTTAAGACAAATACTATTGATTTGAATGATAAAATTACATTGAATAACGCAGCTGCACCGGGGCAACAAGTAGTAGTTGATGGTACGACATCGAATATTACTGCCGGTACAGGCAATAATCAAGTAGTAGTTAATGGCTCTAATGGGCAAGTAACAATTGGTGCCCAAGGTAGTCAGCTCACTATTGGTAAGCAAGGTGATACGGCGAAAGACAAAGAGGGCAATCTGATTAATCCGGATAAGACAGGTCACTATATTACAGGTCTCGACAATACGACTTGGAAGCCTGAAACGAACGGTATCGTGGAAAACCGTGCCGCAACTGAAGGACAATTGCGTGATGCGGTAAATAATATTGGAACTCAAATCGGTGACATTAATACCGATATTGAGGCCATTCAAAATGCTAAACGTGAGTTTATCAGCGATACCGAAGAAAAAATTGAAGTCGGTAATGCTGAAACCTTAAGTATCACCGGTGGAGCGATGGAACCTCTGACTGAGGGCAATATTGGTGTCGTGAATGACGGAACTAAAGGTTTTAAAGTTAAATTATCATCCAAACTTTCCGGTTTAGAACGTGTTACTGTAGGTTCTGGTGATACAGCAACTGTTATCGGTACTGATAGTGTAACGACTACGGAACTTGTAACGGGTAATACTACGGTTAATACGGATGGTGTAACGATTAAGACTACTGATGCAGCTAAATCAGATATTAAGCTCACTAGTGATACTATCAGCATGGGTAAAAATCAGATTCATGATGTAGTAGCCGGTGAAGCTGAAACTGATGCGGTCAATGTTGGTCAGTTAAATAGTGCGGTAACGAATATCGGTTCCAATATGAACTATTTAGGTAATCAGATTAACAAACTGGATAACCGTGTGAACCGTGTCGGTGCCGGTGCAGCAGCTCTTGCAGCTTTACATCCGTTAGATTACAATCCGACGACAAGATGGGAATTTGCAGCCGGTGTGGGTAACTACAAAGGTGCGAATGCAGTAGCAGTTGGTGCGTTCTATCGTCCACATAGCGACATGATGTTCAGCCTCGGCAGTTCCTTTGGTGGCGGTGAAAACATGGTTAACGCCGGTGTAACTTGGCGTGTTGGTGCCGGTCAGACAACTAACTACGGATCTAGCCAAGCGATGGCTCAGGAAATCGATAGTCTCCGTAGTGTAGTTAACGATCAGCAGTCCATGATTCAGTCGCAAAATCAAAAATTGGATACGCAAAGCGCTCAATTGGAAGAACAGAAACAACGTATAGAAGAGTTGACTCAGCTCGTAAATTCGTTGGTTAACAAATAAGAGTAGAGAACATTTGCAGCTAAATAGTGTGTAGAGGTTAAATGTTGCATTATAACTGCATAGAGCTTACAACTGAATAATTAAAAAGAGCGATAGTACTAACTATAGCCGGATCACCGGGATTAGTATTACTATCGCTCTTTATTTGATTTTAAGTGCAATATATCAAATTTTGGATATAAAAATGGTGGACCACCAGGGGTTCGAACCCTGGACACCCTGATTAAGAGTCAGGTGCTCTGCCAGCTGAGCTAGTGGTCCATAACAACATAGCTATTATATACTTATTCTTTCG
>OGFC01001771.1_pt1 | contig 11226 bp, 4 predicted proteins | sample 1570841 | NCBI WGS metagenome assembly OGFC01 (sample SAMEA2582137, study PRJEB24529) | metagenome | biome: Human gut stool | place: China | collected 2011 | reverse complement strand
CAAGTTAAATATGACTTTTGTTTTAAAATATTGATTTAAAAACAGCGTATTGAAGTCAGGCAAAAGCTTTGGTTCCTGCGGCGTCAGCCGAAGAAATATATTGTTCAACAAATTTTAAGGAGTTGATTTTGGTGTATTTGAAAACAAGTAATAAAAAACAGCTGGCAGCAGCAGTAACGCTGGCTGTAATGGGAATGGCATGGGTGGCTGTGCCGGGCCAGGTATGGGCGGCCAACGGCGGTTTTGGCGCCATAAATAATCCTATCAGTCTGGAAATTTACGCAGACCAAAATAAGAGTGACGGTAAACTGGATAAAGCCCGTAAAGACTATGAAGGATCAAATGTTTATGTATCCCAATATCACTCTGCTTATACCGATAACGAAAAAATCTTCGCCAGCGGTGATATGACAGGTAAAACTATTTCTCTGAGCAATATGACAGTCCAGGCTGTTGTTGGGGAAGACGGTATAGGGCAAGCTGCCGATCTGGCACAGCATGCAACACAGGGTCAGGCCGGCGGTTTTGGTTATGGCGCAGGGCTTGTCAATCAAAACGGCATGTCTAATGCTGTTATCGCAGTTGGTTCTGCTGAGATAAAGGTTATCGGCGGTGCCAGCGGTTTGAGAGTGGATGGAAAATATCAGCACGAAGGCGAACAGGGACTGACTGGCAATGCAGCTATTGGCGGTACCGGCGGTGCCGGGGCTGCAGGCGGTAATGGCGGCGGCGCTAAAGCTATCGGTGTCGCGGCAGGCATTACAGATACTGCTGAAAGTATTGCTGTAAACGGCAGTGCCAGCAAGAATATTCAGATTTCAGGTACTTCTTTAACTGTTAATGCTACAGGCGAAGCCGGAGGACATGGAGGTTACGGAGGCAAGGGCGGCAGCGGTGCCGATGGTGCGGAACTTACGACGAAAAAGGCCGATAAAGGTGCAGATGGCGCCAATGGCACTGATGAGAATACCACGCCGGGTAAAGCCGCTAATGGTGAAGATAAACTAACGCATGCAGATAATGGTACGGTTACAAAAGTTATGAATGAGAAAGATCCTTCTGAGCAGATAGGCTGGACATCTACTGCTGGCACAGCTGGCACAACTGGTGAGGCTGGCAACGCTGGTGTTGATGGTAAGAATGGCGGTAACGCTGATGCTGGCTCAGCAGGCAGTAATGGCTTAGCAGGCAATACTGGTCTGGCAGGGGGAACCGGCGGCGCTGGAGCTAATGGCGGTAATGGCGGCAGCGCCACTGCTTACGGCCTGCATTTGAATACTATCAGCGGCGGCTCTGTAACATTGAATGATTTAAATGTCAATGCCACGGGAGGAAATGGAACTGCCGGCGGTGAAGGCGGCAAAGGCGGAACAGGCGGTGTTGGCGGGTTAGGTCAAACCGGCGGTAATGGCGGTAATGGCGGCGTAGGCGGTGATGGAGCTAAAGGCGGCGCCGGCGGCGACGGCGGTAAAGGCCAGAGTGGTGGCAGCGGCGTTAATTATAAGGATGAGTATCTTGGTTTTGGAGTTGTTGCTACTGTCGGTGGAGCCGGCGGTGCAGGTGGCACTGGCGGCCAAGGTGGTAACGGTGGCAATGCTGGTAACGGTGGTAACGGCGGAGCAGGTGGAACTGGCGGAGCAGGTGGAACTGGCGGCCAAGGTGGTAACGGCGGCCAGGGCGGTAACGGCGGCAAAGGCGGACTTGCTGTTGCCCAGGGTCTGGTTGGCACTGCCAATACTGACCTGAATATTACGATAGGTACTATAACTGTAACTGCAACTGGCGGCGATGGCGCTAAAGCAGGCATCGGCGGAGCAGGCGGCGATGGCGGACAAGGCGGCACTGGCGGACAGGGCGGCACTGGCGGAACAGGTGGTGCGGCTGGTACTGCAGGTACTGCTGGTGAAGGCGGAGTTGGCGGTGCTGGCGGTGCTGGCGGCATAGGTGGCGCAACTGCAAGCGGAAGCCATATGGCCAATGGTGCTGATGGTGCTACCGGTACTGGCGGTACTAAAGGTACAGACGGCACTGTAGGTATTGCAGGTGACGCGGGTAAAGGCGGTGACGCGGGTAAAGGCGGAACCGGCGGTGCAGGTGGTACAGCCGGTGCTGCAGGGACGAGCGGTGCTGGTCACAGCGCTTTTGCGACTGCTGTGAGCCTGACTGATACAGCAGGCGTCTTAAAAACAAGTTCTATTACCTCTAAAGCTACGGCCGGTAAAGGCGTAGGTGAATTTAATATTGCAGATGCTTATCTCAAAGGCGATTCTACCGGTGACCCGCATGATGGCCGTACGGCTGTAGCTGATAATGCTGGTACTGACGGAACTGACGGGGCTGCAGTAACAGAAACTGATAAAACTCAAGCGGGATATCAAAACGGAGCGGCTAATGCGGTTTCTAACGGCGGTGAAGGCGGCAAAGGCATCACTCCTATCGGTACAGTGGCTCAAAGTAATAACGGTGCTAAAGCTGAAGCCTGGGGACTTGTTACCAGCGGCGGTTCTTTGAACGTGCTTTCTGATAGTGGACTTACTATCAGCGCAGATGCGCAAGAAGGTTCTAGTGCTGTTACTGCCAAAGCAGTTGTGTCTACAAATTCAGTTAATGTGTACCAAGTTCAAAATGATTTAAAAATCACTGCAACAGCAGTTGGCGATCAAGACAGAACAGAAACAGTTGATGAAGTTGAATATACGTATTCGGGCTCCAGTACATCCACTCAAGCTACGGCTGTTGGGCTGGAACTGACAGGCGGCAGTATGGTGGCTGAAGTTGGAGGCACCGTGACTATAGAGGCAAGTACCGACTGGGCAGGTTCTAATACTGCTACAGGCATCAAAGCTGCTGAAGGTGCGGTTATTGCTGTTCATAGTGCCGGGGCTATGGATATCAGTGCCGAGGTAGTTGGTACTACTGCTGAAGGAACTACGCTCCGCAAAGGCGCCAATGGTATTTTGGCAAACGGCAGCACAATGTATTATGCTGCAGATAATGCTGCTATCACTGTCAGCGGTGGTAAGCATGCAGATGACCATGCGGCAGACATTGAAGGTGGGGTAACTACTTTTGATGCCGGTACGGGAACCGTTACCTTTAACGGCACTGCTGACTTCACAAACGGCACTTTGAATCTGAAATCTGATACAGACGTACAGACGAAGGAGAATAGTCTTGGTTCTCTCGATATCAGCGGTACTGCCATGAACCTGACAGATAATCTGGCAGCCTTGACTGTAGAGGATAAGACTACTCTTGCTGGCAGTACGGTCTACTTCTATGACGAAAATAATCAGGCAGAGAAATACAATACTGCTGATTACCGTACTATCACTACTAATGATCTGGATGCTTCCGATACTAACGAGCTCTTTATGCGTACCAATGCCAACGGCGTTTACGGTCAGTCGGCAGGCAACGACAAAATTACTTCCACTAATACTGTAACCGGCAGCGGTACCTATAATATCACTGTTTTTGACCAGGGGATGCGCAACGGCTATAACAATGCTGCCGGCGCTGATACTAAGGGACATTTGGACCAAGATGTCGTACTGATCGAAAATGCAGATAAAAGCGGCACCTACAACATCAAAGAAATGAAATATGATAACGGCGTCTGGTCTTATGAATATGAGGGGAAAGCAGAGGTTATCGATGATGGTTTGAACCTGACACAGGTCACTACCAGGGCTGCAACTCAATCCTCTGCCCAAATGGCGGCTCAGGATGCCAACAAGATCGCAGCCGGAGCGGCAGTGACTCTGTTCGGCGCTGATGAAACTTTGATGGAACGTCTGGGCGACGTCCGTAATTCTGCAGACGATAACGACGGCGTTTGGGCTAAATATGTCGGCGGCAAAATCAAAGTAGATGGACTGCAGGGCGATAACGATTATCAATATAACGGCTTTGCGGCAGGTTATGACCGTGAGATCGGCAGTAACTGGCGTATCGGCCTGGCAGGACAATATGCTAAAGGTGATACCAGCCTGACTAATGGCGACGGTGAAATCAAAACCGCGGCAGGCGCTTTATATGGCACATGGACTGGCGATAAAGGTCATCATGTAGACATCATTGCCAAAGTTGGTAAAGTTGACAGTGAAACCAGCGCTTACGGCGGCACTATTGCCCAAAAACTGGACGGTGATTTTGGCAGTACAGCTATAAGCTTTGCTGTTGAATACGGCTATCGTCAGGATTTGAATGACGGCTGGTTCGTTGAACCTATGGTGCGTGCAAGCTACGTACATCTGGGCGGCGATGATTATACCGTAACCACTCGCGACAATACTATGAGCGTTACTAACGACAGCATGAACAGCATTGTTCTGCGCGGCGGCTTCCTGCTGGGCAAAACCTTTGCGGCAGACAGCAGCGTTTATCTGAAAGCGGCAGTACTGCACGACTTCGACGGCGACATCAATACACATGTCAGCGCTGACGGCAGAAGCGCCAGCTACAGTGACAGCATCGGCGGTACCGCCATCGAATATGGTATCGGCGTCAACCACAAATTTAATAAGGATTCCAGTATGTATCTGGATGTAGAACGTATCAGCGGCGGCGACGTAACTAAAAACTGGGGCGTCAATGTCGGCTTCCGTTACAGCTTCTAAAATCAGGATGGCAGCTTGAAAAATCTATAAAGAATATCCCTCATCATCCAAGTGGGGGATTTCTTTATAGTATTTCGTGAAAAAGAGGAGATAGATGTATGCAGAAATGCCGGAAGAAAGTAAAAAGCTGTTTGAAGCAGGTCAGTAGCAATAAAGCATTAGCTGGGAAAGTACTTCAATCGTTGTTTACAGCAGGAGTAGTGTACGTTTGCATATTCGGGGGGGACAACGCAGCCTGGGCGCAAGACTATAATAGCCAATATGGTACTGATTTAGGCGGCGAGTACGAAAATGTCAGCGTGACCAATGAAAGTCTTGACGGAAACAGCAATGTAACGATCGGTGTTAGTAGATCTGCCGGTCTGACAGTAACTGATAAAGCCGTTGTGAAAATTGTTGAAACTGGTTCCAGCGTCAGGAGCAGCAGTATTTGCGGGATTGCTAATGATGGCAGCGGCACAGCATCATTGACGCTGAAAGACGCTGATATTGCTATCGTAGGCAGCAAAAGCAGTGTTATTGGCTTTGAAAGTACGGCCGGTCAGCATAAGAATACTGTTACTGGCGAGATGAATATCAGTGTCAGCAGTGCTGCCACATCCGGCACAAGTTCTGTACCCAAGGTCGTTGCCGGCATTGATGTGGAAGGTTATTACAGCAAAGCAAATAAAGCTGCCAATTCCCTTAAAGCCAAGAATGTCAAAATCAATCTGGGGCTTGCCGCAGGTGACAAAGCTACGGTAAATACAACAGGTGTTTTGACTAAGGGCAGTTATGGCAATTATATCGGTACAACCGAGATCGAAAATGCGGAGATCGTGATCAGCGGCAGCAACGGCCAGTCGAACGAAACTGTACGCGGCGTCTGGGCCACTCAGACTGATACCGGGAATAAACCTTCAGGAACAGACATGTCTTCTAAGCAGTCTTACAACAACCTGACCGTTGTGACAGGAACTTATGCTTCCGATATGACAGCTTATACACCAAATGCTGTGCAGGGCGGCAGTGGGCTCTATGGCATCCAGGCCGATAATTACGCGGTTGTAAGCGTGAAGGAAGACCTGCTGATTGATATTGACCGTCAGGCCAGAAAATCGGGAGAAGAGAATAATGGTGTGACTGGTATTTATGGTTATGAGCACGGAAAGATAGATTTTAACAGAGCAGATATTACACTGCATAATGATTTGGATGCTTCTGTGACCGGTATTGAAGTAACGACAAATGCCGCTGTTACCGGCAAAGCCCTACAGTTGACAGTCAGTTCAGATACCGGCGCCGCTTTGGGTCTGCTGGCGCATAAATATATTGACGATACGGAAGGCAAAGGCCGGATAACGCTTGGTGAAACCGGCGGTGCAAATCTTATAAAAATTACTGCTGGCGGTGGGAATGCCAGGGCTGTTGTAGCTGATGCCGAGGGCGTTATTACTTTTAAAGAACAAACTGAACTGGCGGCTCAAAGTACTGACTACACAGAAACGGTTTCTGCTTTAAATGGCGGCAAGGTAGTTTTTGAAGATACTGCCGTAATAACTGCGACCGGTACAGGCTACGTTTACGGTGTCAGCACTTATTTTTATGATAGCTCGGTTACTGAAGACAGCTCGATTGATTTCCAAAAAGGAGTATACATCAATGCGGCAGGAGGTACGGCTATCTCTGCCGCGGGCAACAGCGATACCAGCGCTGAAGGTATTGTAACTATCAATCAGGGTTCAGCAGCCGGTGCTAATGAGGTTGTTATTTTCGGTGACATTGAAAGTGATATTAAAGGGGTGGTCAATGTTAACTTGAATACTGCCGGCTCTGTTTTTAACGGCAGCACAAGTTTGTATGATGACGGAGTTATTAAGCTTGCTGTTACGGACGGTGCAGCTTGGCGGCTTACAGGAACTTCGAGCGTTACCGATCTGAAAGCGGCTGCTGGCGGCAAAATCGATCTGAGCGGTGACCGGGGTGCGTTTAGTACTCTTGCTATTCAAAAGCTTACTGGTACAGGCGGCAGTTTTATTGTTGATAACGACGGGACTGACAGTGACAAAATAACCGTTGCCGCTTCTGATAAAGGCATTCATGGGATAACGATAAATAATATCAGTTCGCTGGTGGGGAAAGAGCTGAAGCCTGAAAATACTTTTATTACTGTTACCGGTGATGCTGACTTTGTGGGTGAAACTACTTATGGCGGCGGTATTTACGAATATACGCCGGTACTTGATTCTGCTGTGGCAGGCGGACAGAAGAACTGGTACGTCAGAGATTTGGACAGCAGGGTTGTTGGTGACGCACTGGCGGTAGCAGGGGCAAATGCACCTTTATATTATGCCTGGGTCAACGGCAATGGTAATCTGCACAGCCGCTTGGGTGCACTGCATCAGAACGCTGAGCAGGGAGCATGGGCACGCATCTTTGGGGGTAAGTTGGATGGAAACGGTTTCAGTGATAAATATCATACTTATCAGGTTGGTTATGATATAAAGGCGGGAAACTGGAAAGTCGGTGCGGCGTATGAATATACGCAGGGTAATGTTAAAGGCAGCGGCAGCAGCGGTGAGAATAAAATCGGAGCTTTGAGTCTGTATGGTACCTTACAGCAAAATGATGGTGCTGCTTGGGATATCATATTGAAACACGGTCGTATCTATGGCGATATCAATACCTTCATTCAGTATCCTGACAGCGGCGATTATGAAACTGATGCAACTTCGTTGAGTGTTGAATATAACAAACGGATTGCGCAGAAAAACGGAATGTTTTTTGAGCCCCAGGCACAGTTCACTTATGGGCATATCAATGGCAACAGTTATGGTACATCTAAAAATATTGCTGTTGCTAATGAAGGTATTGATTCTTTAGTTGGACGTTTAGGGATAGCTGTCGGCAAGCAACTGGAACAAGGCTGCATTTATACTAAAGTTTCTGTACTGCATGAATTTTATGGGGACGGCAGTGTAAGTATGCAAGATAGGAACGGTGCTGCTTTGAGCAATGATTTTGATTACGGCGATACCTGGCTCGAAGTAGGCATCGGAGGCAATATTACTTTAGGTAAAAACTTTGAGCTGTACGGTGATGTGGAACGCAGTTTTGGCGGTGACGTAACTAAAAACTGGGGAGCCAACGTAGGCTTCCGTTACAGCTTCTAAGGCAGGACGGCAATGAAGATATAAAATTATTTTAAAAAATTATGTTATCAGCCCCGCTTTTAGAGCGGGGTAAAGCGGATGCGATTTATAAAACAATTTAGGGAGATTGGTTCGATGCAGAAATATAATCAAAAACAAAACAGTGAATTACGTAAGAAAGTACTGCAATCGTTGATTATTGCAAGCACCGCGTATGTTTGCACATTCGGGGGGGACAACGCAGCCTGGGCATCTGATTATACCGGTACTGATACTTTAAGTACAGGAACTTGGGGCGCAACTTACGATAAAATCACGATTACCATGGATGATCCGGGAAAAAACTGCGCCGGCATTTATACTTATGGCAGAAATAATACGACAACGGCTACTGAACGGGTGACGGTTACGCTGTCGGATGCTGGGGACACTTATGGTTATAACGGTATTTTTGTGGACGGCGTATCAAAATTGGACGCTAAAAAGGGTATCGAGCTGACGATTAACGGACTTGGCACGAATAATCAGTCCGGCGAAGCTCAGGCCTGGCGCCATGGCCTGCGTGTCGAGACGCAGGGGAAAGTAGATTTAGGAACAGATATCGGCTCTGTGATTACGATAAACAGTAATGCTGCTGAAAGTTATGCCAATGGTGTTTTTGTTGATGGATCCAGCGCTGGTACTGGCAGTGAAGCCAGTATTAAAGGCGGAGATTTAACGGTCAATATCAATAAAGATAATGTAATGCAGCAGATGGATTATGCTGCCGGTGTTACTTTGTACAATGGTTCTAAAATGGAGCTGGCGGGTGACCTGGACATACATTTGGAAGCTGCCGGTGTCGATGGCATCAGAGCCAATAACTTAAATTATTCTGGTGATATCAATACTTTGCAGGTCAAAAACCTGGCTATCTATGGCAAAGCAGTGAATGGTTCCGGTTCAGGGATATACCTGATGGGTGAGCACGATTCAGCTAATGTCAGTGACAGCACTAAGATAGAAATATTGGGCGAATATAATGTTTATGGCATTAACATAGACAGCACCGGTGTTATGGGTAGTTTTGGCGATACTGAACTTACCCTTACCTCTAACACGGCAAACAACACTGACGTTCGTGGTGTGAGACAATGGGAATCTGCAACAGAGTATGGGGATTTAACGATTACAGCCAGGTCCGTAGGGGCTGACATTACCAGTATTGAATTAAATGGTAAGGGTACGATAAACATCCAGGGCGATTTAAAAATTGATGCTCAGGGCAACGGAAGGTATGTTGAAGGAATAGAAGCCAATTCTTTGGGCGAAGTGAAGGTTGCGGGCAAGGCGGACATCGCTGTAGGCGGTGAGAATGACGGCTCCGTTATGTACGGCGTTTATGCCCAGGAACACAGTAAAGTAGCTTTTGCCGATGATGCGAGGATTACAACGACCACCCATGCCGGGAACAGCAATACCAAGATGTATGGCATTTACAGCCGTACCGATGCGGAAGTTGCTTTTGCCAAAGGCTTGACTGTTAAAAACGGTAATCTTGGCGCGGCCATGATTGCTGAAGGCGGCAAGGTGGAAGTCAACATGGCCAGTGGTAATGACGTCAAGCTGGAAGGCACTGTTGGTTCCAGTGCGATGTATAACAGTGCCCATGAGTTAACATACGGAACGGTAAAAATAAATTTTGATACGGCGCAGTCCTATTTTTCTGGCAGAAGCTATAAGACAGAGGGCAGTATCAATGATTTGCAATTTACCAATGGCTCTTATTGGGATATGAAGGGCAATTCTTCGCTCACCGACCTTACGGTAGGCAAAGGCTCAGTAGTCAATATGACTGCCGACAGCGGGCGTTACTGTAGCCTGCAGGTTGATAATCTGACTGCTGCAGACGGAACCTTTGTAATGAACGCAGGTGCTGTTGACGGTGGCGGCAGTTACAGCGACAAGCTGACTATTGATAAAAATTCTGCGGCCGGCACTAATGCTATTAAAATCGTTTCGACTGGCGGGTTGGAGGCTGCGGCAAGAAACCATGCGGTTTTGGTAAAGGGAGCAGCGGCTGATACCAAGTTTGCCGTTTCAGATTCTGTTTATGCTAATGGCTTGTACGAATTTGATATTACCCTGGCAGATAAGGAAAATGATGGCAAATATGATTGGGTAATCGGGTCGCTTGGTAAAACTACCGTCAACAGCGTGGATGTTATGTCCGGCAGTCATCGGGTTGCTTACGGCGCCTGGGTCGAAGGTAACGGTACGCTGCGCCAGCGTTTAGGCGAGCTGCAGAGCGGCGCCGATAACGGTGTTTGGGCAAGAATATTCGGCGGTAAGCTGGGCGGCGATGAATTTACTAATAAATATAAAACTTATCAGTTTGGTTATGACGCTCAGGCTGGTGACTGGCTTGTGGGCGCTGCCTACGAATACAGCGACGGCAGCCTGAATTATACCAGCGGCAGCGGCAAGAACAAAATTGGAGCTGTAAGTTTGTATGGAACGTTGCAGGGCAAAGATAACAGCGCTTTAGACATTGTAGTTAAACGCGGCCGTATTTATGGTGATATGGATATCTATGGTAAATACAGCGATCAGGGCGATTATTCGACCGATGCGACTTCGATAGGTGTTGAGTATAGCAAACGTTTTGACGGCGGTAATAATGTTTATTTTGAGCCGCAGGCTCAGCTGACTTTTGGTCGTATCGACGGCTATGATTACATTAGTAATAAAGGTGTAAAAGTGGCTTATGACGATCTTAACAGCTTTATCGGTCGTTTAGGTATTGTGGCCGGTAAAGCCTTCAGCAGAGGTGATGTTTATGTCAAGGCTTCGGTTCTGCACGAGTTCAGCGGCAACAGCAGTGTCACCATGCTGGCTGCTAATGGTGAAAGTTACAGCGCAGACAAAGATTACGGCGATACCTGGCTCGAAGTAGGCATCGGAGGCAATATTACTTTAGGTAAAAACTTTGAGCTGTACGGTGATGTGGAACGCAGTTTTGGCGGTGACATAACTAAAAACTGGGGAGCCAACGTAGGCTTCCGTTACAGCTTCTAAGGCAGTAAGTTGAGTAGTTGGCAGGCAGTATGGCAGCAGAAAAATAATTTGATGCTGACAATACTTCTTACAGCTGCTGAGAGCGGAGGAAGAATATGGAAAAAATAGATTACAGAAAAATGGGGATGGAAATCAAGATTCGCAGGCTGCGTGCTGATATCAGCCAGTCTGATTTGGCAAAACAGATAGGTGTATCGCAGTCGCATTTATGTAATGTGGAAAATGGTCGCCTGTCGCCAAGTTTACGTTTGCTTTTGAGTTTGCGTAAGCTGCTTGGCTGTACGATTGATGAACTGCTGATAGGAACAGACACTGAGTCTAAGGGGAATGGATAAAGGTTGGTTGATTTGAAGTACAGCTTTTAAAAGGAAGGCGTTTATTTCAGAAGCCTGTGCAGGATAAAACAAAACCCCGGC
>OGFC01001770.1_pt1 | contig 11228 bp, 9 predicted proteins | sample 1570841 | NCBI WGS metagenome assembly OGFC01 (sample SAMEA2582137, study PRJEB24529) | metagenome | biome: Human gut stool | place: China | collected 2011 | reverse complement strand
AATACAAAAACGCAGGTGAAGAAGATTAGGCAGTAATCAGGGATTAACTAAAATTATAAAAACAGGGTGACTAGAAAAAACGATCGTTTTTTTTAGTCCCCCTGTTTTACAGCAAACACTAGTATATCAAGCCATTATGCGTAGTTGGTCAATTGGGACTGACGAACATCTGTGTGTAATGGTATTAAACTTAATCCGATGAATGCCAGGTATTTAATTGAATTGTTTTCTCATGTTAAATTCTTAAATCGATGGATAATCCTTTCTGTTGATCTATTTTTATCAATTCTCTCCACTTCTACGTCTCTAACCTTCCTGTGGTTTATATTAGGAACGGAGACTTCCAATCGCAATCTTTTCAATATATTATTCCTATCATTATCTTATAGTTTGATAAGTTTTTACTTCTGTCAGACTTATAAAGGTGTGATCAGACATTCAGCTTTTACAGAAACCGGAAGATTTGCTATCTCGTCTTTGATAAAAGTCTCATTATTATTTTTATCATTTCATTTCTTTACCGATACCTATTCTGTGCATGAGCTAGTATTAGGAGCTGTTATCGATTTATTTCTGACATTCTCTATACTTATTATATCGCGTGCCCTCTTAATAGTATCGTATACAATCATAGTAAATAGTGTTTCTTCCGGTCAGGGGAAATTATTGATTTATCAGGGGAAGAATCTCACTTCCTTATTATTTGATTCTTCTTTATGTGATAAGCAAATGTTTCAGATGGAGGGTTTTCTCCGTTTTGGGGAGCGCCAATCATTGCGTATAGGAAAGTATAAGGTTTTTTCAATAAAGAATCAAATTGAGTTTAATCGTTTAGTAAATCAGAAAAACATTCGGGCTATTCTGTTCACAGACTATGCAATCGTAAAAGAGGAGAGTGAACGTCTGGTTCGTTATTGCGAAAAGAAAAAAGTCCGGATGCTGATGCTTCCTTCTATCGATGAACTGAAAAAAGGTAAAATAAACCTATGTAATTTACCGGAAGTACGTATTGAAGATCTTTTAGGCCGTGAAGAAATCTGTATTAATATGGATGAGATAGCAGCGTCTTTAAAAGGAAAAGTGGTATTGGTTACCGGAGCTGCCGGTTCGATAGGGAGTGAGCTTTGTCGTCAACTCTGTACATTCGGTTTGAAACAGTTGATCTTGTTTGATAGTGCTGAAACTCCCATGCATAATATACGTTTGGAATTGGAAGAGAAGTTCCCCGGGATTGAATGCATCCCTATTATGGGAGACATTCGGATGGTTGATCGTGTAGAGTCCGTTTTCAAGCGTTTCTGTCCCCAATATGTATTCCATGCAGCTGCTTATAAGCACGTACCTCTAATGGAGGAAAACCCCTGTGAAGCAGTTTATACGAATGTGCATGGCACTCGTAATGTAGCAGATATGGCAGTTAAGTATGATGTGGAGAAATTTATAATGATATCTACTGATAAAGCTGTTAATCCTACAAATGTGATGGGGGCTTCCAAACGTCTGGCAGAAATCTATGTACAGAGTTTAAGTATCGCCATAAGCAAGGGCTTGCATCCCGGGAAAACTCGTTTTATCACTACTCGATTTGGGAATGTTTTGGGTAGTAATGGTTCTGTTATACCTCGTTTCCGTGAGCAATTAGTGAAAGGAGGTCCTTTAACGGTTACTCATCCGGATATCATTCGTTACTTTATGACAATCCCGGAAGCCTGTCGTTTGGTACTTGAGGCTGCTTTTATGGGAAAGGGCAGTGAGATATTTGTTTTCGATATGGGAACACCTGTTAAGATCGCTGATTTGGCTCGTCGTATGATTGAACTGGCAGGTCTTACTCCCGGTGAAGATATCGAAATAAAATATACCGGTCTTCGTCCCGGTGAGAAACTGTATGAAGAGCTTTTGGCAATAAAAGAAAATACACTCCCTACGAATAACGCCAAGATATATTGTGCCCAGGTAAGAGAATATGATTATAATGCTATTTGTACACTCTTGAGTCCTTTAATCGCTTTTGCAATAAAAGTAGATAAAATGGAAACAGTTAGATATATGAAAGGGATTGTACCGGAGTTCAAGAGTAAGAATTCGGAGTATGAGGTGTTGGATAAGGTTGAATAACTTTCTACTGATCATTTTTGTAGCATTATCTATCCTTTGTTTGATAGGTGGATATTATGCTGATGGAATTCTTATCTGGCTTTCTTTTTTGACATTGTTGATTTGGCCGATATTGGCAGGGAATTTATTGCTGATGGTGATACAATTGTTCACAAAGAAAAAGTGGAAAAGTATATTGCCCCTGCTTGCCATCCTGCTCCATACAAATTATTTGTCAGCCGTTTATCAACTTCCGCATTGGAATAAACCAGCTATATCAGAACAAGAAGGAACTCCATTAACCGTAGTCACTTACAATGCGAGCCATTTTTATTGGGACAGAAAGTACACGATGAATGAGGCTGCCGCCTATATTAAGGATTTGAAACCTGATATTGTTTGTTTCCAGGAAGCACCAGGCGATGGATATTACCATCGGGATAGTACCCGGTACGCTTTCGATTATGTGCTCTATAAATACATCAGCCGACGTACGGATCATTTACCGACAACTATTTATAGTCGTTATCCGATCCATTCGGTAAAGGCTCTTTATTATGAAAATTCTCAGAACATGTCATTGATAGCTGACATACGAATAAACAATCAATATATCCGTGTGATCAACAATCACTTCGAAACAACAAGCGTTAATTCTTATCGCGGCATAATCACTGCATCAGGGAAAGATTTGAAAATTCGGATGAAAGCAATTAAAGACTTAATTCTGAAAATGAAAAGTAATTATCAAAAACGAGCAGATCAAGCCGACTCGATTCGCGTTGAGATCGAACGCTCGCCTTATCCCGTATTGGTTTGTGGTGATTTTAATGATACACCAGTTTCTTATACATACCATCGAACGCGGAAAGGCTTGACAGATGGTTTCCGTGATTGCGGAAGTGGCTATCAATATACATTTCGCCAGTTATACAAACTCTGGCGGATTGATTACGTTTTCTATTCGGAATCGTTGAAAGGTCGTGAATGCTATTCTCTGGAAACATCTTATAGCGATCATAATATGGTAGTTTGGAAAGGAATAATAAATTAATCTATTTTATAATGAAAATTGCAGTAGCAGGAACAGGTTATGTCGGTCTTAGTATAGCCACACTTTTGGCGCAGCATCATCAAGTGGTGGCAGTCGATGTCATCCCTGAAAAAGTGGATATGCTGAATCGCAAAGAGTCACCAATTCAAGATGAATATATCGAGAAATATTTGGCAGAGAAACCATTGAATTTGACAGCAACGCTTGATGGAACGAAAGCCTATCGTGATGCAGACTTTGTCGTAATCGCGGCTCCTACTAACTATGATCCGGTCAAGAATCATTTTGATACGCATCATATCGAAGAGGTGATCGATTTGGTGTTAAGTGTCAATCCCGATGCAGTCATGGTGATTAAATCCACCATTCCGGTAGGCTATTGCCGTAGCCTGTATGTCAAGTATGCAAGCAAGGGTATAAAGAAGTTCAACCTGCTGTTCTCTCCGGAGTTCCTCCGCGAAAGTAAAGCGCTCTATGATAATCTTTATCCAAGTCGTATAATTGTAGGCTCTCCCAAAATAATTAGCAACGATCAGTTTGGAGAAGAAAACGAAGCGATCAAAGCCGTTGCCGATATCCCGGCACTGGAAAAGGCCGCCCATACATTCGCCTCTCTTTTACAGGAAGGAGCAATCAAAGAAGACATCCCCACGCTTTTTATGGGAATGAAAGAAGCCGAGGCAGTAAAACTCTTTGCCAACACCTTCCTTGCCCTTCGTGTAAGCTATTTCAATGAATTGGATACATACGCCGAAGTCAAAGGCTTGGATTCAAAGGCAATCATCGAAGGCGTAGGTCTTGACCCGCGTATCGGAACACACTACAACAATCCGTCTTTCGGTTATGGTGGCTACTGCTTACCAAAAGATACAAAACAGTTGCTCGCCAACTACCAAGATGTTCCCCAAAACATGATGTCGGCTATAGTGGAATCCAACAAGACCCGTAAGGACTATATTGCAGATGCTGTGCTACGAAAAGCGGGATATTATGCTGAGAACGGTCAGTGGGATGTAAGCAAGGAACAGAATTGTGTTATTGGTGTATATCGCTTGACGATGAAATCCAATTCGGATAACTTCCGTCAGTCTGCCATTCAAGGGATCATGAAGCGTATCAAAGCAAAAGGTGCGGAAGTAATCATTTATGAGCCGACCCTTGAAGATGGCACCACATTCTTTGGTAGTAAAATCGTTAACAACCTTGATGAATTTAAGGTACAGAGTAAGGCTGTCATTGCCAATCGTTTTGACGACTGCCTGAAAGAAGTAGAAAGTAAAGTCTACACGCGAGATATTTTCAGAAGAGATTGAGATATGGTAGAGTATAATGTAAATCTTGAAGGCAAGACTGTTCTTGTGACAGGAGCCGCAGGTTTTATCGGTAGTAACCTTGTCAAACGTCTTTTTCAGGATGTTCAGAACATCAAAGTTATCGGTATAGATTCTATCACCGACTACTATGATGTCAACATCAAATATGAACGTCTGAAAGAAATCGAGGCATTGAATCGTGATTGGACATTTGTGCATGCTTCTATAGCCGATAAAGACGCAGTAGAAAAGATATTCACGGAGAACGATATTACTGTTGTTGTGAATCTTGCGGCCCAAGCAGGTGTCCGTTATAGCATCACTAATCCCGATGCTTATATCCAAAGCAACCTCATAGGCTTTTACAACATACTCGAAGCCTGTCGTCACCACGAAGTGGAACATCTTGTTTATGCCTCTTCTTCATCGGTGTATGGCAGTAATAAGAAAGTGCCCTATTCAACAGACGATAAGGTCGATAACCCGGTGTCTCTTTATGCTGCCACCAAGAAAAGCAATGAACTTATGGCTCATGCCTACTCTAAACTATACAACATACCATCAACAGGTTTGCGTTTCTTTACCGTTTACGGTCCGGCCGGCCGGCCCGATATGGCATACTTCAGTTTCACTGATAAACTTGTGAAAGGTGAAACTATCAAGATCTTCAACTACGGCAATTGCAAACGCGATTTCACCTATGTGGATGATATAGTAGAAGGCGTTGTCCGCATTATGCAGCACACTCCTGAGAAGCAGAATGGTGAAGATGGTCTGCCAATACCTCCGCACAAGGTGTATAACATTGGCAACAGTCACCCAGAAAACCTTCTTGAATTTGTTACCATCCTCCAAGAAGAACTTATTCGTGCTGGTGTACTTTCCGAAGACTATGACTTTGAAGTACATAAAGTGCTTGTGCCAATGCAGCCAGGTGATGTACCTGTGACATATGCAGATACAACTCCTTTGGAGCAAGACTTCGGCTTTAAGCCAAATACAAGTTTAAGAGAGGGATTGAGACACTTTGCTAAGTGGTATGCAAAGAGTATTACAAAACAGAAAAATAAACAATATAGATATGAGCATTTTTGCAGGTAAAACCCTTATGATTACCGGAGGAACAGGTTCTTTTGGTAATGCAGTATTAAATCGTTTTCTTCATACGGATATCGGCGAAATCCGTATTTTCTCACGTGATGAAAAGAAGCAGGATGATATGAGGCATGAATATCAATCCAAATATCCGGATGTTGCAAATAAAATCAAGTTTTTTATTGGTGACGTGCGAAATCTCCAGTCATGTAAGAATGCCATGCCCGGTGTTGATTATATCTTTCATGCAGCAGCCTTAAAACAGGTACCAAGTTGCGAATTTTTCCCGATGGAGGCTGTTAGGACAAATGTAATCGGTACAGACAATGTTTTGACCGCAGCCATCGAGGCCGGCGTTGGTGCAGTTATCTGTCTTTCGACAGACAAGGCAGCCTATCCTATCAATGCTATGGGTATCACAAAAGCAATTGAAGAAAAGATTGCAGTAGCAAAATCACGCTACTCCGGCAAGACAAAAATTTGCTGTACCCGTTATGGCAACGTAATGTGTTCCCGTGGTTCTGTCATTCCTCTTTGGATTGACCAAATTCGTAATGGTGATCCTATAACCCTTACCGAATCGAAAATGACTCGTTTCATCATGTCTTTGGAAGAAGCTGTAGACCTCGTACTTTTTGCCTTTGAGCATGGAGAGAATGGCGATATTCTTGTCCAGAAAGCGCCGGCTTGCACCATCCAAACTCAGGCAGAAGCAGTGTGTGAGTTGTTCGGAGGCAAGAAAGAGGATATAAAGGTCATTGGTATCCGTCATGGCGAGAAGATGTACGAAACATTGCTCACGAAGGAAGAATGTGCCAAAGCAGAAGATATGGGGAACTTTTACCGTGTTCCGGCCGATAACCGCGGTTTGAATTACGACAAGTATTTTAAGGAAGGTGATACAAAACGATCTGAAATCAATGAGTTTAACTCCAATAATACCTGTCTTCTTAATCTTGAGGATACCAAAGCAAAGATTGCATCGTTAGACTATGTCAAGAAAGAAATAAGCGGTGAAGGTAACTTCATTCAGTAATAATCGAAGTATGAAGATTTTAGTTACAGGAGCCAAAGGTTTTGTAGGTAAGAACCTTTGTGCCCAACTTAATAATATCAAGGATGGCAAGGTACGCTGTTATGGCAACTTGAAGATTGACGAGGTTTTTGAGTACGATCTTGATTCTATGCCCGAACAGCTTGACGCATGGTGTAAGGAATGTGACTTCGTTTTTAATTTGGCAGGTGTCAACCGTCCCAAGGATAACGACGAGTTCATGAAAGGCAATTTCGGTTTTGCTTCCACATTGCTTGACACTTTGAAGAAGCACGGCAATAATTGTCCGGTCATGCTCTCCAGCTCACAGCAAGCATCCTTGAGTGGTCGTTTCGGCAATAGCGAATATGGCAGAAGTAAGAAAGCAGGCGAAGACCTTTTCCTTGCTTATGGTAAGGAAACCGGAGCTAAGGTTTTGGTATATCGTTTCCCAAACCTCTATGGTAAGTGGTGTAGACCCAATTACAATTCAGCTGTTGCCACATTCTGCAACAACATCGCCAATGATTTGCCTATTACAGTCAATGACCCAAGTGTGGAACTCGAACTACTCTATATCGATGACCTTGTTGACGAAATGATTCACGCGTTAAAGGATGAAGGACATCATTGTGAGTTTGACGGTTTGGATATGATCCCATCAGCCGAAGGTCGTTATTGCTATTGCCCTGTCACACACAAAGCGACACTCGGTGAGATTGTAGACCTGCTCCATCAGTTTGCGGATATGCCAAAGACACTGATGATTCCCGAAATTTCTGCTGATTCTTTTGCCAAACGTCTTTACAGTGCATTCCTTTCGTATTTGCCAAAGGAAAAGGCTATCTTTGATTTGAAAATGAATGTTGACAATCGAGGCTCGTTTACAGAACTTGTTCACACATTGAATTGCGGACAGGTCAGCATCAATATATCAAAGCCGGGTATCACGAAGGGCGAACATTGGCACAACACCAAGTGGGAACAATTTATCGTGGTCAGCGGTCATGGACTTATACAACTTCGCAAGGAAGGAACGGATGAAATACTTAACTACGAGGTGAGTGGTGATAAGATGCAGTCTGTCATCATGCTCCCCGGTTATACGCACAACATCATCAATCTTTCAGAAACAGAAGATTTGGTGACTGTTATGTACTGCAATGAGATATTTGACTCGAATAAGCCGGATACTTATTTCGATAAAGTAGAACAGAAATAAAGTTAGAATGATATGGAGAAGCAACCCAAATTTGATTATTCAGATATAAAATTCAAAGATAACGGCAAGCTGAAATTGATAATTGTAGTCGGTACTCGTCCTGAAATTATTCGTCTTGCTGCTGTTATCAACAAATGCCGTCAGTATTTCGATGTCATTCTTGCCCATACAGGTCAAAACTACGATTATAACCTTAATGGTATCTTCTTCAAAGATTTGAGGTTGGCAGAACCAGAGGTCTATATGGATGCCGTTGGTGAAGATCTTGGTGCTACTTGTGGCAATATTATTAACTGTTCATATAAACTTTTTGCACAAGCAAAGCCAGATGCCGTGTTGGTGTTGGGCGATACCAATTCATGTCTGAGTGTTATTGGTGCAAAGCGTCTGCATATCCCCATTTTCCATATGGAAGCGGGCAACCGTTGCAAAGACGAATGTCTGCCGGAAGAAACCAACCGTCGTATCGTAGACATCATCAGCGATGTAAACATGGCATATAGTGAGCATGCACGTCGTTACCTCGCAGACTGTGGTTTACCCAAAGAACGTACTTATGTCACCGGTTCTCCTATGGCAGAGGTACTGCATAATAACCTTGCAGAAATTAAAGCAAGTGACATTCACCAACGTCTTGGTTTGGAGAAAGGAAGGTACATTCTCCTCTCTGCTCATCGTGAAGAGAATATTGACACAGAGAAGAACTTTATGTCCTTGTTCTCTGCGATCAACAAAATGGCAGAAAAATATGATATGCCTATCCTTTATTCATGCCATCCACGCAGTCGCAATCGCCTTGTTACAAGTGGTTTCAAACTTGATGAACGAGTAATCCAACACGAACCTCTTGGTTTCCATGACTACAACTGTCTTCAGATGAATGCTTTTGCTGTAGTAAGCGATAGTGGTACACTACCTGAGGAGTCAAGTTTCTTTACAAGTGTAGGGCATCCTTTCCCTGCTATCTGCATTCGTACATCAACTGAACGTCCTGAAGCTATTGACAAGGGCGACTTCATCATTGCTGGCATTGACGAGAAGAGCCTTCTTCAAGCAGTTGATACCGCTGTTGAACTTTATCGTGACGGTCTGCACGGAATTCCTGTTCCCGATTATGTGGATGAGAATGTCAGTACTAAGGTTGTGAAAATTGTGCAGAGCTATGTGAGCATTGTCAACAAAATGGTTTGGAGAAAGTTTTAACAGATAATATTGTATGTTTTGCGTTATTCTACTTGTTAGGTTTGGTTTATAATGACCCTCTTCACCTGAACAACAAGAACAAAATTGATTTGAGACAGACATTATATTCACGTTTGGAAAACAACACTATAAAAGGAATGATTTCAGAAATCAAGAAGTTATGAAACTAGTCATATATAAAATACAACTTATTATTAGTCGCATAAGAATGCTTGTTTTAAAAGCAACTCATACAAATAGTCAAGTGTCATTCAATGAATTCTCTGACATCTCAAGTAAGACGGATATTGAAATCGGTGCAAAAGCCGTTTTTTTATTGGTCGAGGGCTAATACAAAAGCAGGATCGGTTTTAGCTATTCGTGATAATGCCTTGTTAAAAATTGGTAATGGCGTATTCATAAATCGCAATACTATTATCACCTCAAGAAAGAGCATTATTATAGAGGATGGTGTAACGATAGGTTCTAATGTATGTATCTATGATCATGATATATATAACAGGGGTGGGTATATGCTTGATAATCTGTTTATTAAGAAAAAGCATGGGTTGGTTCGGGGGTAATAGTTCTCAAAGGAATAACCATTGGAGAGAATGCTGTTGTTGCTTCCGGAAGTGTTGTAACTAAAGACGTTCCTAACAACTCAATATTGATTCAGAAAAGACAGTCAATATACAAAGAAATATGAGTGAACAAAATAATGCAAAGAAAAAAGCTGTAAAAGGAGTTGCATGGAGTGCGATTGAACGCTTCTCTGTTCAGGGAGTACAATTCGTCATCTCTGTTATCCTTGCCAGACTTCTTACTCCGAATGATTTCGGACTTGTGGCAATAGTGTTGGTCTTTTCAACAATTTTTCAAGCAATTAATGAATCAGGCTTTAATACAGCCTTGGTTCACAAACAGGATAGAGATGCTCTTGATTTGTCAACAGCATTTGTCACAAATCTTGCTATTGGTATAGTTTCATATTTTATCTTGTTCTTCTGTGCACCTCTTATTGCATCTTTTTACGAGAATGACTGTTTGATAAATATCATGAGATTGTGCTCTCTGTCGCTTATCATTAACGCTTTCGGATTAATACCTATTGCAATATTTACGATTCGTGTTGACTTTAAGACTCAGGCAAGAGCCTCATTCACGGCTGCAACAGTATCCGGTATTGTAGGTATTATAGCTGCATACTTTCTAAAGAATGTATATGCTATCGTTATTCAACATCTTACAATGACTATTGTTTATGTATCGTTGATGTGGATATTTGTAAAGTATAGACTTTCTATTCAATTTTCGATTGAACGCTTCAAATCTTTGTGGAATTATGCCTATAAACTGATATTAGCTCGACTGATTAGCTTAATTTTCGATGATATATATTCTCTTGCAATTGGAAAATTATATACACCTGCACAGTTAGGCTTTTATAATAGAGCCAACTCTTTTCGTCAAGTATCATCTAAAAATATAATAAATATTGTGCAGAGAGTATCAGTTCCTCTTTTATGTGAAAACCAGAAAGACAATGCGGCAATGGTACGTGTTCATTTGAAATTCATGAAAACGACAGCCCTGATGGTTTTCCCGATAGTTATGGGGCTTATGGCACTTGCCAATCCGTTTATTATTGTACTTTTGGGTGAAAAATGGTTGGCTACAGCTGACTTACTTCTTATGGTTTGCCCAATAGAATTCTTCTACCTCATTAGTACATTCAATCGTAACATCTATAACGCTACAGGCCGTACTGATTGGGCTTTACTGTCAGAGATAGTAAAAAAGATATTCTTTGTCGTTATATTTCTTGTTACTCTTAATACGAGTTTGAATATTTTTCTGGGTGGTCTGATTTTGATTTCCATTCTTGAAATGCTTTATGATACCTATTTTGCGAAAAAGCAAATAGGCGTGACATTATTTGAGCAAATAAAAACGCTACTCCCTGTTTTTATAGCATCAGCTGTGATGGGGCTGCTTGTTTCTATAGTATAATTAATTTCTACAAATATCTATTTCCAACTATTCGTTGGAGTGTTGATAGGTGCTGTTTCGTATGCTGTGATCTGCTATTACTTTAACATCGCAGACTCAAGAATAATTGTTCAATCTGCACTAATATCAAAACAACGCTAAAGCTATGTTCGTTATATATTTGGTTTGCACTATACTATTCTTAATTGAAGAATATATACGTCTGTCATATCTTGGCTA
>OGFC01001755.1_pt1 | contig 11327 bp, 10 predicted proteins | sample 1570841 | NCBI WGS metagenome assembly OGFC01 (sample SAMEA2582137, study PRJEB24529) | metagenome | biome: Human gut stool | place: China | collected 2011 | reverse complement strand
TTTCTCCAGAAAGGTTCGTCCTCCCTTCCCCCACACTCCCTTCCCCCCTAAAAAGCTTGTCCCCTCATGCAAGCTCAGCTAAACTGCCTCGCAGCAAGATTGAGCCTTTGGAGGGCAACGCAATGAAAACGGATACCGGGGCCATAGGTGTTCTGGGTGGGGTGGGGCCGTATGCCGGCCTGGACCTCATGCGCAAGATTTTTGATCAGACCGAAGCGAACTGCGATCAGGAACACCTGTCCGTGATCCAGTATTCCCTTTCCGAACATATCATCGACAGAACGCGCTTTCTGCTTGGGGAGACGGACGAAAATCCCGGCGAAGCCATCGGCGAAATCATGGTGCGCATGGCGAAGGCCGGGGCCACCGTTATCGGCGTGCCTTGCAATACGGCGCACAGCCCACGGATCATGGATGTAGCCGTCGCTATGCTGCATGAGGCGTCCCCGAAGACGCGCTTCGTCCATATGATCGATTCCGTCGTCGCCTTTATCCGTGAGAGCCTGCCCCATGCCCGGAAGATAGGCGTCCTGAGCACCAAGGGGACCTACGCGACCGGGCTCTATCAGGATGCCCTTTCCGCCGCGGGGTTCGTTCCTTTGTTCCCGGATGAGGAAGGCCGCGAGCGTGTCCAGCAGGCCATCAGCAATACTGCGTACGGCATCAAGGCCCAGTCGAATCCGGTGACGCCGGAAGCGCGCGCGGCGTTGCTTGCCGAGGCGGAAAAACTGGTGGAGCAGGGGGCCGACGCCGTGATCCTCGGCTGTACGGAAATCCCGTTGGCGCTCACGGAGCCCGATTTGCGCGGCGTTCCGCTGCTGGACGCCACCAAGGTGCTTGCCAGGGCCCTTATCATTGCTTTTGCTCCGGAACGCCTGAAAAAAGCTTAAAGCTATTTTTTTTTCAGAGTATTGCGCTTTCCTTTTACGTATTAGGGACTGCCTATGTCTGTTTCTTTGCCTTCCATTGCGTCTTTCCATCAGGGCGCGCACTCGGTGGCCGTCGTCGGCCTCGGGTATGTCGGCCTGCCGCTGGCCGTCGCTTTTGCCCGGCATTTCAACGTGATCGGTTTTGATTTGAACGCCGCCCGCGTGGAAGAGCTTTCCGCAGGCACGGATCGGACAGGCGAAGTGGACTCGGAGGCGCTGCAAGCTTCCACGGCTCGTTTCACCAGCGATCCGGCGGCACTCCGCGAGGCGGGCGTCATCATCGTGGCGGTTCCGACGCCGATCGACGAGCACAGGAATCCGGATTTGTCCCCGGTGGAAGGGGCTTCCCGGACTGTGGGGCGGCATTTGTCCCGTGGCGCGGTCGTCGTGTACGAGTCCACGGTCTATCCGGGCGTGACCGAAGAGGTCTGCGTCCCGATCCTTGAGGCCGAATCCGGCCTGCGGTGCGGAGCCGACTTCACGGTGGGCTATTCTCCGGAGCGGATCAACCCCGGCGACAAGGTGCATACGCTTGAAACCATCAAGAAGATTGTTTCCGGAAGCGACGCGCCGACGCTGGATCTGCTGGCGGATCTGTACGGGACGGTCGTGCGTGCGGGCATCCACCGTGCCCCCAGCATCAAGGTTGCGGAAGCCGCCAAGGTCATTGAGAACACGCAGCGCGACCTGAACATCGCGCTGATGAATGAGCTGTCCATCATTTTTGACCGGCTCGGCATTGATACGCTGGATGTGCTGGAAGCGGCCGGGACCAAGTGGAACTTCCTGCCGTTCCGTCCGGGGCTGGTCGGCGGGCACTGCATCGGCGTCGATCCGTACTACCTGACCTTCAAGGCCGAGGAACTCGGCTGCCATCCGCAGGTCATTCTGGCCGGGCGGCGCATCAACGACGGCATGGGCAAGCATGTGGCGGAAACCTGCGTCAAACTGCTGATCCGGCAGGGGCGGCTGGTCAATGCGGCCCGTGTGGGCATCCTTGGCTTCACGTTCAAGGAAAACGTGCCGGACTTGCGGAACACCCGGGTTATCGACGTGATCCGCGAATTGCAGGAATACGGCGTCGATGTGCTGGTACACGATCCGCTGGCTGACGCCGGGGAAGTACGCCATGAATATGGCCTCTCTTTCGCGGCGCTGGATGAGCTCGCCAATCTGGACGCGCTGATTCTGGCCGTGCCGCACAAGGCCTACGCCGAAAACGGCGTTCTGGAACCGGCAGCCCTGCACGCACGGTTTGCCGTGCCCGATAAGGCCCTCCTGCTGGATGTGAAGGGCTGTCTCTCGCCCAGTGCCGTGCAAGCCGAAGGCATGGCCTACTGGAGGCTTTAGGCGAGGCAAAGGGAACGCTGCCTGTCCCAGCCTCGTTGTCTTTGAATTGGGGCTGTACACATCTTTTCCCGATATGTCCCGTCCGCGTATCCTTCGGGGGCAGAGGCGGTTCGTTTTGGGGGAGTGTTCCGTATCCTGAAAAGAAGTCAAGAGCCGGATGTGGTGCATCGTCGGGGGAAAATTCCTCCATCATCCTGGCAATGAGGCCGTTGCGGGCATTTGATGTATTTCCCAAACGTGTCTGGAAGGTATCCGAATGAAGACAGTTCTTGTAACCGGAGGCGCGGGGTTTATCGGTTCCTGCTATGTGCTGTCCCGGCGCACTGCGGGGGAGCGGGTCGTCAACCTCGACAAGCTCACCTATTCCGGCAACATCGGTAATTTGGCGTCTCTTGATGGGGATGCCGAGCATATTTTTGTCCGGGGCGATATTGGGGATGCGTTGCTTGTCCGCCAGTTGCTGCACCATTACCAGCCCGATGCGGTCATCAATTTTGCCGCTGAGAGCCATGTGGATCGCTCCATCCATGACCCGGATGCGTTTGTCCGCACCAATGTCCTCGGAACCTGCACCCTCCTGCGCGGCGTATTGGAATGGTGGAAAGGGCTGTCCGAAGAAAGGCGGAACGCTTTCCGTTTCCTGCACGTTTCCACGGATGAGGTATACGGAACGCTCCGCCCCGGCGAGCCCGCCTTCACGGAGACCACCCCGTATGCGCCGAACAGCCCCTATTCGGCATCCAAGGCGTCCAGCGATCATTTCGTGAGGGCCTATCACGAAACCTATGGGCTCCCCACGCTCATCACGAATTGCTCCAATAATTACGGCCCGCGCCAGTTTCCGGAGAAACTCATTCCCTTGGTCATCCTGAACGCGCTGTCCGGAAAGCCGCTGCCCATTTACGGCACCGGGGAGAATATCCGCGACTGGCTGCATGTGGAAGACCACTGCGAGGCCATCGTTGCCGTCTTGGAAAAAGGGGCGCCGGGAGAGTGCTACAATATCGGCGGGCACTCCGAGCGGGCCAATATCGATGTCGTCCGGAGCATTTGCCGCATTCTTGACAAGCTCCGCCCCACAGCGGCCCCCTATGAAAAGCAGATAACCTTTGTGGCGGACAGGCCGGGCCATGATTTGCGCTACGCCATTGACGCCGCGAAGATCGAACAGGAGATCGGCTGGGTTCCGCGCCGTCGTTTTGAGGAAGGGCTTCGGGAAACGGTGGGCTGGTATCTTGAGAATGCCGCGTGGGTGGAGAACATCCAGAGCGGGGAATATCGCCAATGGCTCGAAACGAATTATAGCGGGCGGTAGGCTGTACGAAGCTGCAGGCGGCTCACGTCAAGCCGGCGCGCAAGATGGGCGGTTTCAAAAAGTATGGGAACTGAGAGCGGGGAATGCATCGAGGAGCGCCAGCCTCCAAGAGCATTCCCCGTTCGCGCGCAACGGCGGCTGAAAGTGCCGGGATAGTGAAACACGGATGTTTTCGCGTCTTTTTCGGGAAAAAGGCAAAATGGCCATGAGTTGGGAAACTACGGCGTTGCAGTCCGCGGGACGTGAATTGTCATACCTTGTTTTCAAGGACGTCCGCGATGAACGCAATCATCTTCTTCCGAAAGATCTCCTCGGAAAAGCTTTCCGCCTGCATTTTCAGCTTATCGTGTACCCACGTTTGTTCTGTGGAGGCTTCATAGGCGTCGAGCGCCTCGGTTAAGGCGTCAGCCGTCTGCCGTTCAAAAAAGATCCCGGTCTCTCCGTCCGCCACACTGTCCAAGACCCCGCCCCTGCCGTATGCGATAACGGGGCGTCCGGCGGCCATAGCCTCAAGAGGCGTGATCCCAAAATCCTCTTCGCCGGGGAACAGGAAAGCCTTACAGCCCGCATAGAGGGCGGGGAGCGCCGCATTGTCCACGCGGCCCACAAAACTGACGGTCGGCCCGGCAATGCTTTCCAGGCGCTTCCGCTCCGGGCCATCCCCCGCAACGACAAGCCGCCGCCCGGTACGGGTACACGCCTCCACCGCCAGATCCACACGCTTGTAGCTCACCAGTTCGCTGAGGCAGAGATAGTAGCTGCCGGGCTCTGGGGTGCCGGGGACATTTTGAAGGCCCGCCATGTGGGGGCTGGAGAAACGTGAGATGTCAACGGGGGGATGGATGACGGCGGCCTCCTTTCCCCACCAGCGCTTGACCCGGCGCGCCACGGTGCGCGAGTTTGCGATAACGTGATCGACGCGTTGCGCCGAGGCATAATCCCACAGCCGCAGCCGATGGAACAGCGGGCGCATGAGCAGACGTGTCACCGCTCCGGCGGATTCCAGATAGTCTTGATAAAAATCCCAGAGATAGCGCATGGGAGAATGGCAATAGCAGATGTGCGGCGTGTCGGCCCGGGTGATGACCCCTTTGGCGGGCCCGGACTCGCTGGAAATGACGAGATCATAGCCGCGCAGATCCAGCTGCTCCAACGCAAGCGGCATCAGGGGAAGGTATTTCTGGTAATGCCGCACGCTTCCCGGAAGCTTTTGGATAAATGTCGTATGGATCGGGTGGGATGTAATGGTTTCGGAGAGCGCCTCGGGGCGTACGACATGCGTGTAGATATCCGCCTGTGGAAAAATCCTGCACAAGGCTTCGACGACTTTTTCTCCGCCGCGCATACCCGTAAGCCAGTAATGGATAATGGCTACGCGCAGATGCGGCAATGTTCTTTCATCCATGCGATATTTCCTCGGCGTTTCCTCTGGGAGCCTTTTGTGAAGCGGGAGCAATCGGCGGACACGCCGAATCCATACCCGGCGGGGTGCAGCCGAGGTACGCACCTTGTGAAGGGGTGCGCCTCCCCCATCCCTCAGGCCGTACTGGGCTGCGGGGTTATTTCCATGACTCGGCGACGCGTTCGGGCAGGGTCATGAGGTAGTCCCCATAACCGGATTTTTGCAGCGGGGCCGCCAGCTTCATGAGCTGCTCCGTCGAGATGTAGCCCTTGCGCCAAGCGATTTCCTCAATGCAGGAAACTTTGAGGCCCTGCCGGGTTTCGATAGCCTGTACAAACGTGCCCGCCGCCATGAGCGAATCGTGGGTGCCGGTGTCCAACCACGCGATGCCGCGCCCCATCAGCCCCACATGCAGTTTCCCCGCGTCGAGATAGGCCTTGTTGACGTCCGTGATTTCCAGTTCGCCCCGGGGGGAGGGCTTGATTTCACGTGTAATATCCACGACGTCCTGATCATAAAAATAAAGCCCGGCCACGGCGTAGCTGGATTTGGGATGTTGGGGTTTCTCCTCGAGGGAGCGGACTTTCATATCCTGATCGAACTCGACCACGCCGTAACGCTCGGGATCGCTGACGTGATACCCGAAGACGGTCGCGCCCTCTTTCTGCTCCCGGGCACTGATGAGGAGATCTTCGAGGCCGTTGCCGAAGAAAATATTGTCCCCAAGGATCAGGCAGGAGTGGCTTCTCAGGATGAAATCAGCGGCAAGGAGGAACGCTTGAGCGATACCTTCCGGCTTCGGCTGTGTGATGTACTCAAAGGAGCATCCCCATTGGCTGCCGTCCCCGAGAAGTTTGCGGAACTGCCAGCCGTCGTCTGGCGTGGTGATGATGGCAACCTCACGGATGCCCGCCAGAAGGAGAACCGACAACGGATAATAGATCATCGGCTTATTGTAGACCGGCAACAGCTGCTTGCTGACGCTGAGCGTGAGGGGGTGAAGCCGCGTACCGGAACCGCCCGCCAGCAGGATACCTTTCCGTGATGCCATATGCAAAACCTTCCCTTAAAATTGAAACAGGCAAATACCATTCGCAAGGAGGGCAGGGCAAGCGGCGCTCTTTGAGGGGGAAATCCGCGTGATGAGCCAGCCGCCTGCAATGCCTATCGGCCCGGCCTTTCTTTCCTTACGAGCTTCAGTGCGCCTGTGGGGCAGACGGTGACGCAGGCGGTATCCAGCCCGGCATCGAGGCGGTCTTTGCATTGATCGCATTTGACGGATTTCCTTTTGCGGGGATCAACCCAGATCAGGTGATGCGGGCAGGCTTTCTGGCACGCCCCGCAGCCGACGCACGCTTCTTCCCGTATGAAGACGATCCCGTCGCTCTCCCGGCGGATAAGCGCCTCTTTGGGGCAGACTTCCACACAGCGCGGCTGAGGGCACTGTACGCAGGCCCGGTAGCGGGTATGAAGCACAACCCGGGGCTCTCCGTCCGCCGCAAGCGGTGCGGGCGCTTCCGGCCGTGCATGTTTGACGATGATCGGCGTTGCTTCTTCCGCGGCGTCTTCAAAGCGGGGGCCATCGACAAGCAGCGTTCCGAGGGAAATGCCCGGTGCGCTGTCATGGGCCGCCTTGCAGCTGGCTTCACAGGCATGGCAGGCGATGCAGCGATCTTGATCAACGACAAGGCGATATATGCTCATAGTGCCTCACTCGGATGCCTTGCATCCGGCGATTGTTTGCTGATGCGGCGTCCCCCGCAGCGGGTACAGGGGAACGTCCATTCTTGAGGGCCGGTTCAGTTCGTTTCTTCGGCTTTTCGGATCGTTACGAAGTGCTTTTGAAGGGCCAGCCCCCCGCCGAGCGGATCTTCATGCTCCAGCCCGCTGACCATGCAGGCTTCGTCGGCCACGCCCTTGCCGAAGGCCCGCGTTTCTTGAGGCGTTTTCCTGCCAAAGCCGTGCAGCATGAAGACGGCCTCGGGGTGGATGCCCGTGGTTACCTTAGCGCGTAAACGGCCAACGGGGCCTGTGGCTGTACACACTTCAACCCAGTCGCCATCGGCAATACCAAGGGCCTGGGCCCGTTCCGTGTGGATCCATAACGTATTGGTGGGTGCGAGTTCGGACAGCAGGGGGTTGTTCGTCGTGCTGGCCTGCGTATGCAATGCCGCCCGGCCGGGAATGACGCGGAACTGGTCAGGCGCGGCAGGCCGCTCCGGTGCCGTGTAGGGCGGCAGGGTGTCGTGCCCGGATGCGGCCCATAAGCGGCTGCGGGCCTCTATCTTGCCGGAAGGCGTGGGCAACGTGGTTTCCGCAAGGGTTTTCCAGCGCGGAGCGGACGCGAGCGGCACAAAGCCGGTTGCGTCGAACGCCTCTATGCCGAGCCCCGTACCTTCAAGCTGGTAGTTCCATATATCCTCAATGCGTGAGAAGGCGAGTTTGTCAAGCCCGAGGCGCGAGGCGAGGCCGCACAGGATCTCCCAGTCGGCGCGCGTGTCGAAACGCGGCTGCACGGCGCGCTGGCGGCGGAAGAACTGCGGCTTCAGCCCCAGCTTGGAGGCCAGAATGCTTTCCCGGGACAAGGCCGGGGAGAGCGGCAGCACGATGTCGGCATAGTCCGCCGTGGGCGACCACGTGGTGGTGATGGCGACGATAAGGTCGAGCTTGTCCAGCTTGCTGCGCAGCGTATCCGGATCGGGCAGCGAAGACAGGATGTTGTGGCGCATCGAGATATAGGCGCGGACCGGATACGGATCGCCGGTCACGGCGGCGTCGAAGGCCCGGTGGAGCAGGCCGGGCTGCTGCCAGTCGGCCTTGTCCGCCATCGGCTTGGTGATATTGGGGTAGAGCGCCGAGAGGGGCCGCAGCCGTTTCCCCGTTTCCTTGGGGGAAAGGCTGATGGGCATACCGCCGCGCGCGCCGATGGAGCCGAGCAGGGCGTTGATGAGGTAGGCGCTGCGCACGGTGACGAAACTGTCAGCATACCGGGCCGTGAACCAGCCCGGGTACCAGAGGACACGGGGGGCTGCCTCAGCCAATTCACGCGCCAGCCTGACGATGCGGTCGGCCTTGATCCCGGTTTCGGTTTCCGCCCACTCCGGCGTACAGGGGCGGACGCGCTCCTCCAGTTCCCCGAAGCCGTCGATATACGGCAGCATATGGGGATCATAAAGCTTTTCCGAAATCAGCACGTGCAGCACCGCAAGGTTCATGGCGTAATCGGTGCCGGGGCGGACGAAGAAAAAGGTGTCCGCTTTGGCGGCGCTGACGGTGGCGCGGACGTCCATGACCGTCACCTTGCAGCCGTTGGCCCGCGCTGCGGTGATGCCCGCGACTTCCGCAAGGTTCAGGGCCTCCAGTGCGTTGCGGCTCTGGAGCACGATGTGTTTCGACTCCCGGTAGTCAATGACGAGACGTCCGCGATCCAGCCCCAAAACGGATGCGCAGGCCTGATCCACGTTGCGGGTGCAGGTGACGCTGTGGCTGTAGATATTAGGCGTACCGAGGCCGCGTGCGAAGGCCTTGTAGAGATCCGTAAACGGGCCGCCACGGTGCGAGAACATGACGCTTTCGGGGCCGTATTGATCCCGTATGGCGCGGAGCTTGCCGGCTACGGCATCGAGCGCTTCTTCCCAGCGGACGGCGCGCCACTTGTGCCCTCCGCGGGCCCCCACGCGCATCAGGGGCGACTGCGGGCGCTCGGAATCCTTTTCCAACGCGAGCGCCGCGATGCCGCGAGGACACAATGTCGAACCCGTGGCCGAGTGGGGATTGCCCTGAATCCAGACCGCTTCGCCGTTTTCGACTCCGACGGCAACCGGGCACCGTGTCCCGCACATGCCGCATACGCTATAGACTGTCTTCATGATGCGTTCCTGAATGGAAAGAGGGAATAATGGAGAGACGTTCCATCAGCTTCTGCATCCAGCCCTCGAAGTTGTTCGGCGGAGGCTGGCCAACGGAGATTTTCCCGTATCCGTTTTCCTCCACGCCGCCTTGATAGGCTCTTTCGAGATTCCTCAGTGTACCCCGTCGGGTTATTCCGATCAATGGAGTCGATCCGGGCATACCTCCGACTGAAACAGAGGATCCCATAAAGTCAAAAATCGTTGAAGCGGGATGAGTGGAGGGTGGTGAGGGAAGGGGAACCTTTCTCCGGAACGTTTCCTCTTCCCCCCGCCAGTAAGATCTCAATAAAAAACGCCCCGGCCTTTCGAACGTGCGGGGCGTATCCTGACAGGGAAACGGGCATGGAGGGCTTAATAGGAAGCTATGTAGTCATCCATGTTCGCCGCCGAGCAATTGCGGCTTACCCAGAAGGCCGAAGCCCAAACCATAAGGGCCGTGGCTTCGGTGTCGTCCAGGCGTTTCAGCTTGGCTTCAAGGCTGGTGCGGCTCGCGCCGTAACGGGAATGGAAGTCGGTTTGCTCGCACAGATCGGCAACGCGCAGGAGAAGATAGGAGAGGCGGGTATGCGCGGGGAGCAGACGCTGATCACGGTGAGCTTCAAGAATGGTTTTGAGTTCCGGTCCGGTAAATGTGCCTTTGATGGTCGTGATCGCGCGGAAAAACGTGTCTACCGCCCACGGCAGAATGAATTCGGCCCCCGCACTCTTTGTGCGGAAGTAGTCCTTCAACCAGCGTTCCTGCTGCTCGTTGATGCGTGCTGCGACCTGAGGCATACGCGGCTCCTTGTGAAGAATATTGACTAGACGCTATCGTAGAATCTCTTAATATTCAAGCGCCTTCGTGCCCGGAAGCAGCAAGTGGGAACATGTCGTCATACCATACTTTTTTCATAGTCAGACCGCAGGCCGGAGCCGTGAGGGGAGCTATCCGGCGATCGCAGGCGTCGAGGATGCCGGGAATGTCCGCCGGTTCCAGCTTGCCCCGCCCGACAGCGACGAGCAGCCCCATGGTATTGCGGACCATCTGTTTGAGAAAGCCGTCCGCTTCAAAGCGCCAGGTCAGTTCGAGGCAGCCTTCGGGGAGCGGGCCCTCGGGGGTGCGGGTGATGGACAGGATGGTACGCACCGTTGTGCGGAGATCCGTCCCGGCGTTTTTCAGGCTGGCGAAGTCCCGCTTGCCAAGGAGGTAGCGGCTCCCCTCGTCCATACGCTCCACATCCACAGGGCCGCAGGCCCAGACGAAAGGAAAGAGCTGCGGCGGCGTGTAGCGTTTGGAGAGCCAGAGGCGGTATTCGTAGGTCTTGCGGACGGCACTGTGCTGTGCGTGGAACGTGTCGGGCACAAGAACGGCGTCCGCAATGCGTATGTCGCGCGGCAGGAGCGTATTGAGGGCCAGCTGCCAGTCCATACGGGCACGCGATTCGGGGACATCGAGGTGAGCGACCTGCGCTTCGGCGTGAACGCCCGCGTCGGTCCGTCCTGCACCGTGCACATGGACGCGCTCGCCGAGCACGTGAGCCACGGCGTCCTCAATGATGTTCTGAATGGTGGGCAGGGGGGAGGCGTTTTTGCGGGCCTGCGTCTGCCAGCCGTGATACTGGGTGCCTACGTAGGCTATCGTCAGCTTGAGGCGGGGCATGGAAGACCTTTGGGAAAGACGAAAAAACGACGAAAGCCCCGACCCCCGATCCGCGAAAACGGCGGGGCTGACAGTACAGTATCAGGGCCGGTTCGGAGCGGGGCGTTTGCCCCTCTCCGGGACTACTTGGAGCGGTGTTCGCTGCCGGTGATGCTGAAGGCAAGGGCATAGAGATAGTGGAAGAAGTCCACATACTCCACGACGACCTTTTCAGGCACGTGGATCCGGGCCCCCGCGAAATTCAGGATACCGCATACGCCCGCTTCGACCAGATGGTCGGCCGCGCGCTGCGCGCGTTCCGGCGGCGTGGTGATGATCCCGATTTCAATGCCCTTGGCGTCCACGGCGGACTTCAGGTCGCTCGTACACGTGACTTCCAGCCCATAGACCTGCTCGCCGATCTTGAACGGATCGCAGTCGAAGGCCCCCACGATGTTGAAGCCGCGGGCCTTGAATTCGGCATGGTGCAGCAGCGCGCGGCCGAGGTTGCCCACCCCGATCAGCGCGGCGCGCCATTCGCGGTCAACGCCAAGGGAAGCTTTGATGGCGGCGATGAGGCTGGCTACGTTGTACCCTACGCCACGCACACCGAATTCGCCAAAATAGGCAAGGTCCTTGCGCACCTGAGATGCGTTCACGTCGCACGCTTCAGCGAGCGGGCCGGAGGAGATGACCTCCACGCCGTTGCGCTGCATACTTTCGAGCACTTGAACGTACACGGCAAGGCGACGAATGGTGGCTCTGGGAATACGTTCGCTTTTCAATGAGAGCATATTGGTAT